>Ga0209712_10002230_pt1 | contig 16114 bp, 9 predicted proteins | sample ArcOceMetagenome_FD_187443 | JGI IMG/M metagenome (GOLD analysis project Ga0209712, IMG submission 187443) | Marine eukaryotic phytoplankton communities from Arctic Ocean - Arctic Ocean - Greenland ARC118M Metagenome (SPAdes) (version 2) | ecosystem: Environmental > Aquatic > Marine > Oceanic...
ATTTGATGAGGCTGTATCGCTAGTCCCACCTCCGCCGCCACAGGCGCTTAGGAACAAAGTAAGAACGAAGATAATAAAATACTTGTTTGTGTGGGACATCTTTAACCTCTTAATAAATGATGTAGTGAATACGCTACAGACAAGATAGTAAAAATATCCGTATAAATTACAACCCCATGACCTTATGCAATGCACTTAGGCTAATAGCTTTGCGTCTATTAATTTTCGTTAATAGTTGCCAGTTATTAGCTTATTTTATCGTAAAGCCAGATAAGTTCAAAATTATTTATATTCGCTATTAAATAGTAGCGCTAATGTTTATATGATTAACCTAGTTTGGACGTGAATTTATCAGTGTAAATAGTTCGTTTTCCACACCCAAGCGGACGTTAGTATCCACAGTTACCTTATGACTTCTACCTCTATGATTTTTAATTCTACTGTCGAATGTCTTTGGTCAACTAACTGGTGCTCAGTTAACCTCGAAAAACACTCTCAATATCAAACAATTCATTCCGCTTAGCGCACGAAGAAGACGATAGATATTGTGATTTATAAGTGGTTCTTGATGATTTATAAAGAAGAAATATACGTGAAATAGTTCATACTATCGTGCCTGCATAAACAGTAATTGGTTTTACGATATTGCTAGTTTTATTGTTGAACTGATCCCAGCTTATAAAGAGTAGGTACCCATTAATAGCCGTTTTAGTAGCGTTAAAAAAACGCCCTACAATGAGGGCGTTTAATAAAGGTTAAATATTATATTTATTGTGAGTTAGCACTTGTCCCTGAGACAAAATACATTTCATCTATTTTATTGGCAATAACCGCATAGCTAGCACGCGTTATACCATTTTCAGGATTGAATGCAGCAGCCAATTTAGGTTGTAAATCAAATTGACCTTGCTCAAGGCTATAGCGAACACCTAATAGCCCCTCGTTCAACGCAATTTGCACGTAACCGCGCATGTTATCCGCAATATCATTTTGGTCAGCAATCACGATTGATTCACCATTGTAATTAATCGTGATTTCATGCTCATCACCCAAGTCCAATGCCTCTTGAGATTTACCAATAACTTGTACTAGGCTATATGCTAAATCAACACGAGTCACTGCAGCTTCACCTTGGAAGTCACCATTATTATTAACCATCATCACTGGACCAAATTGTTGCTTAGCATCTTTCAACGCGGCACCTGGCATAGCAACTGATTCAGCAAAAATGCGGTATCTAGTGTTAACACCACTAAGACTTATATCGGCTTCGTTATCTAAACTACGATGCTGACGTACCGATGCTCCCATGACCAAGGTCTTAGCCAATTCTTCACGATTTAACATCGCATCAGGGGCAAAAGAGGTAGCTGAACGACCATCCATAAGACGTTCAAGTACTGCTGTTTCTATTGCTACTTGCTGGCTATGGCCTGCTACGTCGTTCATACCTTCTGTGCCTTTGAAAACATCTTGCCACACCCAATAACTGATATGGTTATCACTGGCTTCTTCAGTTTGTGCCTGTTCGTCGTAAGCTACTGCAGCAGGCGGCACTGATAAACCAAAGGCGTCAGTTTCCATAGATAAGCGCCAAGTACCCGCTTGTGCCGGAGCCGTTACAAACGAGTTACTGTCCCAAACTGGGTCGGTAGAATCGCCTTCAAAACGTTGTCCATCAGGTGCTACAAGCACAGCTTTAACACTTGTTAAGGCCGTTAAGCCAACATGTACGGTCTTTGCCTTGGCATCGACAACAAATTCAATCACTTGCGACTCTAGTGTTTCAAACGCTAAAGCACCTTCAACAATTGCCTCTGCATCCATATTAATACTGGCCGTGAAATGAGCATCTGCGCTGTTGTTAACAGATTGCTTCTGATCGGCATCGTATCCTTTGGCTGCAGCGACTGCCGCACGTGCATTAACATAGCCTGCCCCAACTTCCCAAGACTCATAACCTGGCATATTGGTCGCAGATTCTTTCATTAATTGCTTTATTTCGTCGATATGTAGCGATGGGTTAGCTTCCATCATCAGCGCTGCGACACCTGCAGTGTGTGGTGTTGCCATTGATGTACCCGAGATACGGGTATAAAAAGGAATATGTGCTGGGTCAAGCACCAAATCAGCATCTCCGCCATTGGCAGCCATATTGGTTGATGAACGCGTTGATACCATGTTGCGCCCTGGTGCGACAATTGTGACTTCGTTAGTGTAAGTCCACGCCTTACCATCTGGCATGGTGAAATCACCGCTTTCATATTCTAAACCACGAGATGAAAAGTCGACTAAATTACCATTGCTATCGCCTGCACCTACTGACATTCCCCAAGGGATCTGAGCATGAGGGTTATTGCTATTTTCGCCAGAGCCCGAGTTACCCGCAGCAAATACCGATAAAACACCAAATTTATAAGCTTTATATGACGCCAAGGCAACAGGGCCATTAGCATCAAATTTACCGCTCGAACCCCAAGAGTTGCTCATAATACGCAGCGGATGTTCATAGTCATAAACGTGGTTAATAGCATAGTCATAGCCGCCAACCGCATCTAAAATAAATAAACCTAACCCTGAGCCGTATCCGACTAAATCAGCATCGGGTGCAACGCCTTTATATTTTCCATCAGACATAGCGCCCGAGCCCGCTATAGTACCGGCACAGTGAGTACCGTGGCCAACATTCAAGTCGGTATTAGGTTGGTTTTTAATAACAAAACCGTCTGTAATACCGGTTTCAGCGAGATCGAGTGAATGTGTTGCCGCTTGCACGTTATCAACCACTACGTCGCCAAAGAATAAATCTTGGTGTGTTGCATCAATACCCGAGTCATTAACCATAATGGTTACGCCTTTACCGGTATATTCTGTGCCGCCATTGCGGTTTGCAAACTCGGTACCTTGAACTTTGTCAACACCGGTAATTTCACGAGAGTTAGCATTAAAATATTCAAGCTTACGGTTTAACCATACTGAGCGCACATCATCTCGTCCGGCAATCGCTTTGATTTGTGCGACATTAGCAACAACACCCATAATAGGTACGGCAGAAAACTGAACACCCTTACTGATACCTAAGGCTTTTAACGCCCGTATCTGACTCACTGAAATAGGGTTCATTTGTTCAAAGGTTATTACGGCCATGACCGTTTCTTCACCCGTCATTGTCGGAAGTACTTGTGCTAGTTGCTCGCCAATAGCGGCATCAGCTAAAGCGTGCGTAGGTAATGCCATAGCCAAAGAGGCTGCAGCTAAGGCACTTAAAGTAAATTTTTTCATTATATTTCAAACTCCACTATGTATGTTGAATATGTTAAATATTGTTAATTATTTTTGATTATTTTTGATTATTTAAATATTTAAATATTTTTATCATCTGTAGTCTCCCAACAAAAAGGTGGTCTGAAAATAGGGAGTTACCCCTAATATTGGATAAATGAATTGATCATGAGCAAAATTTATAACAGTGAATCGTTTAGGAGCATAGCGTGATAACGAGCAAGTTGAACTGATCGTTTGATTGATGCGCTTTAGGACGCTTTCAAATAAGGCTTTATTCTCATTGAGCATTACATCAATAAGATTCAGAGCAGCGCTATTAGGATTTCATCCTCTATTAAGCACGAATATTTCGCACATAATAAGAAGCATGTTGAGTTAACATTATATCAATGCGCTCAGAGACGGTCTTGTGATGAATTTATAATCTCAACTTGACACTTGTTTTAGCAAGCGTCCTTAGTTCTTATCTTTAGAAAGAAAAGAGCTAACATTTTAACTTTACCGCCAGCCTAGCTAGGGGTAACTCCCTATTTACTCATTACACCTAATATCGATAGAGTGCTTAAGTGATTTATAGACCCTATTAATTTATACCCCCTTAATAATAACTAGAGCGAGTGAAATAATGAAAAAATTTACCTTAAGTGCAATAGCAGCAGCAACTATGGCATTAACTATGCCATCTCAAGTTTTCGCTAACGCTGCCATTGGCGAGCAATTAGCTGAGTTTTTACCGACTATGGTTGGTACTCAAACGGTTATGGCCGTAGTAACTTATAACCAATTAGCGCCCGTATCAACTACTCAACTAGAGCACCTTTCTGGATTAGGTATTAGTCAGGCTGTTCAGTTTGCTTCGGTGCCTGTTATTGGCGTAGTCGCCAACCTAGATCAAATTAAAGCCATTGCTCAACGAAGCGATGTGCGCTCGGTATGGTTAAATCGTGAACTTGAATACTTTAATGCTGATGCTCGTCAGATCACGGGTGTTGATGCGGTTCAAGGTGAAGAGTTTAAATTACAAAATGGCATTGAATATACCGGTAAAGGCGTTACTGTCATGGTTAACGATTCGGGTATTGATGCTACCCATCAGGATTTGTTCTTTGGCGATAAAGTGATTGATAACGTGCAAGGGTTGACCCATGCAAGTTTATTAAGCATAACTGGTGTGACCGAAGGTCTAATACTTAAGAACCAACCTAACACAGATACTAATTCAGGCCACGGTACCCATTGTGCTGGCACTATTGCTGGATATGGCACTATGTCAGATGGCCTTTACCCAGGCGCAGCACCAGATGCTAAATTAGTTGGCTATGGCTCAGGTGGCGTTATTCTTATTCTTGATACTATTGGCGCTTATGACTATGCCATTACTAAAGGTGATAGTTACGAAAACCCATTGCGTGTGATGAGTAACTCATGGGGTTCAAGTGGTAAGTTCGATCCGACTGGCCCTGTTTCTTTAGCTTCATATAAAGCTCATAAAATGGGAATATTATCTGTATTTGCCGCAGGTAATTCAGGTTCAGGTGAAGACACGCACAACCCTTATGCACAAATTCCTTGGGGCATGTCTATTGGCGCAGGGGAAAAAGATGGCACGCTTGCTGGTTTTTCTTCACGTGGTTATAAGTGGGAGTCTGGCGAGTTTACGATGCCAGGTGGTGAAAAATGGACCTACAATAATGAAATTACTATCGTAGCTCCTGGTGTAGACGTTATTTCTACGCGTGCTGTTACTAATGCCGGCGCAAATGGTGGTGAAGCTGATGTAGACGCGATGGACCCTACTCATTTACCTTTCTATACCATGATATCAGGTACGTCGATGGCAACGCCTCATGTTGCTGGTATTGTTGCGCTAATGTTAGAAGCAAACCCTGCATTAGATAACATGACCATCAAGAAATTGTTACAAGAATCTGCGACCAATATGCCAGGTTACGAGCGCTTTGAAGTGGGTGCTGGATTTGTAAACGCCCGTGCCGCAGTAGCAGCAGCGAAAAACTATGATATGAATCATAGTGTCACAGTTAACAACCTAGCTGACAAAGTCTTCAACGCAAATACGCGAGTTGAAATTAGTGATGTAAGCTATGAAGGTGCTATCTGGTCAACACCTAGTGGCGGCACAGAGCTATTTGGATTTGAAAATTCATTTGAGTTTGAAGTTCATAGTGAAGCATTGTGGGTTAAGGGCTCTGCGAGCTCGTTGGCTAATACGGCAAAATTAGTTTTGATTGACCCTAATGGAATTGAATACTTTGGCAACTTGACCTTACCCGTACTTGAAACTGGTATGCGTGTTACGGCACCTGCAATGGCAGGTATGTGGACGATTCGAGTTGACGGACTAACCTCTCTGTCTGGCGTAAATCCAGATCCACTTAATCTAACTAATGGTCCAATGGCTCCTGAAAACTTCGACGTTAGCATAAAGTTTGAAGACTTAATTGGCTTTGAAGGGGCAGACGATATAGAAAATCATCCTTATGAAAATGCGATAAAGTATGCAGTGAGCAAAAGACTAATGGATGGCTTGAATAAAGGTAATTTCAACCCTAATGCAAAGTTAAAACGTAAAGACTTAGCTAAGTACCTTGTCATGGGCGGCGCTGTTCGTCAATACCGTGCATTAGACAGCGAGCCAGGGCCAATGCTTAATGCAGTACCTAGTGGCTACCAAGCGTTTATTAAATCGGTATCGGTTGTCGGTGGCGCATTGAAAGATAGCCTACGTGAACAGCAGCCAGTTATGCTTAGTAAAAATGAAGAGTTTGCACATAACGGCCGTGTATCTAAAGTAGACCTAGCATACAGCTTAGTACAAATTCTAGGACTTGAATCAACCGCTAAAGCGTTTGATCCTGAGACAGATGACATTACGGTTGACTATAATGGTCAGACTATTGTGCTAGCAGATCAAGACAGTATTGCCGACGATATGAAAGGTTATGTGCAACTTGCCATAAAGCATTCATTATTGAATGTTCACTTTGATGTTACTCAAGGTACTTACGACTTAACGCCACAGTTGAATGCTAGCTTTGGTGGAGATTATAAAGTCACTCGTGCAGAATATGCTTTAACTGCCGGTCGTCTTTTTGGTCAATACTTTCAGTAAGCTCTTTGCGTAAATGCTTTGAGTAAATACTTTCAGTAATTACTTTCGGTAACTAGTACCGCATATTAATCAGGAGGCCATTTGGCCTCCTTTTTTTGTGTACACTTTAGTGAATCTTTAGCGAAACGCCCTTTTGCTAATGGCTTTAACTTTACTGCCACTTTTTTTGATAATCAATCCACCACTTCTTCACACACGCTCATTAACTATATTAGTCAAGTCATTGCTTACTTATCCCTATTAACTGAACTCTATTAAAGTTAATTAACCCGGTGGCAACACAGCAATCACTTATACTGAAAAGCCGACAATAAGGTCATGATTTTAATTTAGCTGTAATGCACTTTAGCCATGTTAGTGGTATTAATAAGATGGTATGCGTGTACTAGTAGTTTGACTGAAAAGAGTGGACTTAATAAAATATAGGGTTCAATAAAACGGTGCTGTTACTCAAAGTGTGACTTTAATAAACCGTTAATAGAAGTTAACCACCTAACAACAAGATAAAGTAATGTGCCATATGGCACAGCTTTATATAGCTTTTTTATTTTTTTATCACTACGGGGGAATTAAAATGGTGCCTTGACCCGGAATCGAACCAGGGACACGAGGATTTTCAATCCTCTGCTCTACCGACTGAGCTATCAAGGCAATCTGAATTTCTGTCGAACTTCAAAGAGGCGTAATAGTATAGGGTAAAACGCGTTCAGGCAAGTAATACCTAGGCACTTCCCTAATTATATTTCTGCTAATCCAAAATGTTAGTTTTTAGAATTTTTTTAATAATGAAAAATTTTCCAATAACCTATAACATTGGTTTGCCTCTAATTCTTGATGAATAATAATTGGCAATACTCATGTTCGCTTCTATGAAGATTTATCGTTACCTTTTTTAGAAAATCTAAAATTGAGGAAAATAACATTTTCAGCGTAAGTTATGCACCCAAATTATAGGTGCGCAGTCAGCTTTCTTCTGATCTCTAATTTACAGATATAAAAAAACCAGCATAGTTGCTGGTTTTTTAAATAAACATTTCTAAACGTTAGGTGAAAATGGCAACCATTCCCCAGAAGAAAATAATTGATAAACCAGCACCTACCGGTAAAGTAATCACCCAAGACACAACAATGTTACGTACTACCGTTAAGTTGATTGCCGCGATACCACGCGCCATACCTACACCTAATACGGCACCAACCAATGTTTGCGTGGTTGAAATAGGTAAGCCTGTACCTGAAGCTATTACAACAGTACATGCCGCGGCTAATTCTGCTGCAAAACCACGACTTGGCGTTAAATGCGTAATACCATTACCAATCGTTGCAATAACCTTGTGACCAAATAAAGCAAGACCTGCAACAATACCAAAACCACCTAGGGGTAATATCCACCATGCGATAGCTGATTTTGCAGCGATTTCACCGTCATTACCTACAATGCTTACTACAGCAGCGAGTGGGCCAATTGCGTTAGCAACATCGTTTGAACCATGAGCAAATGCCATAGCACAGGCGGTCACAATCATTAATATCGCAAATACTTTTTCTACGTTAGCATAATGAGTCGTTTTCTCAGCTGCTTCATCAAATTTCAAGCGATTTATGAATATTTTACCAATAACAGCAACAATAACCGCGGCAATAATTGCATAAACAAAACCTTCCGTTGAACCGATGTCCAAACCTAAATGCTTCAAACCTTTCTTGATGGTAACTAAAGCAAGAACAAAACCGGCTAAAAACATGTAAAGAGGTACCCAGCGTTTGGCCTGTACTAATGGTTTGTCCGTATCAAAAATTAATTTTTGTGCACTATTAAATATAATGAAAGCGATAATTCCTGAAATAAGTGGTGTAATTATCCAGCTACCTACGATACCAAGTACTTTGCCCCATTCAACTGCATCAGGACTTACACCCACAGCAGCAAAACCAACGATGGCACCAACAATTGAGTGAGTCGTTGATACAGGCCAACCTAAAATAGAAGCGATCAATAACCAAGTAGCAGCAGCAAACAATGCTGAGATCATACCAAAAACAAGTAATTCTGGACTGTCTACAAAAAAAGCAGCGTCAATAATACCCTTACGAATAGTTGAAGTAACTTCACCACCCGCTAAATAAGCACCTGCAAATTCAAAAACCATTGCGATAAAAATCGCTTGTTTAATCGTTAGTGCTTTAGAACCAACTGAAGTGCCCATCGCGTTAGCCACATCGTTTGCACCAATGCCCCACGCCATAAAGAAACCAACAACGCCTGCAATAATGACCAGCATTGGGCCATGTGTTAATAATATTTCCATGATTTACCCTATTTTCTGGCCAGTAGAATTTCTAAACGAGCACCAACACGTTCAGCTAAGTCAGCTAAATCTCCAATCCATTCAATAATTTGATATAAAAACATTACATCGATTGGATTTAAGTCATTTTCAATCGCTAATAAGTCGCTACGCAATTTTATTTGCATGCCGTCAGTATCATCTTCTATCTGATCTAATTGATTGATCATTTTCTCAACCAATTCGACTTCTCTGCCACGAAAGCCAGTTTCTAATAAATCATCTAATTCATTAATTGCATCAGCTGCTTTCTCTGCCGCGTCAATATTTCGTGCAACATAAGTAACAAAAGAAGCTTGTAGTGTTTCAGGTATAATTAATTTACGACCAAAGATTCGCCCCGCGATGTCTTTCGCTTTATTCGCAATTTTATCTTGCTGAGTCAGTAACTCTAATAAGTCAGCACGATCAACAGGCATAAATAAACCACCCGGAAGTTCAAGACGTATTTGTCGCTTCAACGTGTCTGCGTCTCGTTCATATTTTGATATTTTTGTACGGAGTTTACCTGCTGTTGACCAATCTTGTTTAGCACAAGCATCAAAGAAAGGAGTTAGTTGATTACAACACTTGGTAACCAATCGAATATGTTTTTCTAGTGGTTTAATAGGTGATTTTGCAAATACACCCAGTATTGAATTTCTAGCCATAATTTTATTCCGAGAGCCTAATTGCTCTTTATTATTATTCGTCGCGGATATTAACCCATTTAACACGATGTTCAAGCACTTTATGACTATAACATGACAATTTTAAGTACTTTTTAATATATGTAGCTATTATTCCACAGGATATTATAGCTACATATAAAGTGACTTAAATGTAGTGGTCTTTTACAATTTTACAAGGATTTAATATCTTCTGCTGTTGTATGGCGAACATCTTTACCTTTAACGAAATAGATAATGTATTCACAAATATTTTGACAGCGATCGCCAATTCTTTCTAAAGCACGTGCCGACCATATAACTGTCATTATTTGTGGAATTGAACGAGGGTCTTCCATCATATAAGTCATTAATTGACGCATTAATGCTTCATATTCACGATCAATTTTTTCATCACTTTGATGTGTTTTTACCGCAGCATCAACATCCATTCGCGTGAAAGCATCTAACGTTGCTTGTAAAAACTCTAGCACTTTGCGTCCTAAATTATCTAAATTCAGTAATAACGCTTTTTGTTCTCCAGAGAAGTTTTCTAGGGCAACACGTGCAATTTTCTGTGCTTCATCACCAATGCGTTCTAAATCAGCAATTGTTTTTACAATAGCCATAATTAAACGTAAATCGCCAGCTGCAGGCTGACGCTTAGCAATTATGCGCGTACATTCGTCGTCAATACTGACTTCTAGTGCATTAATTTTGTAATCGTTCGCTAACACATTTTTAGCCAGTGTTTCATCTGCGTCATAAACAGCCGTTAGTGAATCACTTAATTGTTTTTCAACCAACCCACCCATGTGCATGACATGGTTGATGACATTTTCTAAATCTTCATTAAATTGGCCTGAAATATGACGACCAAGATTGATGTTATCCATTATTTTTCCTTATACTTCTACAATAAAAGCAGAATAGTAATCGTCAATATTAACCGTAGCGGCCAGTAATATAATCTTCAGTTTTCTTTTTAGCCGGGGTCGTAAACAGCGTATTAGTGTCACTGTATTCAATTAAGTCGCCCATGTACATAAAAGCGGTTTGGTCTGAAACACGTGCTGCTTGTTGCATGTTATGGGTAACAATCACAACAGTGAACTGCTTTTTCAAATCATTAATTAATTCTTCAATCGTTAATGTTGAAATTGGATCAAGTGCTGAGGTTGGTTCATCAAGTAATAAGACTTCAGGTTGAATCGCAATAGCTCTGGCAATAACGAGACGTTGCTGTTGACCACCAGAAAGACCTAAAGCACTATCGTGCAATCGATCCTTTACTTCATTCCATAATGCTGCGCTTCGTAATGATTTTTCTGCCGCTTCATCTAATACACGACGATTGTTCTCTCCCATAATACGCAAACCATAAACAACATTTTCATAAATGGTTTTAGGGAATGGATTAGGTCGTTGAAATACCATACCGACTTGACGACGTAATGCAGCAACATCAACTTGCTTACCATATATATTTTGGCCATGAAGATTAATTTCACCTTCAACTTTACATATATCGACTAAGTCGTTCATACGGTTTATACAACGTAAAAGCGTTGACTTACCACAACCACTAGGGCCGATAAATGCGGTAACTTGTCCTTTAGGAATAGACATACTTATGTTTTGTAAGGCTTGTTTGTCGCCATAGTATAAGTTTAAATTTTTAATTTCTAACGCCACTTGTTCTGGCGATAAGTTATTAAGATCAAGTTTAACTTTTGGGTCTAATGCTCTTGGGCTGACTGAAATCATAATTTTCTCTTTCAATGCTTAAATTTTGTTCGTTTCGATTAAAGCGTTCATTATTAATGTTTTCTTCTTATTTATATAAGAGAAAATTTTCACCCTCGCTAAATTTAATAACAAGGGTGATACATTAAATTAATGCTCTAACATGCGATATTTTTCTCTTAAACGGTTACGTATGGTAACGGCTGTCATATTGAGTGAAACAATAATAGTCACCAATAAAAATGCAGTTGCAAAGACTAATGGACGTGCTGCTTCAACATTAGGGCTTTGAAAACCTACATCATAAATATGAAAACCTAAATGCATAAACTTACGGTCTAAATGTAAGAAGGGGAAGTTACCATCAAGCGGTAAGTTCGGCGCCATCTTAACAACACCTACCAACATTAACGGGGCAACTTCACCTGCTGCACGCGCAATCGCTAATATAATACCGGTCATGATAGCAGGGCTAGCAATGGGTAGAATAATACGCCATAACGTTTCTGCCTTTGTTGCACCTAGCGCTAAAGAACCATGACGCATAGCTGATGGAATTCGAGACAGACCTTCTTCGGTTGAGACAATAACAACAGGTAACGTTAGTATCGCTAATGTTAATGCTGACCACATAACCCCTGGCGTGCCAAAAGTTGGACTAGGTAAGGTTTCAGCATAAAACAATTGATCTAAACTACCACCCACCATATACACGAAGAAACCTAAGCCAAATACACCATAAACAATCGACGGAACACCTGCTAAGTTAATAACAGCAATACGAAGCAACTTTGTTAGTGCATTCTTACCAGCATATTCATGTAAATAAATTGCGGCAACCACCCCAAGAGGAGAAACAATAACTGTCATCAATAAAACCATTAATACAGTACCAAATATGGCAGGAAATACACCACCTTCGGTATTTGCTTCTCGAGGGTCATCAACTAAGAAGCTTCCAATTTGCTGAATAAAAACTGATGCTCGACCAAAAATAGACAATTTATTGTTATAAGTAATTTTGAGTATTTGTTCAAAACTTATCTGAATAACTTCTCCGCCCATCGAACGAACCACTAATTGGTCGCGAGATACTTTGTCACGAATAGCCATTAGCTCTGTTTCTAGTATCTGATAATCAGCGTTATAACGAGCAACTTCCTTATCAATCTCTTTTTCACGTGCAACCGTTAATGTTTCATCAAGTATATGTTTGCGCTTTTTCAAACGTAAACGTTCTATTTGATAATTAATAGCACCTATGTCAACTTTTTGTAATTCTTCCATTTCATCTTGAAAGACATCTACACGTTCAACCAATTCAGCCATTTTTTCAAGGCCAACAGGTTGACCGTCTAAAATAATGCCTTCTACATAACCATAGAAATTACCATTTGTGCGACGTTCAACCACAACTAGTTCTTCTGGTGTAGTGGTTTTATTGATAAGCGGCACTAACAACCAGCGAAAATCTAAATTAACAAGTTCACGGTTACCCGTTTTAACTAAAATCCGTTCAATTGTTTCTTTGTTCGGATCTAAGCCTAAATTTAAATGTGATAACTGTTTTGTAGGTAAGCTCTCACGATCGTATATTTCACCGATAACCGTAACTGCTTGTCCTTTTTCATTAACCGTTTCAAATTGATAAATGTCTGCAGGCCAAAAGTAAGATAATCCGCGTGACGCAATTAACCACAACAAACCTATAACTGAAATTAAACTGATACTTACTCCGCCAGCAGATAACCACACCCACGGAGAACCAGATTTAAACCAACTATTCATAAACTCAGTTCCTTAACTATAACGAGCTGTATTTTTCACGTAAGCGCTGACGTATCAGCTCAGCAAACGTGTTAAAAATAAAGGTGAAAACAAATAAAACAAAAGCAGCTAAAAATAAGATTCGATAATGTGAACTACCCACTTCTGATTCTGGCATTTCAACCGCAATATTGGCCGCTAAAGTACGCATACCTTGGAAGATACTCCAATCTAAAATAGGTGTATTACCGGTAGCCATAAGAACGATCATTGTCTCGCCTACTGCTCGACCTAAGCCCATCATCACGGCAGAAAATATACCTGGACTCGCGGTTAGCAAGACAACTTTTGCAAGGGTTTGCCATTGTGTTGCACCAAGCGCTAATGAACCACTGGTTAAATGTTTGGGTACACTAAAGATTGCATCTTCTGCCATAGAGAAAATAGTCGGTATAACGGCAAAGCCCATTGCTAAACCAACAACCAATGAATTACGTTGGTCAAAGTCTATATCTAGGTCGTTAGTGATAAATTGTCGAACATCACCACCAAAGAATAATGTTTCAAAAAAAGGTGATAAAAGAAAAGCGCTTCCGCCAGCAATCAATAATACTGGGACAAGTATTATCGGTGCCCATGTTTCAGGAATACGGTTTTTCATTTCTTTAGGTAATTGATGCCAAGCAAAGGCAGTAAGAAACACTGAAAGTGGTAGCAAAACTAGCAACATCGCAATTGCAGGTAAATAGTTTTCTATTATTGGTGCTAACCACAAGCCTGCCAAGAAACCTAAAATAACGGTTGGCAAGGCTTCCATTAACTCAATGGTAGGCTTAACTTTTCGGCGCATTCCTGGAGTCATGAAATAAGCGGTGTAAATAGCTGCGCTTAAAGCGATTGGTACCGCAAACATCATCGCGTACATAGCGGCTTTCATGGTACCAAAAGAAATAGGTACTAAAGAAAATTTCCCTTCAAAATCATCAGAGCCAGATGTTGACTGCCAAATAAATTTTGCTTCAGGGTAACCTTCGTACCAAACTTCTTCCCATAAAGCACTCCACGTCACTTCTGGGTGTTCATTTTCAACACTGAACACTTTTAATAGATTGCCTTCAACAATCACTAAACCATCTGCTCGAGGTGAAATAGCAAATGCGCTGGTCTTTCCTGTGGTTAATTGACCACGCCATAAATCAGCTTCACTTGTCGTGTAGAAAACACCCATTTCACCTGAGGGCGTTAACGTATAAAAGCTTTTTCTAAATTGTTCGGTATAAATTTTGGTAACTGCTTCGGTTTCACTGACATCAAAACTTCGAATGTTTTTAAACTGTCGCCCGTTATCGGTTGCAACTTCAAACCATTGTGTGACTTTACCAGCACTGTTACCAATTAAAATAGAGCTACTGCCAGAAAGCAAAGCCATAGAGGTAACATGATGAGGTTTAGTACTGCTTTGCTCTAATGAAGGAATAATGGTTGCTTTAAGTTCAACGGTATCTTCATCTGTGAGGTCGTAAACAAAAACTTGATCGTCACTTCGAACAAAAGCTAATGCCATGTCAGGTGTCACTAGAATTTCGTTAACATGGTCAACAGGAAAGTCAATTTCCTGATATATTGCTTCATGTGCAGAGTCGTATGTAAAATCATCTTCTGCAATTAAGCTTGTTTTAATTAAGCGCTTATCTTGAGTAAAAGCTACAAAAACAGCTTTTTCCTCATTCATGCCAAATGAAAGTTTAGAAAATACATCTCCATTCTCATCAACTTTAATAAACTCCTCCCCTAATGGGTAGGCGATACTCGGAATAATTTCACGTGAACCAGAATCAAAGTTTGAGAAAAATTTGGCTGCAATAAGTTGCACATTGCCTTCACTATCGAGCAGTAATTTATTTTCTACACCCGATCTAATAACATCGACTAATGTAGCCTCACCACTGAGTAAGTTTTCACTCAGCACTAAAGTACCTTTGTCGTGAGCTGGACTTTTAACTAATTGGTAGAAATTAATCAAACCTTCTTGATTTATTTGAAAGGCTATTTCTTTAAGTTCATCAACGCCTGTAGCTAGAGTAGGCGCTGTTGTACTTATTTCAAATTGACCGACGGGTTCAATTTTTGCCGATTCGAAAATAGGTTGTATCACATACAATAAATATAAAAAGATCAACACAAGTGTAAACAAAACACTTATGCCACCTAATGTTATTAACCATTGTGCTAATGTATTTTTCAACTGACGTGGGCCAGTCGACTTCAATGCAATTGCCACTCAAAACACCTTCAATTTTGGAAATTTTAGTACAGAGTGAATTATAAGACAGTTGTGTGACACTTTTGTGACAACCACCAATTCCTTTTGTTATATATTAAAGAACTTACAGTTTTTATTAAAAGGAGATTGTTTATTAAAAGATTATTGTTTATGTTTAACCCATAAGAAATAGATATGGATATAGATAAAATAATGAGCCTAAGTAAAGTAATGTCGACAAACTTAATTACTCTCGACATGGATGATGATTTAGAGAAAGCAAAAGCGATATTTGATCAGCATAAGATCCACCATATTTTAGTGCTTAGCGATGAAGTACTCGTGGGGGTAATAACCGATCGCGATATCTATAAGCACTTGAGCCCTACTATTGGTACAAAAAATGAAACGCCACGTGATCACTCGTCGTTACACAAAAAAATCCATTTAATCATGAATAGAGACCTTACTACAGCGAGTGAAAGCGCTACATTAAACGAAGCCGCTTTGCTCTTTTATGATAACCATATTTCATGTTTGCCTATTGTAGATGATAAAATGCAGCCATTAGGCATTATTAGCTGGCGCGATATTTTAAAAGTAATTGCGCTGCAGTACCGCCAAAAATTAGCATCCGACAAGTAACTCTTGAGAGTCAATCAAGTGCTATTGCCTCTTATATCAATTATAGGTTTATCATCTAAATGTTATAAAAGTACAAATAAAATCAGGCCTTACTGTCATTTCTAGCATTACTGTCTGATTTTCGCGAATGTTAAATGTTGAAGCATTTATACTCATACAAATAGATACATCAACGGAACAACAAAAGCTTAGGTATCGACATTTACCCGAGCATGTGGTTAAGTCTTTACGCAAAGTTAGCTGGTAAGTCTATATTCGATTATTAATCACCGGTAACTCTTGT
>Ga0209712_10002234_pt1 | contig 16107 bp, 17 predicted proteins | sample ArcOceMetagenome_FD_187443 | JGI IMG/M metagenome (GOLD analysis project Ga0209712, IMG submission 187443) | Marine eukaryotic phytoplankton communities from Arctic Ocean - Arctic Ocean - Greenland ARC118M Metagenome (SPAdes) (version 2) | ecosystem: Environmental > Aquatic > Marine > Oceanic...
GGCCTCTTACACAGCTAAAAAAATCATTGCGCTCTGTTTTTTTCGGTGATATCACGGATCCGAATTTTTCGTCTAACTAAAAATAAGCCTTGAATAGCCTAGGTGCCACCCATAACAGGGGGTCAAAACCTTGCTCTCCCCTAGCAGAGGGGTGTACGTACTGTACTGTAGGTACCGGCGGTACTGTAGGTTCTACATATCAGACATCTGTTTAATGATTTAATGACTGTCATCAAACATCCGTGACTTTCCTTGTCATCAAACAAATCGATGAGAGTATGGGATACATACCACCGCACCGCACTGTAGGGCAATAACTTTGAAAAAAATAAATTCCCTAATAATTAGCAATATGGTTATATTTTACATGAAGTGAATGGCATTGAGCCCGGAATATTTATCTGATGGTTTGTTATTGAGTTACGAGGTCTCAAAGTTAGCACCTTATTTTGGACGTTTTTGAGTTTTTTTCGGAGTTCTCGTTATATTATTACTTTAACAATTTGAAATTTTCTTCAGTAAGATATATATCCTCATTATGTATTAGTATCACACATGACACTTTCTTTTTACCCGCGGCAATGAAAGTTTGTCCCACTGAATTCAAAAAAATCTTGGTTTTGAATCGTCTCGCTCTCCTCTTATCTCTTGGTTCCGAGAGTAATGTCGAAACATCAAGTTTTACAAATAGCTGCAGACACTCATATTTGCCTTCGATACGACTGACTTCAACAGAATCATGTGTCTTTATGCTTTCATCTATTGCCATTGAATTGAGGCTATCCAAGTATTTCTTCAACGCTTCGAGGAATAATGTTTTTGTGGTCCATTTATTCATATCGAAGTTGCATGATGGAAGAACTAGAGGGGAATGTTTCTTTTCGGTGGATGAACTGTTATACCATTCCAGAAAGAAAAGTTGGTGAACTTTTCAGGGTCAGATTGTCTATCGAGATCGGCTTCACTTCGATTTCTCTTCCAAATCTTTGTCATTGTCGACTTTGGTGCGTTCAGCTTCACTTAGAATTTCATCTATGGTGACTTCTTTTCTTCTGAGTCTTACTACACGAGTTTCGTCTCTCAATTTCACTTCCTTTTCGTATTTTTTATTCTCTACTAACCTCCCGTCATTTTCTATCTTCTTGATAGACATTTTCTTCTTAATCTCATCAGGCATATTCGCCATCAGATTAGGGTCTTGATATACCTTCGTTCGCTCTAATAGCTGAGATCCAATTTTGAGTACTTGTTCTTTGGTTCTTGGTTCTATTGTGCTTCACTGCGCTGTTGTGATGAGATGCAAGATGGATTTTTTTCTTATCAGTACGTTTTGTATCAGTGGGTTTTGTTGCAGGTTTCTTTTCGACGAGAGTACGCCTATCTTTTCTACACACGTATTCAGAATTGGTAATATATCGGCGCTTTTCATCGGTCGTTTGAAAGGATTCTTGAAGAGGTAAGTCATTACGAAGGCATCCATGTAATTGCTCCATAAATCTACTGTTACTCGTCATCATTCCGAAGACACAGTGCATGGCTTCATGAAGAATGGGGTATTCTTTCTTGAAGTTCTCGATGGGCTTATCAACCTTGATGAGGCGAAGCTTTGTTGGTTGTGCTTTGCTCATCTTTTGGAGATCTGGCTTTTAATGCACTCTCGATGGAAACCGAATTGGCGAAAGAAGTAGCACAGTTTGACTTTCTGTTCTTCACTATCCAGCAAATCGAGCCAAATAGATTCGAGTGAATCATTTGAATTATTATTCTGGCGATAGGAACTCAAGTCAACCCAACCGTCTTCATGACTAAATTTCAGCTGCGTATCATGGTCTTCGATCAATTGGAGAATCACGCGAAGTAGGGGAGGTGCACGTGATGAGTCGTCGACCAGAACTAAATATATAATTGGACAAGTCAAACTGCGTTCATGCATCTTCAACATTTCATCGTACCCAGCCTGGATGCCCTCGAGGACTTGATTCTTCTTTATTATTTGCATTTCCTCCGGAACATGCTCTTCAATATATTTGAAGGTATTCGGGAACAGACTTTCTGGATTCTAACGCACACAGTTCCACCATGGCTGAACAAATTCATGAAAGAATAACTGCAATTCCATCATTCTAAAACCAGGATTTGGAGACATCTCGACATGTGATGAATTGAATCCCATTGTAACTTGTATGCCGTTAGTTCATCTTCAAAGTGATACGCAGCTATAATTGTCGGCATCGAAAACCAGATAGCAATCTCTTTGGCTATCCTTTTCTGTATAGAATTCTTGCCTGTGTTTGTAAGTTTCAACCCATACTCCACGAGACAAGGTATGCCCCTTTCGGTTTTCATTTCTATCATTTTCAATAATTTGATTGAATTCCGACCATTCTGTAACCATCGTGTTTGGTTCTGTTTCATTCCAGCCAATTCAATTTTATAGTCAGTTCTCTTCAAAACGTCATTTATGGCATGCTGGCTTCGTAACCACTATGATACTTCTGCTCCTTGTCTTCATCATGTGCGTTCTGAACCTTTGCCATGTTCGCGATGTTTGTGGCTGCTTCTGCTGTTGCTTATGTGGTTGCTGATCCATTACATGCTCCCTGTATTTATTGAACAACTGTATTTGGGTACACCTATGGAGCATCATATTTATCTATTCTAAACTACATTATGATTATTACGACAGACTGCTTCTTGCTTGGTGTTTACTAAGTGTTCCATACTTGTACATATCACTATTATTATCATTCGAATAAACCTACTTGTATTTATCCGTGCTGTTATGTTTTTTCAATACAAATGTGCCATTATTCAACATCTCCAGCTTTCCGCAAGGATCAACCTTATACGTTTCCACCAGTTTCGCGAATGTATCCGGTTTTGGTATGGTAACATCCGTCCGATTCTCAGCCTTTGCAATCGGTATAAAATAATCTTGTAGCCATAAAGATACATTATACGCAATAGGCATCATCATCGCACGAAATTCGTCATATTTATCATCGCAAAAGTTGATTTTCGGTCCACGATCCTTTCCATGAGAATTTACCCTCTTATCATGTCTGAGGGGACGATCCATCCCAAGATACTCCCCTAAATCATCCCACAAATATTCCTCGCCGAGCATATTTTGTTCGTAGAGAAATATAGGATTCCTAATATTGTTGTTCTGTAAGTCTTCACCTCCATCAGGATCATCAGGTCCGAGTAAATTCCTTTCCTCTTGAGATAATAAAGTTTTCCCGAGGCTTGCAAGAGCATTATGAAATCTCCCCCTATGCATACAGAAAAGTTGGCTGGAAGGGCATCCATTCCGACACCCTCTCCCTTGCTTATTCGGACAAGGTTTCGTGATCTTGTAAGGATCATCTCCCGGAAACTTATTGAGATGGTTGGATCTTTGCATATTCCAAAAGGATTGGAACCACAGTACAGGATGCCGTATACCAACAATGATTTTCGACCGTGGAAGATGGGTCGACCAATCTTTGAGCCAGGTGCCCTGAATAAATGCAGGGCATTTAGTCCCCCTGAAGAGTTTCTCCTCATCTCCCCCCTGGAATTCCTTTGCCCAATTCATATACGAATAGTAGACTGTTTGATGCACGGGAGTACACACATCTGATATTGGCATTGGTGCAATATAACCTAAATTCGCCTCTATGGTTGTAGTTCCGCATTTTGGGAAACCGGCAATTACAAAATCTAGTATGGTTCCGTTGGCATCTGCATCTGGTATTAGTGTTTTGGTGTCGTTTCCTTCGAACCAAGAATACAAGTTTTGGGTTCGGTTACTCATATAGTCTCTGCTGGTATAGACATTGTTGGTGGTTACTTTTCCTACTTGAGAATCAGCTTCATCTTCTTTGATGGGTTCTATATTTATCACTTGATCAGCATTTCCGTCGTTATTTTCAGCCTGTCCCCTATCACCACCATTATCTTCAGGATTATGCGGTGTAGAGTCTGGTGCATCAACTTTATTAATAACAATCCCATCACGAAACGCGATCTTTGAACCGTCGTTCGGTTGCAAATCATTGGTACGTGTATACGTCGCTGAGAAATTAAGGACACATGCGATCAATACGATGCAGGAAATTAGGAATAGATTCCCTGTTTGTTTGAACCAGGGGGGTGATCTTCTTGCCATTTAATTAAGCAGCTTTGAGTGGGATGGCAATTGGCAATCTTTTTCTGTTGCGTGTCGAGTGGATCAATGAATACTTGAATGTAATTACAACAAACAACAACAAACAGTTATCACCGTCGATACGTTCAACAACGAACATATCAGTTGAAATTGCTTGGTTAAAAATGTAAGCGAATATAGCTGACTCACATTTCAATTTTTTGTCCTTTGACTTTGACCCTTGCTTTGACACCGAGCAAAACCGAGCACCAACGCCTTTTTTTGTACAAATTACTGTACGGTGGTAGATACGGTAAACAGGAACACCATCAAACCTTCTCGTGTAAACAAAGCTTGACAGCTACAGACAGTACAGTAGAATCAATCATTCACAGAGAAACTGATTGTAAATCCAATCATCTTTGCTACAGTAGAGCGTAGAGCTAACTAGTAGTGTACTGTACACACGGAATTTTTGTGCTGGATGGACCCACTCAAAACTCAAACAATCGGAAACAAATGAGAGAACAACGAGGACTGCCAATCACTGGGAATAATACCACCAATGCCAATTTGAATGTTGATGATGCACCACCGATCACTTCATCAATCGAACGAAATCAAAGACAACGGCAAAGGCGATCACGGGGGGGCGTGGTACGCCGCACAGCCCGTGCCCCACTCAAAATATTCCAAAAACTTGTCAGAATAGGCAGCCATAAACGAGGAGACCGTGAGCGTCGCTTGATCGGTTCGAATCGGGCACGGTCGCGGCGTCGAAGAAGGGGGAATGCGCCACTTCTGGATGATTCCATTTCGACAGGGGAGAACATGCCTCTTATTTCTACTCCAGTGCGAGATTTGAGCACGCATTCTACATCTACGCGTGAGACTTATGTACACCGTTCCAATGAATTGGATTTGGATCAGGGTATTGAAAATATCCAGGCTCGAGTGTTAAACACAGCAGAATTGATTTTAAGGCACATTCTCGTGCTTATTGGTGTGTATTTGCTTGGAGCTCAGCAATCCATTCAATTCCTAACTCAAACTCTGGTGGTGAACACGGGATACTTTGTCGGTGTAGCTTGGGGGACCTGTGCTCTGATTCAACTCATTTCTTGGTTTGGTTCAGTTCCATCGGATAGTGATAATCAGGAGCGTGATTCATTGCATGATCTAGAGGAAGAGGACCAGGAACTAGTTCATCCTGAAGAAGATATTGATGATGTTCCCAAGTCTTTGAGTAGGGGTGTTTATGGCACTGATGGGGTCCTGCAACTCCAGCGACCAGTCAACAAAAGTCGAACGAGGCTGGTTGGCAAAAAAGTGTGAGTTGACATGATTTGGTCTCATTTATTACGTTTTCATGCACGTATTCCGTATTCCTAAACTTTGATCATCCTACTCTATGCAGATTTCATTTGAGGCGTAGGAGAATTATTGCAAATGACAAGACCGCCTTCTCAGAATTTGGCCAGGACGATAAATATAATGCAGACAATGATAGCGATAACAGTGAAGATTTTGATAATGTACAGGAGGTACAGACTTCAGTACCCACAAGTAACGAGCGCAACATAAAGCCACCGGCACAGAATCATCCCGAATTAGAAGACTTGTACCTCATGGATTTGATTAGAGGTGAAAGGATTCATGCAAACGATTACTACCCGGTAGATAATGAATTTATGAGTGGAAAAATGATATTCATGTGTCGAACAAGTGATGCAGATTTAAAAACAGAGCCTGATCAAACCAATGGTACCCCGCTAAACGATACCTTCTCACGTTACTTTCGGGACAAGAAGAGAAGATTTGAAATACAATTTCAGGTAAAATTCAAAAAGATCCCACCGTCACAATTATACTTTCACTGTCAATTAAAAGAACCCATCAAATTAGGTATGATACAGAGGGCATTTGTTGGTGCAACACTGAACTTTGTCGAGAAGAAGAACAAAGGTGCTTTTACGTATAATGTACCTGGAAAGGAGCCTAAACCTGAAGAGCTCAGTGAAGGAAAGCACGAGCATCCGCATCTGACCTTCGCCGTCGAAAAGGCATTTGATAGGATAGTAAGAACAAAAGAAGGAGATAGAATCCCAGACCTTGGCGCTGAGATTTTTGAAGACCCAGAAGCGTTGAAAAGAAGACAGACCGGGGGAGAACCAATACAATACAACACTGAAGACACTTTTACGTTTGCGTTATGGAGCGCTTACGCCGACTTTACAAAGTGGAAAATTGTCAATTTACCTGCCATTCGTCCCTTTTCCCTCAAGAGCGTCATTCTAGATCAAGATTTTTCCATGCACGTTTTCTACTTGGAGGGCACTAATGGAGATACCCGACATCTGGATTGCTATCAACGCCGCTTCCTAAGTTTTGAATTGAATAATGCAAAATACTGTAAAGTCAGTGAAGCGAGAAAGAAATGGATGAAGAAATATTCGAGCCAAGTGGAAGATGTCGTTGTGCAGGAAATCCTATCACACCCAGAGCAACGTAGGCTTGACACATTCAGCAGCGATGATGAAGATGGTGATGCGGCAGAAGATAACATCATGTCAGACAGCGACGCTTTTGGTAGCGAAGATGGCGACAGTGATGTCGATCACTTGCCATATGATGACGATGTGGAAACTCAAGCAGTCGAAGAACTGGGAGAAGGCATGTATTTGAAAAGTGGCGATTCTATCATCTTGCGAGAAGCGACCACCGGTAGGAATGAGGTTCAATCGTCACTGACGAATGGTGGTGGATACGCGACCTTGCAGATGGAAGCTGCAGCTACCGTGATTATTGAGAAGGTTCGTCCAAAGTTGCGGAGGAAGGCGAACATCGAAGATCAAGAGGTACATCAATCGAGTTTGATCAGAAATGGGGACAAACTTGTTGTGAAACTTATCGATACACTTGGTACAAGTTATTTATCGGTACACAAAGGTTGGTGGCTAAAGTGGGTCAGGAGATTTCCAAAGAGTAGTGGACTCTTCACAATTCATACCAATGACATTGAAGACATCAAGAGCGAAACGTCTCTTCGGCGCTCAGGTGTGGAAACTCAGTCATCTTACCTTAGGCTTGGGGGCACTTTTCATTTGCGATCAGGTGTCAGTGGGCTCGAAGTTGGAGTGAGAGTTAGCAATTCGGCAAAATTTGGTGGCAGGGTTCTTGGATTATACAGAAGCGGCAGTTACTATGTTACAGAACTTGATCAAGAAGCCAAGAAGACCGTGGATGGGAATAATATTCCTTCTAAAAGACAGATGATGATGCCTCTAAAGCTTCGGGTGGATCTTCCAGTGCCACCAGACAGCGTGGCAAAAGATGATTCCCCGCAAAAACCTTGGATGGTTTCTAGAGCCCGGCCATTAATGGGACTCCAAAAGAATATCGAAGAATTTCGTATTGATGCGCCAGCTTGGCTGGAAACTATGCACAGGAGCAAACGTCAAGTTGTTCGCGTTTATGCTATACGAATGACAAGACATAATACTATGTCACTAGAATCTCCTGCCGCTGAGGGAACCTCCCCTCTCGCCGAAGAAGATCAAAGTGTACCCCTCATGAGGTTGAGAACGGGAAAGGATCTTACTCCCTTACTGCGACTAGGGCTAACTTCCGAAACGAAGTTCATCAATCAAGCTGATTCTAAAGCTTACAGTCGAGACGAAAGATGGTAGGTTCCACGCAGGAGGCAGACATTAATCCATTCGATTGTTAATTATTTGCCTAACTAATTCTTCTCGTTCCTAGTTTTGAAGATGAGGAAGGGAATGTTGAAATACGGAGGGACAGCTACGATCTAAGTGGTGCGCTGCATGAAGAGTTGGTTCCGACTAAATTGAATCTGTCTATCCAGAACGATGTTGACGAGATGGATTCAGATTTTTCCAACGGGGATGATGCTGGGTCCATATTCTCGGACAATTATGATTCTGACGATGAAGAGCAGCCAGTGGAACCAATGACACCCCGTTCTGATGGATATGGAGAAGCGCGTAAGAAAAAGAAATGGATAAAGAATACGACTTACGGAATTACGAAGGTGGCAAAGGGTGTAAAAACAGGAACTATTAAGTCTGGTAGTTTGATTGGGAAGGCCGTTACCCACACAATCAAGGGAAGACGAAGTTACTTGAGAGATAAGCCTAGACAGACAAAGGGGAAAGCAAAAATTAGGGATCACCATGTTGCTGTTAACAAAGCCCTCAAGAAATTGCAATCTCCTGATAAACAAACTTCTACAGGATCCAAGTTACATGCACCCAAGTCCATAATGGCAGGGCAACTAAAGCCTCCTGATCAAAGTTGTAGAACAGTCAGTGACATTCTTTCGACCGTGTCTTCATCTCCGTCAATTCAGGCGAAAATGTTGCTCTCTGCACTCTTGTCACCACTGACGGATTTAGATAACTCTTTCTTAAGTGGGGGCGCTGTTGAGGTAAGATTTAACATGAAACTCTATTGTAGCAGCATCTCCCCCCCATTATTTTATTAACAAGTTTGAGTGGTTCTGTAGCTTGGGGTTCTTGTGGATGGTGCTGGGAAAGGTGATCCTATCGGAGAATATATCGTCGCGAGAGCTCTGTGGGAGAGCCATTGGCGAGAAGAGGCCTGCATCATCCACGAGTCTTGCATCGACTTTTACTCGCCGCTTTCCAGCAAAACTTGTTTCTCCATTCCTTTTCATGACATTCAAAGAGTACGCCGTGTTGACAGTGATGCTAGTGGTGGTCCTTTAGGAGCACGCCCAATACTTGCCATCGAGACAGCATGGAAATGTCATTACTTGGTATTATGCACAGATGAAGTTCTGACTGATTTCTTTAATATTCTGAACACATCCATTTTCTCGCACGGAGAGGAATGTTTTCAACAAGATGAATGGAATGCACATATGTGGCAAGGTGTGCAGTCTTCCGCCGATACTTCTGGAGAGAGCTCAAAATGGGCGAGCATAGGTTCTTCTTCAAAGAAAAAGAGGCAGCGCATCATTTTAAATTCCAGGCGCATGTCCTTTGATTGTGAAGCATTTGACTATAATAAAAGGGACAAGGACACTTCTGAAAGGGAGATAGGCGCGTTCGTACAAGAGTTGTTGCAGAAAGCTTTATCAATATCTCTGGAAACTCTTATGAGTAATCCAAAGAACTTTATCCGATTTCTCGATGACGCATGCAGACTTAAAGAGTTACCATGGGGTGAGATTGATAAAAATGGAAGTGGCGCATTCTGCATTGCTGTTAATCTGTACCACTGCTTGTTGCAACATTCGCTGTTGCTATCCAAGACAGGCCCCCCAACGAAGGTAAATATATTTCTTTTCATCGCTTTCCCTCTTTTTACGTAGAGCTCCACTTTCTAATCTTTTCTTTAGAAAAACGTTGTAAATTTTATGCAAACTCATTGCTATGAGATAGGTGGCGATGTTTTTTCTTTGGCGGAGCTCGAGAGCTGCGTAATTCGTGGGAACATGCCAAAACCTTACTATCCCAAGCCACCTTTTGTCCAGCCTCATAGATCATCCAGAGGTCATTTTGCATACGCCTTGGACTTTTTAGACCCCCGCATCATTTTTGTGTTGAATACTGGTATTATGAGTCATCCACAGGAGATTCCAGTTTTGAAGCCAGATCTTCTTGAGGAACAGCTTTGTTGCATGTGTGGATTATTCTTGAACAATCATGTCAAGGTTGACCCCTCTCGAAGGGTAGTGACACTACCGAAGATCTGTGATGTGTAAGTACTTCCTCATCTAGTACGGTCAACTCATTCAATGGCCCGTTTACTGACATATACTTTATGCATTTGAATTTGAACAAACAGATATCGAAATGATTTTGATGGTACGGCCAAATCATGTGTAGAATATTGCATTCAATTTTTGAATGAAAGCACACGTTCCAAGCTAATTGAAATGCTCGAGAAGAATTCTAATCTCCTGAGCTTCAGATACGAACATAGCTGTGATAGGTTCTATGCGACGTTGAAACCAATTATATCCAATGATAAAATTTTAGTTTAGCATACAGTAATGTTAAGAACACGCTGTAGTGGGCATGAAAGGATGTGTGTACGAAAAGACACTGACTGGCACATCACACATCAGGCAACAGCACGAATTCAATAATAACCGAAATTTATGATATAAGTGTTTTATCGCGAACAATTCATCTTCTGTATCTTGCTTGCGCACACACCAAGCTACTTAAAATTAATAACTCATTGATTATAGTGCGTCAGACTATGCCGCGGAGGCTTTAATGTCGTTTGACTTGGCAGTACCGGTAGGTGTCCCTGGATCTGGCGCTGCCAAAACGACCTTGGATATTGCTACGGTCGTTCATAGCTTCCGTCGGTATTAGTAGAAGTGAATTTCAAAGTAAAAAAGCATATGCTTATAACAATATGTAAGTGCGTCAGGAGACTATGCCGCGGAGGCTTTACTGTCGTTTGACTTGGCGGGAAGTGTCTAAAAGATATGGGCCCAAAGTCCAGCGGGATCTGGCGCTGCCAAAACGACCTTGAATATTGCTACGATCGTTCATAGCTTTCGGTATTCGTAGAAGTGAATATCAAAGTAAGCATAAGCTTATAACAATCTGTTGGTACTATAGAAATACTGGTAGATAATTCCGAGAAAAGAAAGGATTCTAAAAGAGATCGTGTTAGAACCGGGAGTTGGTGGATCGAATTCCTAGCCAACGGCGAAGTTGACCGGGGACAGAGAAGTCGGTATTGGTAACTTCTCGACCAATTTTGACGAGGCGAAGCCATTACATTCTTTTGTGGAGAGGAGATGTCAAGAGGGTGGCTAAGGTAGATGAGAAATATACCTCGAAGTGAGACGGTAGAGAGTCGAGACCTCGTTGGTGTTCTGAAGTTAGAAAGTCATCAAGGAAAGTTGTGCGGATTTGAAGGGTCACAGGGTCGTCGTGGAATTTGTTGTTGCGACGGTTCCACATGTTTTTACAGATGTTCCATCGATGTTTAATGAGGTTGGAGCCCCACGTCACACCAATCATCATCATTTTATCATGCTCATTTTGTTTCTGCTCTTTTCCCTCTTTAGATACCCTAAAACGCACAGTGACTTAGGCGGTATTCATCATATTAATATTTTCTTCCACAAAAAAGGCATTCCATTGAATCTGGCCCATTCTTTTCTGATGAGATCAGTGATCCTATCATATGGCGAATCGCATTCTGCTCCCAAAGCTTTTGCAACCATGGCACAGATGTATGACATTTTTGAGAATGTATCACCGTTCCAAAGTCCAGCTCTTCTCGTTGCCGCAGGACTATCATCTACTTCGAATAGTTCATGGTAAGCTTCTGGAGTGGCGTAATTAACCCATAGCTGAAGCATGGATATATCCCGACGGTGACGATCTTGCAAATGTGCACTTGAATCATACATTAAAAATGCCCTTTTGCACTAACTTTGGTTTTCGGGGCCAAAACCTGCCAACGCTTTCAAGCTCAAAGCCTCCACAACTATATCAGACACAATATGAGCAAGACTCTCCAGTGCTCCCAACCAGTCTTTAGAACCGAGTTGTGCGTAGAAAAGGAACCAATATGTAACTGCTTTGTCCTCTGATCTGGGCAATCCAGTGTTTCGTAACAGTCTCCTCGATACAAAGCGTCATTATGCAACCAGGGTTCTCCATCATAGTTTTCTTCTGATCTTCTGATCATCAAGCATAGAAATAAGCTGTTGTTAGTAATTAACATATCGAACAAGAAGGGGACGAGGAGCTGTCATATCATTGATTTCAAATGCTCTGTGCCAAATGATCCTGGGGCAACCATAGCCAACAATATCCCATGCAGCCCTTTGGTCATCCCCATTAAACAAGATACTCATTGCTTGATGTGTCATATGAACCGTGACCTCATCAACGAAATCCTTGAGATCTAGCTAGAGGAGCTTGCTGTTCGAAACACGACAATAAATTCTTTGGCTTCGCCATTACTTTCTCATTTTTTCTGATAACTCTACCTTCCATCGCTCCCTTGCACCATCCCACTTTATCACACGGACGCGATCCCAGTTCAATTCCGTTCTTTGTACAAGCCCCTCAATTAAAAGGAGTAGTATTGAGTCCTACTGCTTTCTAACTTGTAGATGATTTTTTATTAGAATAGAAAGTTATGAAAACACACTCTTAGTAGTTCTAGTTCTTGGTGGGATTTGAGATTGGTGTGTTATATTTATATTATAATTCCTTGTGTTCTTTCTGGGAATAGAATACAAAAATGATGAAAGTGCATTCCAAACGCACAATCTCGATCAATGCTTGAACGTAAACCAAGTGAATACATGCTGGTGGAGACAATTATGTTGGTTTATTTTAACGAGGATCTTCCTCAATAGACGGAGGATCCAACTTATCCACACCCCTTGTCATAACCAAGCAGCAAACTAAACTTACAAAATGACTCAGCAAAGTATTAGTATTTGCCTGTACAATCAGTATATCGAGTGGTTGAAGAGTTTGAACCGAAACAGCTGCAGCGTTCATCCCAAAGGGAGTAACTCCCTGCATTGTTAACAGCTTTGACGCCAGTATCCCAACAATTTGTTGTGCCCCAATCAGAGTTACAAACATTCCAAATAGGTTGACAACCGATCCAATGGTAATAGTCCGACGGATCACATTCGCTGCTTTAATTCTGGAATAATCTGTCTTAAGTAGCCTCTTGGACAACCTTGCACCTCCCCATGTCCAAACAATACTGAGAAAACTGAGAGCGACGCCCGATCCCGCAAAGAAGAATCCACCTGCCACGGAACTCTTATCAGCTCCATTCTTTAGTACACTTTTTGCAAATAGAAGTGTAACGGTTGAGATGACGGATAGGATCACTTGACTCCACCAAGAGATCCAGTTAACGCGTCGGAGTGTTATTGCTGCTTCTTGAATGACTGGATCTTCGTCATTATTCGAGAGTGGGGATGGGTCTTTTGAAAATAACTTCGATGACGCTGACGGAGAAATGTTTCCATTTCTATTTTGGAAATGCTGCTTGAAATTCACGCCTACTCGTTGGGGAATTGCTATCGTTCGAGAGCAAGAAGGTGCGAATGCCGATGTAAGTGTGCTTTGGATACACATGCATCCAAAGGCTACGACAGATAATAGTAACAACCGAGTCATCATTCTGATTTTCGTATACGTAACTATAACTATTCCTTTCGCTTCAACTACTGTATGTACGGTTGTTGTTGTTGTTGTTGTTGTTGAGGGTAGTGAGTTTTCGTCCGGTGCTTTCAACCACTCTATCTCTCAACCAGCTGGGAGATTGTTTGGCGTTTGGACGTCGTCTTGGTCGTCAGACTTTCAAATTATTTTGTTTGAGTTTGATGCTGAAATCGCTTTGATTTTTTTCACTGACGTCGCGTGCGTCCGTCACGCTGACGATCCATGTTGGATTGGGACGTTTGACGGACGACATCAAATTCAAATGAATGAAGTCAATCAATCAATCGAGAATGAATAAATAAACCCCATGATACTATTATCTCAACAATCGCATTATTATGACACATATTCAAATCTCCACCATGATGTTCAGAAAGAAATTGGCGTCTAAGAAGGATTAATGAAATATGCTACCGGGTACATTACAGTATGTACTTTTTTGTTCCAAATTTGAAATTGTGATTTTTTGTCGCAGGAAGTTATTTTGACCGTTTTATTAATATAATGGACACACGAGAACCTGACACACGTCGTATTTTGAAAAAGGAACCTCGAAACTGAATTCTGATTTGAAAGTCTACTGTATGGACGTGTAGGATACAAACTCTCACTCAAATCATCTCATACAATTTTAAACTACTTTGCTGACACAGCAAGATTTAGACTTATCGATATGCGCCTTCTCCTCCTCCTCCTCTTGGCCACTCAAATAATACCCACAAAGGCATACTAATCTAAAAACTGGTCCTGCTGGAATAGCGACGAAACATGGTGCCGGCATCCTTCACAAAAGAAGTATTCATTCAGCATCTACTGTAGTTCCTGGTGCCTCTCAATTTACGCAGGTTACATCAGAAAGAAAATTGCTAGAGCTTAGAGCTGGTGCATCTTTGGCTATACCAGGGTTGGATCCCGTCAATTTATTCTTTAAGAAGCATCCCTTTGCAGCAGCATTCTTGGTGTGGTAAGTAGTAGTTAGTAGTATCATCCATTATTTCTTCGCCATTACCCTTCCTTTACTAATGGAATTAATTGTGTTTATTTTTCAGCGCATTCAAAGCCTCAGCATCAGATTTGATCTCACAAAAATCGGCAGCAGTGAAAGAAAGATCACCCATCAATCTTCGGCAGAATCTTGCTTTTTTTCTTTATGGTGGAGCCTATTGTTTGAAGAAACTGTTGGAAAATTGCGAAGACTTCAAAAATGAAACGTCAATAATGGAATTCATTTCAGAAAAGAGAGGTGTGACAATGATGTCCACTCCAAAATATCATTGTGAGTCGAAGGAATTGAGTACGCATGTATGAGGGTTCATCAAGAGTAGATATCGTCGCATCCCTCTCTCTCAGAAAAAAGACTTTAGACCAATTCCGAGCTTCATTGAAGAGTGTTCTGAGTCGATGTAATGTTTCGAAAGAAAGAATACGCCGTTTTAGCAGAAGAGCGCGTTGATACATCTGCTGCTATTATGTACTTCATAATCTTCATGTGGGCAACGAGGATGATGAGACAGGCCATAACAGCAACGTCACTTTCAAGGTCAAGTTAGAGGCAATTGAAAAAATGGTGAAGGCATTTAAAACCCATTGATGTGCTCTTGATTTTGATAGCAAGTACATTCAAAATGAATCTCTCTTGAAGTCGGTATAGAGCATCGAGTTCATAGAGATTAAAATGTGACGGTGAAACTAAAAAAACGTTTCCCCGCACCATAACTAAAACTTTATTTCAAAGACAAATATATTATGTATTTAGCGAGCTGTGTAGGTTTTGTACCAATTCTACGCCCAGTCCCAAAAAAGTTGAGCCCAGCCATACTCCTCGTACGTGTACTCGCGCGTATGTATGAGTATTCTTGAAAAGGCGAACGACAGTGTAGGCACGATGCGTGCGTTCGAAATACAACAGTAATACGAATTCTGAGGTTGGTGATGGGTCACACGGGGTGTTATGTTGGGTGCACATGAGTTTCAGCGGAATCGGTGAATATTTCATTCACGCAACGGAAAGCATTTACTTATGACAGTCCCGCAACATTTTATTAAAAGTCATGGAAATCACCACTTTTCCAAAGTATTCATCTATAACTTCACAATTTTAAGAGTTATCTCAAACCTAGTTTAGCAAAGTGATTCATATACCTATGGACTATTAACAAAAAAATTAGATCCTACCTCCAGCTACAGATGCCGAAAATAATTTAAATTCGTGATTTTGTCAGAATGAAGGAAAGCTTTGGAACGCATTTGACATTTCGATCACACCGAAGGTCCATATGAAATTTAAACATTCTGCGCAGCAACAGAGAATGTGGGATGGATTTGGAGATAAATCAGATGACACGATTGAGGTTTTTCACCAACTTCAAAATGATGTAGCATATCTTACCAAAAGAATGATGGCAAAAGGAAAGGAAGCACAATTGAGATCTCAGCAAAAAACAATTTGGAAGCGGAGTGACCCTGAAACCAAATGGATTGTGGAGGACGCAAGAAAGTCGAGAATGAGAAAATCTTCCAGCACAATCTATTTTTAGAACAAAATTAGCGTATCTCAAAGCTGATCCTGCCCCCTGTGACTAAGGGTTACTTTCAATAATCAACTTTTACTTTATCATAGTCAATTTGGTAGAACAGGGAACTAAGCAACCACTTCTAAGATAGCCACTGAGAGTCAGAGATCCACCTACATGGATACTCTCCTCACGATGGGGGGGTAGGGTAGTAGAGCCTCACCTCCATCCAATTATAGTAGGG
>Ga0209712_10002235_pt1 | contig 16105 bp, 13 predicted proteins | sample ArcOceMetagenome_FD_187443 | JGI IMG/M metagenome (GOLD analysis project Ga0209712, IMG submission 187443) | Marine eukaryotic phytoplankton communities from Arctic Ocean - Arctic Ocean - Greenland ARC118M Metagenome (SPAdes) (version 2) | ecosystem: Environmental > Aquatic > Marine > Oceanic...
TTTTACGTCATATTAACTTTCGCACTTAGTAGAAAGTATTATACTCGATTTCTTATAATTTGGTTATAGATTCTGAAATTGGAAATAGAATTATACTCAATTTTGCTAAGGAAACCGAACCTGTGAAATCTTAATTATTATGGAGTTTGCTCTTTCTTGTTAGGAGAAGATTGAGATGAGGCCCAAAAAAAAGGCAGCATTGATTGCTCAACGCTGCTAGTAATCAACTATTACTCTCTCTAATATATAAACTGTATCTTTATTCGAGTTTTATTTAAATCTTTTACGATTTCCTGATTTATAACGAACTACTTTTGCTTTAGGATATCGTTCCGAAATTACAAATTTCAAGAACTTTTCAGCTCCTTCCTTAGTGTTGAATTCTCCTAGCATATAACAATATTTAGGATTCGTAGCCTCTTCAATCATCAAATTACCAAACTCAGCAAATAAATAGTGATTATCTGCTAAACGTTCCATAGAAGTCGCCACCTGAATGCTATATCCTGTAAATTCTTCTACCAAATAACTTGGTTTACTATATATATTTTTGCTAATTGCATTTTCAGGTTTCGTACTAATCTGAACGATTTCACCGAAAGCACCAAGAATGGCAGAACCTTTTGCTGTTGTTATTCCTAAATCAATCTGTCCAAATTCTACGTTTTGTGCGAACATTGGAACGGAAAGCATTAAGGCAACGATTAAAGTAGCAATATTTTTCATGATATGGTTATTTTATGGTTTATGATGCATGCGGCTACCTACTCATATTTCAATTAAGATGCCAAACAGAATATCGCCTTAAAAGCAGTATTGATTTATTACCTTATATAGGATTAAAATGCTGTTAATCAAATGTTTATATTTTATTGTTTTTGTTATAAAAGCAAATTTGTAAATTCTCATTTTGATTCAGAATAGACACTTTATTCTATTTTTGAAAGTCAATTATGAAAAGCCATAAGTGTGACTTTATAATTTAAGCATAATTTATGTTAATCTTTGTTTATAAGTGATTCATATGATTATCAAAGTAGGTGAGTGTTGTTTAATTTAGGCTTATCTACTCATAACTGATTTTAGTTTGAAAGAATGGAATTAACGCTTCAAAATGCTATCAATTTCTTGGAAGTCAATTTACCTTGGCTGAGTTTGGTGATTATACCAATTTCAGCGGCGTTGATTGGTTGGCTAACTAATGTCATAGCGATATGGATGACATTTTATCCATTGCAATTTACAGGATTGGGGAAAGTTGGATGGCAAGGAATCGTACCGTCTCATGCTGGGAAAATGGCTGCTCTTTCTGTGGATTTAATGGTTGGAAAGCTGGTGAACTTGAAAGATATATTTGGAAAAATAAAACCGGAATATATTGCTGAGAAAACTTATCCTTTATTGAAAGTTGTCTCTGATGAGGTAATGGACAAGGTCTTGTCTGAAAAAATGCCTTTCCCTTGGTATTTTTTTTCGGATAATATAAAAGATGAATTTTATAAGGAAGGGAGTAAAGAAATTCCATATGCTGTTCAATCTACGATGAAAGATATTCAAGAAAATATTGAAACGCTTTTTGATATAAAATCAATGGTGATTGAGCAATTAGAAAATGATAAGACCTTATTAAATGAGATTTTTTTAAAGTGTGGTGAGGAGGAGTTTAAATTTTTGGAACGTTCAGGATTATATTTTGGATTTTGCTTTGGTTTGATGCAAATGGTACTTTGGTATTTTATTCAAGATTTGCCTTTTTCGTGGTTAATCTTACCGATTGGAGGATTATTGGTTGGATACTTGACAAATTGGTTGGCATTAAAGTTAATTTTTAAACCACAACAACCGATTAAAATCGGATTTTGGACTATTCAAGGTTTATTTTTAAAACGGCAAAAGGCTGTGTCGGAGACTTATGCGAACATTGTAGCAACCAAAATATTGACAACAAAAAAGATTTTTTTCTCAATTTTGAGTGGAAAGGAAAAGGAAACGTTAGATAAAATAATTGAAAATAATGTGAGCGAAGCGGTCGATAATAGCGTAAAAAGTTTCCGGTCTATTATTCAATTATTAATGGGAAGAAAGGCTTTTGAGAGTCTTAAGCAAACGATCTACAAGGCTTTTAAAGCTATTCTTCCTGAAATTGTCGCAGCTACCTTTGATTATGCAGATGAAGTATTGGATATGGAAAAGACATTGAATGATAAAATGTCTGGTCTGTCGTCTGCTGAGTTTGAAGGATTTCTACATCCTGTTTTTCAAGAGGATGAATTGAAACTTATCCTTGTCGGGGCTGTTTTAGGTATGTTTGCAGGATTTTTACAGATGTTATTTTTATGGTAGAAAAATTTCATTTATTCGTTAATCTTTGACTCAAAGTCAACGGATGGAAATCATTAATACAGCGTCTTTCAATTATTACATTAAAGAAAATAGTCATTTATAAATAATCAGTCTTATTCGCATTTTATTAATAGGCTACAAAAAATGAAGTTCAACACAAAAGTAATTCACGCAGGTATAGAACCTGACCCGAGTACAGGTGCAATCATGACACCGATTTATCAGACGTCAACTTATGTTCAAGATGCACCCGGCGTTCATAAGGGATTCGCATATGCAAGAACACAAAATCCGACTCGTCAAGCATTGGAAACAAACTTAGCGGCATTAGAAGGTGGTTTTGGTGCGACTTGTTTTGGTAGCGGTTTGGCAGCTTTAGATGCGGTCATAAAGCTATTTAAAAGTGGTGATGAGATACTAGCGGTAAATGACTTATATGGCGGTTCTTACCGTTTGATGCGTCAAATATACGAACCGTTTGGGATTAAATCTCGCTTTGTTAGTATGGATAATATTGCTAATTTCGAAGCCCAAATCTCTCCAGATACGAAATTAATTTGGATAGAAACGCCAACCAATCCAATGTTAGATATTGTGGATATTGAAGCGATTTGTGCAGTAGCGAGGAAGTATGGAATTTTGACTTGTGTCGATAATACGTTTGCTTCTCCTTATTTGCAGCAGCCGTTGAGTTTAGGGGCAGACTTAGTTTTGCATTCTGCGACGAAATATTTAGGTGGGCATTCTGATACGATTTTGGGTGCAGTTGTGGCAAGTACGGAAGAATTATTTGATAGGTTGAAATTTATTCAGAATGCTTCGGGAGCAGTTCCTGGACCTCAAGATTGTTTCTTGATTTTGAGAGGCATTAAAACGTTGCATTTACGTGTTCAACGTGCTTGTGAGAATGCTCGTGCGATTGTGCATTTTTTGAAAGAACAGCCACAAGTTGCGAATGTGTATTATCCGGGTTTGAAATCTCATCCTGGTCATGAGATTGCTAAAAAGCAAATGAGAGATTTTGGTGGAATGGTTTCCTTTGATTTAAAAGAGGATAGTTTCGATAATGCGACTAAGATTTTGGAGAATACACATTATTTTTCTTTGGCAGAATCGCTTGGCGGTGTTGAATCATTAATTGGGCATCCGGCTTCTATGACGCACGGTTCTATTCCGAGAGAAGAACGGATGAAAGTTGGTTTGACGGATTCTTTGATTCGTTTAAGTGTGGGTATTGAAGATGTGGAGGATTTGATTCTTGATTTGAAAGGAGCTTTTGAGCAATTGTAATAGCTGATTATTAATATTGTTTGATTGTTATTTTTCGTAAGAACGATTATAACAATCAGACAACTTCACAATCAAGTAATTTAATTTTTAATGCATTTTAAGATAAACGCCGGTGGAATGTTTCTCATAATGAAATCGAAATCTACATTTCCAAAAATGCTTTGGTAAAGGTCTCTTGTTAATAAAGTATAATTCAATTGAGAAAAGATACCGTCTGTTTTTAAGTTATCTTTTGCCGCATTCAAAATACGTGTTCCGACATCTTCTGGAATATTCACGAAAGGCAGAGTAGAAACGACATAATCTGCTTTCTCAAAGCCGTTATCGTTTAACCATTTTTGAATATTCTCTGCGGAATCTTCTGCCACAATTAATCTATCGTCATTAAATCCTCTTAATAAATCGCAGAATTTTGGTAAGACTTCAAATGTAATTAGTTTAGTATCACTTTTCATATTTTTCAAGATATGCTTCGTTACCACACCATCACCTCCGCCAAGCTCTACGATACATTTAGCACTATCGAAATCAATTCCTTCTATTAATTTTCTACAAACGAATCTCGAGCTACGAGTTATCGTGCCAGTCGTTTTTATATTCCTTATTCCTTCTACAAAAAAATTTAGTCGAGTCATAATTCTTAATAAGTTCTAATATATTTAGATATTGCTTTCCAAAGGTAGGGATAATTTTTTAGGATAATTGATACCTAAATTATTATTCGACATGCATGATAAAAAAAGCCATGAAAAAAATTACATTTGATAACGAACATCGTCGGAAGCATTTTGAATTTTTTAAAAATATGAATCATCCGCACTTTAATATTTGTGCGAATGTGGAAATTACTAATTTTGTAAAGGTTTTAAATAAGTATCAATTGCCTTTTACGTACAGCGTCGTGTATGCGATTGCGAAAACGGCAAAAGCGATTAAGGAGTTTCGATGGCGAATCATTGATGGCGAATTATTTGAATGTGAGAATGTCAGACCTTCTTTTACGACCTATACAGAAGTCGCTGATGTCTTTAGCTTTTGTGATGTTTCTTATGATGAAAACTATCAGACATTTATCAAAATGGCGGCAATAAAAGCGGCACAAATGAGCAAAAATCCATCATTTGAAGATTCAGAACATCATGATTATTTATTTTTATCCTCGATTCCATGGGTAAGCTTTACGATGTTTCAACATGCAATGCCTTTTCATCCGACGGATTCTATCCCTCGAATTACTTGGGGGAAATATTTCGAAGAAGGGGATAAAGTCAAAATGCCGATTTCTATTCAAGCTCATCATGCAGTTGTGGACGGTAGACATGTTGGTTTATATTTTCAAGAAATTGAAAAATTATTTCAGGACTTTGAGACGGATATTGTTTAGTCCGTATTTTTTTATAAAAAATTAAGAGAACCTATACTTTGCAGATAAAGCATTTTTTTTGCAATTTTTTTTTGTAAACTATTAAAAAGCACGTGTGTTTTATTGCTACTTAGGATATGTTCAGGTATTATTCTTTGGCTTGAAAGAGAGACATTTTATAAATTCAAAGATATATTGTAAACATATTTTTAATATCTTTTGCTGTCAAGCTGGAGCTTGATGTTACTTTTAATAATTAAACAAAATGGCTTTTAAAGAATCAAACATGCTTGACCTTGGCGTACAAGCACCGGATTTTAATCTTCCTGATACTGTTTCTGGAAAATTGATGCGTTTTAATGATATTTCGGAAGGTAAGAAAGCAACGGTTGTGATGTTTCTGTGTAATCACTGTCCGTATGTAATTTATGTCAACGAGGAACTTGTTAAGATTTCTATGGATTATCAATCGAAAGGTGTTGCTTTTGTTGGAATTAGTTCTAATGATGCGGTGAATTATCCACAAGATGGACCGGAATTAATGAAGGCTCATGCAGTAGAAACTGGATATGACTTTCCGTATCTATACGATGAAACGCAGGAAGTCGCAAAAGCTTATGATGCAGCTTGTACCCCGGATTTTTATATTTTCGATGGCAATCAAAAGTTGGCTTATCGAGGACGAATAGATGATGCTCGACCAAAAAATGATAAGTCAATAACTGGTCAGGATTTGAGAACAGCTTTGGATGCGATACTTTCTGGAAAAGCGGTTACGGAAAGACAATATCCGAGTGGAGGATGTAATATTAAATGGAAAAAGTAGGGTAGAAGCAAGAATGAAAACTATTAGGTGCGTTTGTTTAATAAGTGAGAGCGTATAAATAAACAACATTTTTTAGAAAGATATTTATTAAAATTTCTTGAAAATTTGTAGAATAGGCTTCTTATTGAATTATCTTTTGATAAGAAATAATAGAAATAGGTGGACTCAAAATTATTATTCGTTTAGGCTTATTTGTTAAGTGACTTGAGGACTATTTTATGCATAAAAAAACGGAGTTGGCGTAAGCCAACTCCGTTTTTCGTACCAATAACATTTGACCTCATTTGAAATGAAATATCTAACTATAATTTTTCCTTAGTTACTCGTTCTCCATCTTTTAATTCTATAACTTTAGCTTCTGGATAACGTATAATAATAATATTGTTTAAGAAGCTTGTTGCCGTCTTTTCTGATTTGAAACCTCCAATCAAATAGCAATAATTCGAATTAATATTTTCTCGAACTTTCAAGTTTCCAAACTCTTGAAAAATAGAATTCTCTTTACTTAATGGTTCACTTGTTGCACTCAATTGAATAAAATAATCAGACTCATTAGAAATCTTTTTCGCACCATGAAATGCGATTATCTTACTTTTTGGAGGAAAGATTGTCTCTGCTATTGTTTTTGAAGCACTTGCTTCTTCTGGTGTCGAGAACATTGCTTTTTCTGCCTTTATCTTGCTTATTTCTACTACTTGTTCAGAAGCATCAACCTTAGTTACCTTTTCAGCTGCTTGTGTGCCATTCAAACTTCTACTTATTGCTTTTTGCCCTATTACTTGGGTAGATAAAAACATCATTGCGATTCCGAATATGATTCCTGAGTTTTTCATTTTATATCTTAATAAGTTATTGAATATTATTATTGCTTATACAATATCAATTTTATTGCCAATATTTAAAATTACTGACATTTAGTTATTTATGTATTATTTATTTATCATAATCGTTTTTTTTTGGGATTTGTTTTTTTAAATGGGAATTAAGTCTCGGTTGTGAATTACTAAAATATATATTCGCTCTTAAAATAAGAAGTCATAACAAAAGATGCAATTTATCAACAGTTTGAAGGTGTTTAAAAAATCTATTTTGTATTAAAAAAGATGATTTCGAGTATATTTTTAATATTTTTTTGATAAATAAGAGTAGGTTCACTTAAAATAGGATAAGGTGATTTTTTCATTGAAAATGTATATTGTCGTTCAGATGATGAGGTATAAATAAATTCATAGATTTTGGCGAAGTACTTTTAACGAAGTTGAGGGTAAAAAAGACGGGTCAAAGATATAAAGATATTGATACCTTATTTTTAAGCTATCAAATTGCAAAAGTAATGCTTTATGAAAGATTGACCATTTTTTATAGAAATTGATAAATAATCAAAAATAAAAATAAACGATAATTCTATCTGCTAAGTGAAGTCGTCATATAAAAAAAAGGTCGTTTAGATTTTCATCCAAACGACCTTTTTAATTTTGCTAGTTATTATTCGTATTGTATTAATTTAGTTCTGAATTAACGAATTAGGAATCTATTAATACTGACTACGTAACCTTACCTTCGTGGTTCTCTGAATCCAACATCCAATCGTAATATTACTTTCATTACTAATACCTCTTAAGTGAGCATCTTCCTTTGTCGGTAAATATTGACTATAATAGTTAATCTTTTCTTTTGCCTTTTCTACTATTTCTGCATCGCCAGTATTGATGGCTTTATTCCACATATCCATTGCTGGCCAAACTACTTTTTGACTTTCCCAACCTGTTCCTGGACCACATAAAGGGCCACTTGAAGCGTACAAAACTCCGATTTGATATAAAGGTTCTCCCCAATTTGGTTTCAAACTCGCAGCGGCTTCGTAGTATCTACGGGCTTTAGAGAAGTTGTCACTTCCACCTTTGTTATGGTAGATTCGTGCCAAGTAATAGTTTGCGTCTGCTTTTCTATTTACTGGCAAATCCATGGCCACTGCTCGTTCTAATAGAGGAACTGCTTGGACATAATTTCCGTTACTCATTAATCCTTTTGCAACAAAATCAGGATTTGTTTGCTCATGTTCTTTTCTAACGGAATCTTGATAAACAATATTAAATAAACTATCTTTTACCATCAACTCCCTAACAAAAGGCGCATTAAAGTCACAATTTTTCTCTAATAATGTTCTCAAAATCGGACGAAAGTTGTAAGGATTATCCGGTGCTGCATCGTATTTTGGTCTTAACTTATCTAAGAAATATCCACAGTCGAAAATGTAACCTACATAAGGTCTGTAATATTCCTCTACATAAACCCAATTTTCAGCGTAATCAGTATCTGCTGTATTTGCATTTTTGATAGCTTCCAAAGTCATGTAAGCCTCTCGAGCTTTATCTTTTGATAACAAATCGTTACCAAACATAAATGCTACATGGTCCGCATAATAGGCTAAAATATAAGCACTTGTCTTATTTCCGCCTAATGCAGTAGCTTGTTCAAACGTTGCCAATGTTTTATCAATATCTTCGTAACCATGAGCAGACATTTCGTAAGCCATCGCTTCAAAGACAATATTAGAGTCGCCTCTTTCTGGACTCATGCAAGCTAAGCGGTGTTCAAATAAATTCACAATTTTCTGCGTATATTCTGCTACTTTTTCTTTCTTTTTAGCTTCCGTTGCAGAATCAATTAATGCATTATACATCGTTACCCCATCAATGAAGTGATAAACGTGACCAGCTGGAGCATACTTCATTAACTGTTCCCACATTGGAAAGGCATCATCATATTTTTCATTTTCTATCAAGTCACGATATAATACGTGTACTTTTTTGCCTTCCTCTTCGCCTCCGGGAAAGTTCGTAAAGTCGGCACAATCTTGAGCAAATATTATTGTTGTGAAAAATAAAGCTCCCACAAGCAATATTGATTTAAAAATATTTTTCGCATTCATAATTTAAAAGTTTATTGAGTTATAAATTATAATAATATTGATTATTAATAGTTTATAAAATTAAAAAAATAATATAAATGGGTAATCACTTATATCTATTGAAAAAACTGTACCATCAAGGTGAAAGTAGTACAGAACTGAACCTAGACTTATTTAACGTCGGTAAATATTAAATTAACGTATTGATTTGTGTTATAAGTTTAGTCGTTTTTAGCATAACCTTATTGAGGCAACTAAAGGAATTCTTATGTTAGGAGATTACGTTAGAGCAAAAAAACTTGAAATCTGTAACTTCAATGTCGAATTAAAGACAAAGCTTCACAAGGTTAGGATAGTTTTAGCAAGAAATTTTTAGTTTTGCAACTAACCGTATAATATTGATGTTATTATATTGTTTTTCATCAATCTTAAGGATTGAATATTTATTAATAGTAAAAAAAATAAAAACATGGCATTAACAATAACTGATGCAAATTTCGATGAGATTATTGCAACTGACAAACCAGTTTTGATTGACTTTTGGGCTGAATGGTGTGGACCTTGTAAAATGATTGGACCCGTAATCGAGGCAATCGGAGAGGAACGTGACGATGTAGTCGTTGGAAAGGTAGATGTAGATACGAATCCTGAATTATCATTCAAATATAAAATCCGCAGTATTCCAACCGTTATCGTTTTACATAAAGGCGAAGTAGTTGAGAAAAAAGTAGGTGGCGCATCTAAGGCTAATTATGAAGCAATGCTTAATAAAGCGTTAGAAAACGCTTAAGTGAAAAATTATAAGAATCATTAGTAAATGATTTTATAGAATATTTAACAAAGTCCTCAATGCAAATTTGCATTTGAGGACTTTGTTGTTTAATAAATAATGTCGTTCTTGTATTTTAGGCATAAAAATTTATTTAATTTCTATGTTTTAGGTTTCACGTTTAGATAATTACAAAAATTTATAGTTCATAATTCATAATTTAGAAGATGAGTTTATTAGAAAATTACGATGTTCGAAATACTGGAAATTTAGAGTTATTTGCACGTCAAGTTGTGGAAGGTTTTATTATAGGTCTACACAAAAGTCCTTTTCATGGTTTTTCGGTAGAGTTTGCAGAACATCGTTTATACAATCAAGGTCAATCAATGAAAAATATTGATTGGAAAGTATATGCTCGAACGGATAAAATGTTCATCAAACGCTTTGAGGAAGAAACGAATTTGCGATGTCAAATCGTCATAGATGCCTCTTCTTCGATGTATTTTCCTTTAGCCAAGAACCATAATGCTGAGCATATGAACAAGCTTAGGTTCTCTTCTTTGTCTGCGGCAGCTTTAATGAATTTGTTGATGCGTCAGCGAGATGCTTTTGGTTTGACGGTTTTTGATGATACCATCGTTGAACATACGAAAGCAAAAGCAAGTACGAAACAATATCGTTATTTATTGAGTCATCTGGATAAATTATTGGAGCGACCTCGTGAAAATAAGAAAACGGATGCAGCAGGTGCCTTACATCAAGTGGCGGAAAGTATTCATGGTCGTTCTTTGGTTGTCATCTTTAGTGACATGATTGAACACGCCGATAATTTAGATCATATTTTCGGTGCGTTACAACATTTAAAATATAACAAGCACGAAGTTATTTTATTCCATACAGTTGATAAATCAAAGGAAATTGATTTTGAATTTGAGAATCGGCCATATATTTTCGTTGATATGGAGAGCGGCGAGAAAGTTCGTTTGCAGTCTAATCAAGTGAAAGACTATTACGTGGAAAAAATGGCAAATTTTAAGGAAGAATTAAAAATGAAGTGTTTGCAATACAAAATTGATTTCGTAGAAGCAGATATTAATAAAGGTTTTAAGCAGATTCTAATGCCTTATTTGGTAAAACGTGGAAAGCTTTACTAGCGACGCTCTTAACACTTATAAATCTCGGACGAAATGCATAGAAAATGTGAGCCACGAATTTATAGGAACGGTATAAATTTTAAATTACTAAATATCCATATTTAAAATACGTTCCTAAAATAAATAGCTCGTGGCCGAAAAATTAGGTCGAAAGTCTAAATACTTTACACGATTAAAAACCTGTTATCGACATTTTTTTCAGATTCAGATTCAAATATTCAGGTTTTATATAGGTATTAAGTAACCGAAGAATATACATTAAATAATAAAAAATGTATTTATTTTAAATATTGAAAGCAACTATAAAGCACACAATCGCATCTAAATATATAAAGACGGATGAAGGAGTTTTTTAGAAGTCTTTACTATTTACACCATCGTAAAATATTTAGGAATGCTTGCTTTAGGTCTTGTCAACGTTGTTTTTGCATCACATCTTTCTTTTATCGTATTAGATAGGAAGAAGAACTTCTATCAAGATAGGAACTTCTGGTTATTACTTATTGCGTTATTAGCATCTATTCTTGTAACGACTGTCGTGACTAAAGTAATGTAAAGTTTATTAGTTTTTTAAGAAAAAAGGGAATTTATCTTCGGATGAATTCCCTTTTTTTAATTGCTTGATTCTTAAAGTATTCTGCTCTGATATTTATTATATTTATTAGACGAAATTGAAATCCTAAGCTCAATTTTTTCAAAAATCATCAATATTTTTTTAGATGTTCATACTTTGTTGAAAAGAATTTTCAACGTTGATTTGCAACATTTGCCCACTATGCAAACGGGTAGGTTCAGTCTTCCTAACAAGAATCAAGAATCAAATATTTTTTTTATTCAATCAATTACTATCTTTGCAGCGTTTTATCAAAATTAATTTGGTATTAAGTATTCAACGAAGGTGTAAATTCGGTGTAAAAATCCTCACACTTCAACACTTCTATACCATTTCATATCAAAAATAAATAAATAATGCCATATTTATTCACTTCAGAATCTGTATCAGAAGGACATCCTGATAAAGTAGCGGATCAAATTTCGGATGCGTTAGTTGATCATTTCATTGCGTTCGATCCAAGTTCAAAAGTAGCTTGTGAAACTTTAGTAACAACTGGTCAAGTTATTTTAGCAGGAGAAGTAAAAACACAAACTTACCTTGATGTTCAGCAAATCGCTCGTGACGTTATCGAAAGAATCGGTTATACGAAGTCTGAATATATGTTCGAGGCAAAATCTTGTGGCGTTTTATCAGCGATTCACGAACAATCTCCAGATATTAATCAAGGTGTAGAACGTGCAGTTGCAGAAGAACAAGGAGCTGGTGACCAAGGAATGATGTTTGGTTACGCGACGAACGAAACGGATAATTACATGCCTTTAGCATTGGATTTATCACATAAAGTACTTCAAGTATTGGCGAATATTCGTAAAGCTGGTCAAGAAATGACTTATTTACGTCCAGATAGCAAATCACAGGTTACGATTGAGTATTCTGATGACAATACGCCTTTACGCATTGATACGATTGTTGTTTCTACACAGCATGACGATTTCGATGAGGATGAAACAATGTTAGCAAAAATCAAAGCGGACGTGATTAATATCGTGATTCCAAGAGTAAAAGCAATCTTTAAAGAAAGTGTTCAAGCTTTGTTTAATGATGAAATTACTTACCACGTTAATCCAACAGGAAAGTTCGTAATCGGTGGACCTCACGGTGATACTGGTTTGACTGGTCGTAAGATTATCGTAGATACTTACGGTGGAAAAGGTGCTCACGGTGGTGGAGCTTTTTCTGGAAAAGATCCTTCAAAAGTTGACCGTTCGGCAGCTTATGCAACCCGTCACATTGCGAAAAACTTAGTAGCAGCAGGTGTTTGTAACGAAGTTTTGGTACAAGTTTCTTACGCAATCGGTGTGGCTCGTCCAACCAATATTTATATCAATACTTACGGTTCTTCAAACGTAACAATTTCAGATAGTGAAATCGCTGAGAAAGTGGATGCAGTATTTGATATGCGTCCTTACGCAATCGAAACGCGTTTAAAGTTACGTAATCCAATCTATTCAGAATCAGCAGCTTACGGTCACATGGGAAGAACTCCTGAAGTGAAAACTGTTTCTTTCAAAAATGGTTCTGGTAAGATTTTGACGAAAGAAGTGGAAACATTTACTTGGGAAAAATTAGACTTTGTAGATGCTGTTAAGGTCGCATTTGGTTTATAGAAATTTAGATTTTAGACGTTAGATAGGAGGTTTTAGATTTTCATTTTAACGTAATTTTATTTATTGCAAAATCCCAATCTCGGTTTATTCTGAGGTTGGGATTTTTTTTGATTATAAAGCGACGTTTCAATCAAAAATAAAAATCATTTCACCAATAAGCCTTCAATACAAAATATACCAAAACGATTAATAACTCACTTATGCACAAGTTATTGAGTTGTGGCAAACAAATTCCGACTTTCGTCAATTTTATAATGATATTTTAGCAACATCGGTTTATGATGCTTACTTTTGGGGAAATTCATCGATAAATGACAAAATATTTCATTAATTTTATGAGTTTATTTTAGTGAATAATTTGGTTTTTTATGTATTAAAGCGTCAAAAAAAGTGTTTTTAAAATACTTTCACCAAACTAAAAATAGTGTTGTACATTTTGAAAACTTAGGTAAGGATATATTGTTATTTGTGTCTTCATCTTTAAGTGAAAATTCGGATTTTCCGCATATTGCGTCTTTTGTTCGCAATGCTCCGAAGGAGCAATTACAAGCCTTTTGGTAAACAATTGGTAAACAATTTGAAATACGAATAAGCGATAAAAAACTTTGGGTTAGTACGTCAGGTTTGGGCGTTTATTGGCTTCATGACCGATTAGATGATAGACCGAAATATTATCAATATCGTTCTTATAAATATAAATAATCAATGATAAATCATTTTAAAGCTGCATTACAAGAAATTTGGCAAGATAAACGGACACTTTGGTCAAGACTTTGGTTACCGTTTTTGATGTTTTGTGGGGTGTTACTTTTAGCTTCCTTATCACTTCAAGAAATGGGGGGAAGTGGAGATTCTACAAATGATAGCGGAGATAGTAATGAAGCTTTTGTAAGCCCAAATTCAACGATTGGAATCGTTGCGAATGAAAATGCAGATAGTTTAGTTGCGGAGTTGAAACGTATTGACGGTGTTGATTATCAGATGATTGATAATATGGACACTTTACAAACGATGATGGATAATTCAGATTTGGATATGGCGATTGTCATTGATGAGTTTTTTGATGATGCATTGAAAACAGGAAATTCTGGTGAAATTTTAGTGTACCATAATAGCTTTGATGATGCGTTGAAAGAAGGTATTAAGAATGGAATTGAGGGTTACGAAAGACAGGTTTTGAATGATAGAATGGCCGCTTCTGGTTTTAATGAATCGTTTACGAATCCTATAAATATCAGTGAAATTGATGCTTCTGGTTTTACGAAATATAATAATACGCCGAGTACAGAAAGTGATGGCAGAATGGAAGAAAATATAAAGATTCCATTTAATGAAATCGGAGGTGTATTCTTATTGTTGCTTTTCTATTTTGCTTGGTTAGGTGGAATTTTTCCTGCGTTAACTTTATTTACAACGGATCGACTTTCGCAAATTGTTACCAACGAAGCTAAACCAGTTTTAATCGCTAGAACATTAGCTGTCGCAGTATTTGGTTTGCTTCATGCTTTATTATTCTATTTGGTTGCCATACTTCTTTTTAAAACTTTTGCCCCTTCTGGGAATTTCTATATGAATATGGTAAAGTCGGCTTTAAGTGCCGATATGATGCCGATAATTTTGGTTGGTTTAATTCCTTTAACGGCAGTTTTTTCCACGTTTTTGAGTTGGTCAGTCACGAAAAGAGGAACCTTTAAAGAAGGGCAAAACCGAATTCAACCTTTAAAAATAAGTATCGGACTTTTCTTATTAATGGGTATTACCGCAAGTTTTGGAACGAGTTTAATCGCTTATTTAATTCCAGTTTTTAATATTGGTACGTTAAGTCGAATATTGCTACAAAATGATTTGAATTGGCTGTATTTAACCTTGACTTATGCGGTATGTTTTGGAATCGCCTATGTTTGTTATTTACAGGCGTTGAAGGAATTTGAAATGAGAATTCAGCAACCGATTTTGGTGGAAGATATTATTGATATTGAAAATACGGATATTAGTAATACGGATGATTTTATTTCGAATGTGGATAATGATTAACCATGATTAAGTGAAAAGTAAAAAAGACCATTATTCCGATTTTCGTCGGAATAATGGTCTTTTTATTTTTCTATAATTTCCCTACCCTTGAAAACAGAGAGAAAGTCAAAATATCCATTTTTAATCATAATGAAAGACACCCTATCTATCAGCTCTTTTTTGTAGGCATTTCTTACTTAAATCTATCCAATATCAAAGTTATCCTTCGAGTAAGCAATTAGTTAACATTCGAATCAAACCCTATCGACGTTTCTCATATTTTTCTTATTTCACAATTGCTTTTAAGCAATTATGAAATATTAAATGTATAAAATACCGAAGGTACTTATAAATCAAAAAAAATCTGCGGAATCAGCGAAGTCTACCTGCTATGGAAAGGGGTAGGTCTGCGGAAAACTATTTTATTATGATTTCGAAAATAATCGTTTGAATCCAACTCGAAATAGAACCAATAAGACGATAAATAAACCGAATAAATGCCAAATTGAACCAATGAAAACTGTCCAAATTCTCATTCTTGACAATAAGAAAATGACTATTGAAGCGGTGATTATCATAAAAAATAAACCTGAAATCTTGTCAAAACCTGGAATTCGTTTTAATGATAGTTTTCGACTTAATATAAATAAGGTTACAAACATCGAAATTATCGGTAGGAAATAAATAACCCAGTTGACTTGTAAAAGACTTGTATTTTCAAAAAACATCGTGTAAGCAACTAATAATGTCGCAAAAATTCCTGGAACGGCTACGGCGTAAATTATTCCTGAATAGATGAAATTCCACGGAGATTTATAACTGTCTTCGCCAGTTATCCAAATCATTACAAAAGCTAATATTGGTAAACCAATGAAGAAAATTAATAGGAATGTCGGATTGTTACCGATAGAATCGAATAATTGTTGTAAAGTCATTTTTAGCAAAATTGATTATTAATAGTAGTAACGGCGATTTTAGTCGCTAACCTTTTAGATGGCAAATATGATGTAATTTGTCATGAAAAATTGGAAAGAATATATTATTTAAGTGATTTATGTTTTCCGTAGCGGTTGCTTCCGCTGCCGAAAAACCATTAAATTACGGCAGCGGAAGTTGCCGATATATAAATCATAGATTCAAAATAAGTCCATCGTATGCTAAAGTAATATTTTTTGGTAATGTTTTAATCACATCGGCATGCTTTTCCAGACGG
>Ga0209712_10002239_pt1 | contig 16099 bp, 8 predicted proteins | sample ArcOceMetagenome_FD_187443 | JGI IMG/M metagenome (GOLD analysis project Ga0209712, IMG submission 187443) | Marine eukaryotic phytoplankton communities from Arctic Ocean - Arctic Ocean - Greenland ARC118M Metagenome (SPAdes) (version 2) | ecosystem: Environmental > Aquatic > Marine > Oceanic...
GCCATAAAATTGGCTTTCGCTCTACTGAGCTTAAAGATGGCAATATATTAATCAACGGTAAAGCTGTGTTGTTTAAAGGCGTCAATCGGCATGAGCATGATCCGGTAACCGCTCATGTAGTGACCCGGGAATTGATGCTCAAAGATGTGCAGTTGATGAAACAATTCAACATTAATGCAGTTCGTATGGCCCACTATCCTAACGATCCCTATATGTATTATTTAGCTGATTTGCATGGTTTATATGTCATGGATGAGGCCAATATTGAGTCCCATGGAGTAGGCGCGGCCAATCAAGGCCCATACAACCCAGATACACACTTAGTCAACAAACCAGAGTGGGCGGCAGCCTATATTGACCGTGTGAGTAACATGTACCACGCCACTAAAAACAATCCATCAGTAGTGATGCGTTCATTAGGCAATGAGTCTGGTGATGGCTCTAATTTAGAAGCCACCTATGACTGGCTAAAACAACAAGAGCCAAATAGCCCTGTCATATCAGAGCAAGCACAAATGCGCCGTCACACCGATGCCTATGGTCAAATGTATGCGCCTATTAGTGATATTGAACGATATGCTAAACGCAAATTAGATACCACACGTCCGGTTGTCTTAATTGAATACGAACATGCCATGGGTAACTCCCTTGGAAACTTTAAAGAATATTGGGACAGTTTTGAAAAGTACCCATCTTTGCAAGGTGGTTTTATTTGGGATTGGGTAGACCAAACTTTTGCTATGAAAACCCCTGAGGGTATTCCTTATTGGGGCTATGGCGGTGATTTAGAGCCAGATGCTACGGTTTCATCTCTAAGCTTTTCAGCCAACGGCTTAGTATTTGCTGATCGCACACCCTACCCTTATTTATGGGAAGTTAAAAATGTTCAGCAAAATATTGGTTTTAGTAGCAATGATATCAAATCAGGTGCGCTCACTATCACTAACAAGCATTATTTTGTTAGTTTGCAGGGGCTCAGTTTGAATTGGCAATTATTGGCTGATGGTAAACAAGTATCACAAGGACAAACTTTACCCCTAGGTGCCCAGCCACAGCAAAGCCAGAAAATTCAATTAGATTACGCTATACAACTGCAGCCAGATATTGAATATTTTCTGAATGTGCAAGTGATAACTGATAAACCCAATAGCTTGATCCCTAAAGGGCATATCACCGCTTGGTCACAATTGGCATTGCCTACAGTCTCAGTAATGGTAGAAAAACAATCTGAAGTAAGACTCTCAGTCAGTGATAAAAAACAAATTTATGGTTTTAAGGGTAAAGATTTTAGTTTAAGTATTGATAAAACAACGGGGTTAATTAACTCAATGGAATACTTTGGCGACGAATTATTAAAAGCGTCACCTCGACCCGATTTTTGGCGCGCGCCAACCGATAACGACTTACCTATCAAAGACTATGGCGACAAATTCGCCCCATGGCAAAACGCAGGAAAAAACACTAAGTTAGTGTCGATAAAACTGACAGAAGAGTCTAAGTATCAGGCAACAGTTGAAGTTGAGCATTATTTGAGTGCAATAGGTAGCCGCTACTTCACTACTTATCATGTGTTTGGCAATGGTGAAGTAAAAGTAGATGTATATTTCTATGCTGCACCACACAAAAAACAATCTGACATTCCGCGTTTGGGCACCTTATTTGAGTTAAACAAGCAATACTCCCAGGTTAACTGGTACGGACGTGGACCGCACGAAAACTATGTGGACAGACGAGCATCTGCTCATATCGGTCAATATCAAAGTAATGTGGCAGATTTGTATGTGCCTTATGTGCGGCCACAAGAAAATGGTTATCGCAGTGACGTGCGTTATGTGTCGTTCCATAATCAAGACGGCAAAGGTATAACGTTTAAAGGTGCTCCGCTAATTGGTTTTGGTGCTCAATATTATGATACGGCTGATTACCACGCCAATGCTGCACAAGTAAAAGCTAAAAACCTTCACCCTCATGAACTGCCACAAAAGCAAAGAATTTATGTCAATATAGACTATATGCAACGTGGTGTAGGGGGCACTAATACTTGGGGTGCCAAACCATTACCTGATTATATTATTCCCTATTTGGACTATCAGTATTCTTATTCGTTTGTGCCTTATAACCAATCAACAAGGTAAATCATCATGAAAACAGTCGATTTGAGCACTCGTTTCTGGCAACAGGGATATCTTGTGATAGATGATTTTTTTTCAGTTGAATCGATGAATAACCTACAAAGTATCATACTCGGGCACTACGGTTTAAATCCTCAATATGAGCATGAAGCCGCGTTCTTATCAAAATCAGCGACTGAGGTTATTCCTTGGTTTCCACAAAGATCTGGGGAACAAGCATTTGATGAAATTGAGCATTGCGCCAATATGCAGACGTTAACCGAGGCAATATTAGGAGAAGGTTGGAAATCACTGTATTGCATGACGATGTTTTCAAAAAAAGGCAGCAAAGGCCAAGCATGGCATCAAGACTGCCCACCCAATGATCCTCAACAATTTAACCTTAACCGCCTTGTTTATACTATGGATATTAACGACCAAGTGGGCGGAGAAGTGTTAGTGATGCCTGGCAGTCATCGGCAAGGTCAATTGCCTGCAGGCGAAGTAAACGAAAATTTTTCAGAACAAGTCATATTGGCCCCTAAAAAAGGTACTTTAGTTATAATACATGGGCATACATGGCACCGTGTTTTGCCTGTAAAAGGCGAATATCGTTTATCCACTAATTACAGAGCAATACCAGAGAACACTTCTGAGAATATCACCGACATTTGTGTTTATCGCAACATGCTATATCAATTTTCAACGTCAAAAGTATTAGAAGACAGATTAGTTTAAAGCCAACCTGACACAATCTTGGGTGAAGTAAAAGCGCTAAAAAACAGTCGATTATGCCGACATATGCTATTGCAAAAAATCAATGAAGTATTGTTCTGGCAGTGGATGACTCAAGTAAAAACCCTATATTTCATCACACCCCATAGAAGCGAGGATCGCTTGCTGCTCGAAACATTCGACTCCCTTCGCTATCACTTTTAATACCAAGTTACGCCCCAGTTCAATGATAGCGCGGACAATCGACAGATCAGCTGCTTGATGTTGAATATCGTGGATAAAAGAATGGTTCAATTGTGAGTTTATCTATATTAAATATTTGAAGATAGCTCTGGAATGAATAACCTGTACCAAAAATTATCAATACCTAAGTGCCACCCAAATTTTTTGAGCTGAAATAAGGTTTCAACAGCCTCATTTTCAATATGTATACCCCCCCCCTTTGGACACTTCTAATTCTATTTTTTTTGCGGCTAGTCCAGTCTCTTTCAACACATTAATCACTTACCTTAAGAAGTCTTTACGGCCACACTGAAGAGGTGAAATATTGACAGTTATAAGTAAGTCAATCCATCCTAAACTCACTGGGTTTTGCGCTTGTTGACTGTTTTCAGAATAATCAGATTCGAAATGTTGTTGCTGTTTAGTAGCATGAAATTCGTACGAAGAGCGTTCTTCGTTTTATTAACGTATTATTTAATTGATGCAGCAAATCGTATGCAGGTATTAATTGCGAAATAAGCTCGAAATTTTTATTGGCGATATAATCGATTTTGTAAAAGGCTACACTGCTGACTGCAGTAACTAAAAACAATACAATGACAAATATATTGTCAATAAGCCTGACAGAGCGTTAGTTGACAATGTTATTCGACAATTGAAAAACTTATTTAAGTATCATTTATATTAGGGTGGTTGGTAAGACAACATTGCAACAAAACCATCCTCATATATTGCCCACAACCAGAACAAATTTCTAACGAGGAGGAGGCATACCGCCCATTCCTCCAGCCCCCCCCGGTGGCATCATACCTTGCATACCACGCATCATTTTTTTCATGCCGCCGCCCGACATTTTTTTCATCATTTTTTGCATCTGAGTAAATTGCTTTAGCAATCTATTCACATCTTGAATTTGTGTACCTGAGCCTGCTGCTATGCGGCGTTTACGTCCGCCTTTTATCACATCTGGACGTGTACGTTCACCTGGTGTCATAGAATTGATGATAGATTCCATTTGCACAAAGGATTTATCGTTAGCTTTTTCTTTGATCTGCGCGGTCATATTGCCCATACCAGGCATTTTATCCATCATCGACATCATGCCACCCATATTACGCATTTGCTCTAGTTGTTCTTTGAAATCCTGTAAGTCGAAGCCTTTGCCTTTTTGTACTTTTTTGGCTAGCTTCTGTGCTTTATCCTTATCGACTTTGCGTTCAACTTCTTCGATTAAGGTGAGTACATCACCCATACCCAATATACGCGAGGCAATACGCTCTGGATGAAAGGCTTCTAGTGCATCAAGTTTTTCACCCATACCGATGAATTTAATGGGTTTGCCTGTAATGTGCCTTACCGATAACGCTGCTCCACCTCGAGCATCACCATCCGCTTTGGTTAGGATCACACCAGTTAAAGGTAATGCGTCGTTAAAAGCCTTGGCGGTATTGGCTGCGTCTTGGCCAGTCATGGCGTCTACCACAAACAACGTTTCAATGGGATTGATAGATTTGTGTAATGCTTGAATCTCTCCCATCATCTCGCCATCGACATGTAAACGACCGGCGGTATCCACTAGTAGTACATCGAAAAAGTGTTTACGGGCAAAATCTATTGCTGCATTAGCAATATCAATGGGTTTTTGATCCTCTGACGAAGGAAAAAATTCAACATCAACCTCTGCGGCTAATGTTTCGAGCTGTTTGATTGCTGCGGGACGATATACATCGACACTTACAACTAATACTTTTTTCTTTTCACGCTGCTTTAACAGCGCAGCTAACTTACCCACACTGGTGGTTTTACCTGCACCTTGTAGACCAGCCATTAATACAACGGCGGGAGGCTGAGCAGCTAAATTAAGTGATTCGTTAACCTGCCCCATCACTGACTCTAACTCTGACTGGACAATTTTAATAAAGACTTGGCCAGGATTAAGACTTTTACTGACTTCGGTGCCTACCGCACGCTCTTTCACTTGACCGATAAAATCTCTTACTACTGGCAAGGCAACATCAGCTTCAAGCAACGCCATACGCACTTCGCGTAAGGTATCTTTGATATTATCTTCGGTGAGTCGTCCTTTACCGCTAAGATTTTTAAGCGTTTTGCCTAAACGTTCGCTAAGACTTTCAAACATATACTATGCTACCAACAATTTTCTATGGGTTTATTATATAGAAGAAGCTAGCAGATAAGAATGCTCAAGCACATATCTACTTAGAGATTTTTCCAGTTAATGCTTAAAACTGAGTTGAACTATGTAATGTATCGAGGTTTAGTGTTAGTTTTAGCTTTATAATAGTTATGTGTCCCCTTGTGTTTGGAAAATTTAGTTAGCAAAATGTTTATCTCAACTCTTCCCAATGTCATCTCAAGAAATCTATCATGTTGATGGCTGCCATATGTTTTGTTTTTTATATCCTGGCTTCTGGCATCATCTTTTCTGGGATGTTTCAAAAAAAAGGTCCCAATAAACTCGCAGCCATTATTAGTGTTTTGGTGGCTATGGGGTTACACATCATCATTTTAAGAAGCGGTATACTGATTGAACCTGCGATGGGACAGAATATGAGTATGCTAAATGTAGCCTCATTGGTGGGTTGGCTAATTAGCGTCACCATGCTGATAGCTTCTTTTAAATTACCCAACACTATTTTGTTACCAGTAGTATATAGCTTTACTGGCCTGATCGTTTTGCTGGGTGGTTTGATACCCAGTGCTCATGTCATACAAATCAGTGTAAAACCTCATCTATTAATCCATATTAGTTTGGCCTTGTTTGCTTATGCATGTTTGGCTATCGCCTCTTTATATGCAGTGCAATTGTCTTACATCAATTTTCGCTTAAAAGAAAAAAACGCGTCTCTTTTGCATTCCTCTTTGCCTCCTTTAATGGCAGTAGAAAATATTCTATTCAAATTATTGTTAGTTGGTACTGTTTTACTGACCTTATCATTAGTCAGTGGATTCATGTTTTTAGATAACATGTTCGCCAAAGAGCAGGCTCATAAAACTGTTCTATCACTTCTAGCATGGGGACTGTATAGCGTTATTTTAATGGGGCATGCGTGGTTTGGATGGCGTGGAAAACCAGTAATATGGTCGACTATTTTGGCTGGAGTATTACTCACCCTAGCCTATTTCGGCAGCCGAATTGTTAGGGAAGTCATACTTAACGCTTGAATAGCATCTAAATAGCCCTTAAAGTGCGGGTTCTTTTCTACCATAGGATTTCCATAGTTGGAAGACATTGCCACCAGTAGTTTATTCATAATTCTCGGTGTTTTGATTTTACTCTCAGCATACTTTTCAAGTTCAGAAACTGGCATGATGTCCATTAATCGATATCGTCTTAAACATCTTGAGAACGAAGGGCATAAAGGTGCTCTCAGAGTACAAAAACTGTTACAACGCCCAGACAGGCTAATTGGATTAATTCTAATAGGTAACAACCTTGTCAATATTGCGGCCTCTTCTATCGCCACCATTATTTGTATGCGCTTGTTTGGACATTTAGGTCTTGGCGTAGCAACTGCCATAACAACGCTTTCATTAACGTTAGTCATTTTAATCTTTGCCGAAGTGACACCTAAAACACTCGCAGCTTTGTACCCAGAAAGAATATCCTTTCCTAGCTCGATTATTTTATTGCCGTTACTTACTTTGCTTTACCCTCTTGTGTACTTAGTTAATGGTATCTGTAACAGTTTATTAGCACTTTTTCGAGTCAAACATACCGGTGAAGATGGCAATAGCCTTAGCCGCGAAGAACTGCGCACTGTTGTCGATGAAGCCGGCGCAATGATCCCGAAAAAGCACCAAGATATGTTAATGGGTATTCTAGACTTAGAAAACGTGACGGCTGAAGACATTATGGTCCCGCGCAGCGATATTGTGTCTATCGACATTAACGACGAATGGAAAGATATTCAAAAACAATTGGTTAACTCACAGCACACCAGAGTTTTGTTGTATCGAGATAGCATAGATGATGCGGTTGGATTTGTGCATGTCCGTGACGCGCTCAGATTACTCTCAAAAGATCAATTCACTAAAGCCACATTACTTAGAGCTGTACGAGAAATCTATTTCACACCTGAGTCCACCCCATTACATACTTTGATGTACAAATTTCAAGAGGTAAAAGAACGAATTGGGTTAGTGGTGGATGAATACGGTGATATTCAAGGTTTAGTGACGTTAGAAGATATATTGGAAGAAATTATTGGTGATTTTACCACTAGTTTTTTGCCTGACCACAGTAAAGAAGCCAATTTACAACAAGACGGCAGCGTATTGATAGATGGAAGTGCCAATATCCGTGAGCTCAATAAAGAATTAGATTGGCAATTTCCTACAGAAGGCCCTAAAACTTTAAACGGATTGATTTTGGAGTATTTGGAAGATATTCCAGAAGCAAATATCAGTTTACGTATTGCCGGTTATCCGATCGAAGTATTAGAGATGAAAGACAATATGGTGAAAACTGTGCGCGTTATACCTGAGTTCTACCGTAGTGATGAAATCAAATATTCTGAATAAATTACAGCTTGTTTTCGCTCGGTTTTTTAATTTTATTTTTTAGGTACTCTACCTTTACGTCCAAGTTCAACAGGCGATCATACATCCTCTGAAGTTCATCATCGTGAGTCAGTCGCGATTCATTTACATCGGAACACAAGGCTTATTGCAAAACAGCTGGTAAAATTTTAACTAGCATACGCTATATACCCGTACCTCAGTCAGTTTTTTTAAGGTTAATTGACTCAATTTCTCAGTATTTAAACCGGGTGATAAATACGTTCTATATTGCCAGCACCGGCAGCGAGATCATAATCAATGATGACTATACTAGAGGTATCAAATAACATGGATTTTTTATCAACGTGTACTTCTTCCAAAAAGTAACTCACAAATGGCATATGACTAACAACCAAAATAACATTTGGTTTTGATGGTGTTTCAAACAATGCATTAATAAAATCATGAGCGACTTTAGGATCGCCCTCAGGTATCACATCCTCACAGATTTGCTTTTCTATCACTTTAATCTGTTTACTGAGTTGCTCATATGTTTGCTGGGCACGAACGTAACTGCTTAATATGGCAATATCGACTGCCACATCCGCCCCTAAGTAATCGTTCAACCATTTACCTGCTGTAATAGCTTGTTTTTCACCTAAGCGGGTTAAATTTCGGGTATTGTCCTGCACTCGAAATCTTTCAGCTTCGCCATGACGCATGATAATTAACTTCATAATTCTCGCGGAATATATTTTAACATTTGACTCTCTTGTTTCTAATATAACAAAAAATATAATTAAAAATCTGCACCTTTAAAAAATTAGTTTATGCTTGCAAAGCCTTTCAACACAGGGAAAGAGAATTTTGCTTAAAAGTGCCTACGATAATCGGCAATTTAACCATATTGAATTGGATAACGGCTTGCGAATTTTGTTAGTGCAAGACCCAAATTGTGTGAAAAGTGCCTGCTCTGTTACCTTCAACGTCGGGCACTTCAATGATGACAAAGATTGTCATGGCATCAGTCACTTATTGGAGCACATGCTATTTTTGGGTAACGATGAGTTCACGCAAGCCAACGCGTTTAATGATTTCATTGCCACCCACGGGGGCAGTATTAATGCGTTAACAGGTACAGAATACAGCAGCTATTTTTATGAAATTGTAGCTGAATATGAACAACAAGCCTTAACGCATTTATACGCAATGCTCAGTAAACCTTCTTTTTGCGAGTCTCTTATCGAAAAAGAAATCAATGCGATAGACGCCGAATTTTTATTAAAACAAAAAGACGATTTAAAACGTCTTTATCAAGTGCATAAAGAAACATGCAACCCTGCTCACCCTTTTAGTCAATTTTCTGTGGGTAATCACCAAACATTCAAGCCATTTAGTCCATCCCAACTCAAACAAAAATTACAGTGGCTGTTTGAGCGTTTCTACCAACCTCAAAATGCTTGTTTGTGCTTAGTTAGTCAGCAACAGCTGTCAATCAGTGAAGAATCTGTTCGTCAACAGTTTACCCATTGGCCTTCAAATAAGAAATTACCTGTCGAGCCGCTTCCAGCACTTTACCTTGAGCAAAACCTAGGTGTGCAGATCAATATTTTGCCTTTACAAAAAGTGCGAAGAATGATTTTAACCTTTGCACTTCCCCAGCAGCATTCTCACTACAGAAGTAAGCCTTTAAATGTCCTAAGCCATATTTTAGGTGATGAAGGTGAAGGGGGTTTATTACATTTTTATAAAACAAAAAATTGGGCCACTAGCTTAAGTGCCGGTGGTGGCATTGAAGGTAGTACTTTCAAAGACTTCAATATAAACCTTCAGCTTACAGACGAAGGTATTAAATATGCCGACGAAGTGATAACAGCGATTTTCTCATATATACAATTAATCAAAGAAAACGGTATTGCAAGCTGGAGAATAAAAGAAACTGCCAACCTCAATCAACTCATGTGGGACTTCCCCAATCAAGCAAAAGCGATTGACGAAGCATCACACTTCAGTCATTCCATGTTCGAATACCCACCACAACACTTAATAGCAGGCGATTATATTCTGGATAAACCAGCAGTGGATATCGTCTTACACATGTTAGGGTTTTTCTACCCCAAAAATATGCGTGTAAAAATAATTCATCCCCTTGTCAAAACCACACATAAAGCCAAATGGTATAATACGCCTTATAGTGTTGTTCCCATTGAAGCAAAACGCCTAACGTCTTTTCTAAGCGGTAATTGGCAATCAAGCTTTGTGCTACCAAAGGCCAATCAATTTATACCCCCTTGCAAACCATTAAAACCCATTGCCCCTGAATTTATTGTTCCCAAAAAAATTATCAGCATAAATGGATTGGACATTTGGTATGGACAAGACGATAAATTTCATCAGCCCAAGGGAGATTGTTTCTTAACCTTTGATTGCCAAGCTGTAAATGAAGGCATTGATGTCACAACGACTAAAAGATTATGGGTAGCGTTGTTAAACGAAAAGCTTAACCAGAAATATTATCAAGCGAACCTCGCAGGCTTACATTTTCATTTATATTCTCATCAAGGTGGGTTTTCTCTGCAAACTAATGGATTTAGTGCAAACCAGTTAGGGTTCTGTAGCAATCTTTTGAACGAAATAGTTGCCAATAAAGATTTTTCTAGTCGTTTTTCTCAGGTGAAAGCCAAACAATATCAGGGCTTATCTAATGCACTATTAAACAAACCCATCAACCGTCTTTTTTCAAAACTTTCTGTTCTTATGCAACAACAAAACCACGACCCATCAGAAATGGCTCACGTTATGCAAAATTTAACACCTGATGATGTATGGGTCACTAAAGAAAAGTTACTTAATCAATTTCATTTAGAAGGACTGATATTTGGTGATTGGAGTAAGGATGAAGCATACAGTTTCAGTGCTGACATCAAAAAATTCAGAATACAGCATGCAACATATGACAAGATTCACAGGGGTGTAGCAGATATTAGACACGGTAGAGTCATTTCCTACCAAGTAGAATGCCAACATAAAGATCCCGCTGTTGTCATCTACTTTCAAGCCCCTGACATGAGTCTCAAAAATGTGGCCCTGACCATGCTTGCAGAACAATTAATTGCCACCCCTTTTTTTAATCAACTGCGCACCGAGCAACAACTCGGTTACTTAGTCGGTAGTGGCTACATAGCCTACAATCAGCATCCTGGCATAGGCTTTTACATTCAGTCACCCCATCATCCTGTTGAATACCTTATTGATGAAATTCATGTATTTCTTCATAAAATCGTTGAAAATATTAACCAATATAGTCATGTATGGGATGCGCTCAAAAAAGGCGTGATGCAACAATTATTGGAGAAAGATACCAATCTAAGTATGAAAAGTCAGAGGTTGTGGATGGCCATAGGCAATCTAGATAGAACATTCACATACAACTCTCAAATGATCCAAACTATCTTAGATATTGATTTTTATGAGCTCAAGTCCTACCTAATTTCACTCGTATCCCGTCAAGATTTTGGAGAAGCCATAATGTTCAGCTCAGGACAACATGCCCCTATTTCACTCAAAACCGAAGTCATAACCAACATTCAACGTTTTAAATCCAGCAGCCAATATATTTGATATTGGTGTAAATCAGCTGAAAAAACAGCAAACCACCACTTTTCTCAATAAGACGCCCGTTTTACAAGATTAATACTTGTAGCCGCTCTATAAATTAGGCATATTTGTAACATCAAGGAGATATATACAGCCATTTAAATTTTAGTATTTCAAGTTAGTTCACTACCACTGGGTGAGAAGTGTTTATTCGCTATTTATTAACATTCCATAGATTTGCTTTAATTCTGTTATTTGGAATTTTTTCAGTTACTTGCGTCCATGGCGCAAACAATGTCTTTATTAAGTACTCTAAGTCTGAAGGCTTAATACAAAATACAGTCACTAACAGTTTAGAAGACACTAACGGGTTTATGTGGTTTAGCACTTTTGAAGGCCTAAGCCGTTTTGATGGCTATGAGTTCAAAAACTATCGGCATTCTAAAAAAGAGCCTCATTCTTTACCGAATAATTTCACTAAAAAACTAATTTTGGACTCACAAGGCAATCTCTGGGTAGCCACCCAAAACGGACTGGCAAAATACAATTCCTTAAAAGATAATTTCACCAATTATAATAAAGATAATAGTCAATTAAAGAATAATGAAATTTATACTCTTGCTCTTAATCAAGATGGCAAATTATTAGTTTCCACTGCCAAAAATCTTTACCTTTATGATGCTCTAGCGGACACGTTTTCATCTATCACAGTAAAAGGTGAAAGCCTACCGGCAGACATTAAAGTCATTTTTAGTGAGCCCGATAAAACATGGTTGGGCACGTTAGCCAACGGGATTTTTATCCTTGAACATGCCTCTAATACTTTATTTAGTTTGAAAAAGACAAATCCATGGGGCCTTACGATAAATGCTAACTTTTTATATGATTTTAAAAAAATAGGCGATAATTATTGGCTTGGGACTGACATTGGGGCCTATATTGTTGATGATAAGCTTACTTCCGTTAATATTCTAAATACCCAAAGCACCCCATCCATCACAGGTAATGGAATAAGAAGTATATTACAAAATCATAATGGTAATATTTGGCTTGGTACCGAAACAGGTATCAGCATATTAAGTTCAAAAAAAGAAATTTTATTTTCATATGATGCCCAAAACAATACCAATTTTGGCTTGGACAGCTCACATATTTTAAGCCTATTTAAAGACTCTAATGATTCAATTTGGGTGGGTACCTATTCAGGGGGCCTTTACCGATACAATGTTGATAGCTCGGAGATTAAACTTTTTAACAAAACTCCAGCTGAGTCCACAGGACTGTCTGGGAACATCATTTGGGGAATATCTGAAGATACAAAGGGCCAAATATGGATAGGCACCCAATCCAACGGACTTAGCCAATTTGATCCTAAGAACAATGTTTTTCAAACATTTCTGAGCGAGTTTCAACACTATATATGGGCCTTAGAGGTCGATGAGTTAGATCAAATTTGGATTGCTAGCTCTGGCGGACTTTTTATTTATAAGCAATCGAGCGACACTGAATTAACCTTAATTAAAACTCTTTACCCTGGAACAGGTATTTTAAAGCTAACCTATTCCTTTGGGCGAATGTGGATAGACACTGACAATGGCATAGTGAATTGGATTGACCCAAAAGACTTACTAGTCAATGAAATTGATTTGGCGGGCAATAACATAAATCGCATTGGACCACTTTATGTGGATCTCGATAAAAATCTTTGGCTGAATACCAATTTAGGCATGGTGTTATATAATCTTGACAGTAAAATCATCAAACAATTAGTGATAGAGCTAGAAACTTCTGTGAGGCACTTTAATTCAGTGATTGAAGTCGATGATGGCTATTGGTTGTCAACCACAAGACAAGGCATGATTAAACTAGACAAATCATCATACCGAGTGACCCAAAGACTTAGTAATGAAAATGGCTTAGCAAGCAATCAAATCTGCAAGTCGATTAAATTTAAAGACAGCCTTTGGATATCACACGTATACGGCGGGGTAGATGAAATCTCACTGGAAACAGGGGAATTCCAACAAAATATCGCCTCTGCAAGGCTGGGATACAACGAGCTGAATGAAGGTTCTGGTTTACTGTCAACAGCAGGCAATGTGTTTTTTGGTGGCACGGATGGATTGTTAATGTTCTCTCCAGATAAATTATCACTGGCAGCCAATAAGCAGAAGGTTATTGATAACCTGTTACAAAAAAGTACAGCTCCTACTATCACCCAACTACGCTTATTTAACTTACCTGTATCTATTCACTCTGATAAAACGCCACTTTTAAAAGCAATTAATTTGTCTAGCAGTATTGATTTACCGAATGACTCCAACATGTTGAGCCTTAAGTTTGCACAACTGAACCCGGTTAATCCCGAAGCAGTTAAATATCGCTACAGGCTCTTAGGTTTATCCGAAAAGTGGATAGAGACTGATGCAGAGTCCTTACGACGGGCTGAATTTTCATATTTGGATTTTGGCAATTATGAATTTGTGGTGCAAAGTAAAACACCTTTAGCCGATTGGTCTGAAGCAAAGTCGCTGCAGATCAACATCTCGCCACCTCTGTGGCTAAAGTCAAACGCCTTAATCCTATATGCTGTATTGAGCATACTAATTCTGGTGTATTCATCCAAACAGATCCACACTAGAAGTGCGATACGTCAGTCCATACTTGAGAATGAAGAACGATTAAAGTTAACCCTTTGGAGCAGTGGCGACGAACTGTGGGATTGGGATATTTATCAAGGGCAAGTATTTCGTTCTAACACATGGGGTAACTTAGACTTTCCCCAAGATGATATTAGAGTAAACAGCTCCTACGAAGCCAATATTCACCCTAACGATATTCAACGAGTGCAACAGTCTTTGAATGCACACCTAAGCGAAAAAACGGAACATTACGAAACGACCTATCGCGCTAAAACGTATAAAGGGGAGTGGCTATGGGTGCTTGACCGAGGAAAAGTAGTAGCCAGAGATAATAATAATCAACCACAAAGGATGACGGGCACATTAAAAAACATAAGCCATTCAAAAGAAGCAGAGGAGCAGCTGAAATTATTTAAGCGCTCTATCGAAACTATTTCGGATGGTGTATTTATCACCGATACCTCTTTCAAATTTATCTCTGTGAACAATTCCTATTGTAAATACACTGGCGAAACTCGTGAGCAGGCCTTAGCCAGTTATTTAATGTTTCATCAGTATCCTGGAGCCTTCACCGAAGAAGTCAAAAAATCTTTGCAACAAAAAGGCAATTGGTTTGGTGAAGTCGAGTCCCGGCGTGGGGCAGGAGAAAAGTATGAAATGGATTTGAACATTGATGCCATCACTGATGAGGATGGCAAAATCAGCCATTATGTGGGGGTCTTCTCAGATATCACATCCCGTAAAGTCACAGAAAAAGAGCTGCTCAAATTATCAAATACTGATCCCTTAACGGATTTACCGAACAGGTCCTTCTTTCAAGCAAGTCATAGCAATATTGTGCGCAAGGACACACCACATGCATTGATATGTTTGGATATGGATAATTTTAAGAAAATCAACGACTCCTTAGGCCACCAAACAGGCGATGTGTTGATCAAACAAATTGCCAAGCGGCTACAAAAAATAGCGGGCACCCAAGCCACTTGTTACCGATTAGGTGGTGATGAGTTCAGTATGTTGATTGATAATTCCACTGATATTCATCACATCACTCGTATTGCACAAACCATATTAGATAGCATGGCAAAAGCTTTTATGATTAACAAACAAGAATTTGTATTAGGTGCTAGCTTAGGTATCGTCTTTTATCCGGAAGACGGCAGAAATCCTCAGGAATTGCTGAAAAATGCTGACACTGCAATGTATTTTGCTAAAAACGCCGGGGGCAATAAGTATCAATTCTTCAGCGGTGAAATGAACCAAAATGCAGTACGACAGTTACAAATAGAAAATTTGATAAGACATGGCTTAAAAGAAGATTTATTTACGGTTTTTTATCAACCTAAAGTAGACATCGCTAGCGGCAAATTAGTCAGCATGGAAGCCCTGGTTCGTTACGAGCACCCTGAAAAAGGTTTGGTTAGCCCTGCGCAATTTATTCCCTTAGCCGAACAAACTGGACAAATCATTGAGATTGGTGAAGTCGTTCTTAAAAAAGCATGTGAAGACACTAAACGTTGGGTCGACGCGGGCCTGTTTACCGGACGTGTTGCCGTGAATATTTCTGCCAGACAATTTGAAATCCCCGATTTAGATGAGCGCATTATGAGTATCCTACAAAAATCGGGCTTGTCTGCCTTACATTTAGAATGTGAGATAACCGAGGGTACCTTGATGCAAAGTCCTGAAAATGCCCTAAGAATGATGCAGCGTTTGCGTGAGCGTGGCATACATTTAGCATTGGATGACTTTGGCACTGGCTATTCATCACTGGCATATTTAAAACGTTTCCCTATCAACACATTAAAGATTGATAAAGCCTTTATAGATGATATTGCCACTAGCGCCGAAGACCGACATATGGCAAAAGCCATTATTACCATTGCCCATAACCTTGGCTTAAAAGTAGTTGCCGAAGGGGTGGAACATGAGAATCAGCTGTCAATTTTACGACGTTATGAATGTGAAATGTTGCAGGGCTATCTCTACAGTAAGCCTTTAAACGCATTAAGATTTGAACGTTTACTCAAAGAAAGCCATAAGCTGCAAAAAGTTATTCAACAGTCTCACATCTAGATTTTGGCTCTATCCACGCTAAAGATTTACTCTCAATAAATATTGTTTATCGATTCTACATATCAATTTATCGACACGTTAAATGTAAAAATTGCGAAATGTTGCATAGCGTCCGCTATGGCAATCCTTTAATCACATCCAGATTTGAACGATTCTCAAAGAAAGTCATAAAGTGCAAAATTTATCCAACAC
>Ga0209712_10002242_pt1 | contig 16083 bp, 13 predicted proteins | sample ArcOceMetagenome_FD_187443 | JGI IMG/M metagenome (GOLD analysis project Ga0209712, IMG submission 187443) | Marine eukaryotic phytoplankton communities from Arctic Ocean - Arctic Ocean - Greenland ARC118M Metagenome (SPAdes) (version 2) | ecosystem: Environmental > Aquatic > Marine > Oceanic...
GGAGCACTCAGCCGATTTTGAAAATATCTGAGCCTGAAAAAAGGTCCTGACATGCGACTTAGGCGTGTAACAGGTCCGCGGGGTGGGCCACCGGACCGTACGTGCACACAGCAAAAGCCAACTCCGTTTGGCATTAAGAAAGATACCTTTAACAATGAGCGCAATCTTACGGTCAGCTATGAACTCCTGGTATTGATCACAGAACGTACTCCAGGTGGTAGGTTGTCCAGCGGCGTGCTTTTGAAGGCCCATGACCTAGTAAATGGCTAAACTGTTGACTGGGTGGCAGGCCGTTATATTGAGTATATTCAAATGCTATTTGGTTCGCACCATTTGTTTTTAGCCAAAGGCATTGCTGTCGAACCGAAGTTATTCGGTTACAGCACAAAGCCGAATAACCAGCCGAGTTCGCTACAAATTTAGACACTCAGGCGTAGGGTCAAAGCGCTGTATAAACCAATGACACTTTGAGGAACCTCTACTCCACGGACAGTTCTAGGCATAAAAATTTTCGCTACGCGCAGTGCTGGGATTTCTTGCTAATAGCATCATCCCAACCTATACGCCCTTCATGTTAGATAATCGCCCTACCCTTCCGCCTGAAATAGCACGCCGGCGCACATTTGCCATCATCAGTCATCCTGATGCAGGCAAAACCACTTTGACCGAAAAATTTCTACTCTATGGTGGCGCCATTCAGATGGCCGGTCAGGTGCGCGCAAAGGGAGAAGCCCGCAGAACGCGTTCAGATTTTATGAAAATGGAGCAAGAGCGCGGCATTTCTGTGTCGGCCTCTGCCATGTCTTTTGACTTTAAAAATTTCCGATTTAATCTGGTGGACACACCGGGTCACTCCGACTTCTCCGAAGACACCTACCGCACGCTCACCGCCGTCGATGCGGCTGTTATGGTGATAGATGGGGCAAAAGGTGTGGAGAGTCAGACTCGAAAACTGTTCGAAGTATGCCGGATGCGGGACCTTCCGATCCTAACCTTCTGTAATAAGATGGACAGAGAAAGTCGAGATACCTTTGATATAATTGATGAAATTCAAGAAAATCTAGCTATTGACGTAACGCCCGCTTCTTGGCCGATTGGTCATGGCAGGGATTTTATTGGTACTTATGACATACTGCGTGACAAGCTGGAATTAATGGATCGCGCCGATCGTAACAAAATTTCAACCACTATTAAGATCAACGGATTGAATGATCCGGCGCTTGCGCAACATGTGCCTGCAGATTTATTGGCTGTGTTTTTGGAGGAAATCGAGATGGCGAGAGAATTGCTGCCGAAGCTTGATCAGCAAGCTCTGCTCGATGGCACCATGACCCCCATCTGGTTTGGTTCCGCTATCAATTCCTTTGGGGTGCAAGAGCTAATGCAGGGGATTGCTGATTTTGGCCCTGAGCCACAGCCCCAGAAAGCCCAACCGCGCCATATAGCACCAGAAGAAACCAAAGTCGCAGGATTTGTATTTAAGGTACAGGCCAATATGGATCCTAAGCACCGCGACCGCGTGGCCTTTGTGCGCCTCGCCTCCGGCCACTTCAAGCGCGGCATGAAACTGACTCATGTGCGCAGCAAAAAGCAAATGTCGATGTCTAACCCTGTCTTGTTTTTAGCCGCTGATCGCGAATTGGCCGAAGAAGCTTGGGCCGGGGATATCATCGGCATTCCAAACCATGGGCAGCTCCGCATTGGCGATACTTTGACCGAAGGAGAAACAATTCGCGTCACAGGTATCCCAAGTTTTGCACCTGAATTGCTGAAAACCGTACGTGCGGGTGATCCTTTAAAAGCCAAGCATTTGGAAAAAGCCCTGATGCAATTTGCCGAAGAAGGCGCGGCAAAAGTCTTTAAGCCCATGATTGGCTCTGGTTTCATCGTGGGCGTTGTGGGCCCGTTGCAATTTGAAGTTTTATCGAGTCGGATTGAGATGGAATATGGCCTACCGGTTAGGATGGAACCAAGCCAATTTACTTCCGCCCGCTGGGTAACAGGGGCTGAAGCAAAAACCGATGCCTTTTCTCAAAGCAACAAGCAACATATGGCCACCGATAATGACGGCGACATCGTATTTTTAACCCGCCTGCAATGGGACATTGATCGGGTCGCTCGAGATTATCCTGATGTAACGCTGACAGCCACGAAGGAAATGATGATTTAGCGGAAATTTTATGCGCAATGCAAATGTATTGAGCATCAAAGGCGGGCCTCATACGTCCCAAATGGTGTGTCAGCATGCGGGTTTGACCTAAAGATCATTACCTCCTATACCGGCTGCGTTAGCATCTGGCCAACAAACTAATGGGCGCGGCTGACATGCGTCCGACACTTGCCGCGTAAAACATTTATGTTGGCGCATCTCATTGGACGTACATGATAAAATTTACTGATCTCAATCTGGACCCAAAAGTTCTACAGGCCATCGCAGACGCGGGCTACGAAACACCAACCCCGATTCAGGCGGGTGCAATACCCCCTGCTCTAGAAGGCAAAGATGTGTTGGGCATTGCCCAAACCGGGACCGGTAAAACTGCCAGCTTCACCCTGCCAATGATCACCTTGCTAAGCCGTGGTCGCGCACGTGCCCGAATGCCGCGCAGCTTGGTGCTTTGCCCGACTCGGGAATTGGCGGCACAAGTGGCCGAAAATTTCGACACCTACACAAAATATAGTAAACTTACCAAAGCCCTGTTGATCGGTGGAGTGAGTTTCAAAGAACAAGACAAGCTGATCGACCGCGGTGTCGATGTGTTGATTGCGACCCCGGGCCGTTTGTTGGACCATGTGGAACGTGGCAAATTGCTGTTGACCGGTGTTCAGATCATGGTGGTTGATGAGGCTGACAGGATGCTCGACATGGGATTCATCCCAGACATCGAACGCATCTTTAAGCTGACCCCCTTTACCCGTCAGACGTTATTTTTCAGCGCCACAATGGCCCCCGAAATTGAACGCATCACCAACACCTTTCTATCGGCCCCGGCCAAGATTGAAGTTGCGCGCGCTGCTTCAACGTCTGAGGCCATCACCCAATCTGTGGTGATGTTCAAAGCCAGCCGCAAAGACCGTGAAGGCACCGAAAAACGCGCCCTGCTGCGCGGCATGATCGAAAGCGAAGCGGCTAAATGCACCAATGCTATCATTTTCTGTAACCGAAAGATGGATGTGGATGTTGTGGCCAAATCGATGCAGAAATACGGGCTTGATGCAGCGCCCATTCACGGCGATTTGGAGCAATCCAAGCGCATGGAAACATTGGACAACTTCCGCTCAGGCGTATTGCGCTTTCTGGTGGCCTCCGACGTAGCGGCCCGCGGGTTGGATGTGCCCAATGTGAGCCACGTGTTCAACTATGACGTGCCCAGCCATGCGGAAGACTATGTACACCGGATTGGCCGCACAGGTCGCGCAGGCAAGCTTGGCACCGCCATGATGATTTGCACACCACGCGATGAAAAGAATTTCGCCGATATTGAACGCCTGGTTAAGATTGAAGTTCCACGGATGGAACATGCGATGTCAGGCAGCAATACAGCAGAAACTGCACCTGCGGCTGTAGTTTCCGAAAAACTAGTTGTGAAGCGCACTCGTGGTGGGCGCAATAGAAAGCCAGAGGCTGAAAAAGTACGGCCGGTGGCAGAGCAGACCGCTGCCCCTGTCAAGATCGAAGTTGCGGCACCTGTTGTTGTTGCCCCAGTTGTCGGTGAACAGCCAAAGGTTGAGGCTCCCAAGCAAGAACGCGAGCAACCTGACAAACGTCGTGGTGGTCGTGGCCGCGGTCGCGACAACAACGACGGTAATCGCAACAATCGCGGCCCTGCCGTGCTCGCGGAAGGCATGCCCAATTTCATTGCGCAAAGCTTTACCGAGCGTTTGATTGCGGAAGGTAAAGATCCAAATGCCGAGGCCGACAGCCCAGAAGGCGACGATATGCCTGATCCAACAGTTGAGATTAAAGATCTTGCTGTAGAGCAGGCACCAGCTGAGGCATCAGATACTGTCGAAGTTTAAGGTCAACGTTAAAAATTAAGCCCTGCCCTTTCATTTGAAAAAGTGGGGCTTTTTTATTGCTAATGCCGTCATAAAAAAGCGCCTGCCTTCAGTATATGTGAAGACAGGAGGAATTTTCGGTCCTTCAGCAGACCTTATGACAGGCGGCTGATCACCACCGTAACTTCAGGTTTTTTACCAATTTCAGATTGGGCTGAATGGCGGGTAATACGGCGCAGCTCATCTTCTAGCTTTTTATCATCACGCAGAGTTTTACGGCCTGCACGCATCATGAATTGGTTCAAATCTTCTTCCAACACTTCAGTCAAACCAGCGCGACTGTTGCCAATCGTTGGCAGACCTTTGACTTCACACCAAGGCTCACCCAAGGGTCCATCATCATCCAAGATCACGCTGACCATGATGTGACCGTTCAACGCCATGCGAATACGGTCGCGTACAACCCCATCCAAAGCCCCAATTTGAACTGATCCATCGATATACGTACGGCCCGTTTCAATAAACTCTTCGACTTTAGGCTTGTTGCCCGACAGGTTGATCACCATGCCGTTCACAGCCACAACCGACGCTAAGCCTTTAGCCTTGCCCAAATTGGCATGCGCACGCAGGTGACGGTGCTCACCGTGCATGGGAACCAAAATTTGGGGCTGCATCAAAGCATGCATGGCCTCAAGATCTGGACGGTTCGCGTGGCCAGATACGTGATAGGTACCGCTATCATCATCCACAACATCGACGCCAATCTCAGACAGCTGGTTGATGATCTTAATCACACCGCGCTCATTGCCTGGAATAGTTTTGGAGGAGAACAAGAACAGATCACCCTCTTTTAATTTATGCCCACGGTATTTACCATTGGCCAATTGTGCAGAGGCCGCCCGACGTTCACCTTGGCTGCCTGTCACCAAGAACATCAGATTTCCGCGTGGGACATCCAAAGCTTGCTCAGGGCTGATCACTGGTGGAAAATCCGACAAAACCCCGGCTTCAAGTGAGGCTTCAACCATTTTATTCATAGCACGGCCCATCAAACAGACAGAACGCCCGGCTCTACGGCCCGCTTCGGCCAAGGTTTTAACCCGTGCCACATTGCTCGCAAACGTCGTCGCAATGACCAATTGATCGGCGGAGGCCACTAATTTGGTGATATTGTCACCTAGGGTCGATTCAGACCGTCCCGGGGCCAGAGAAAATACATTGGTACTGTCACAAACCAAAGCCTTCACACCCGGCTTGGCTATTTCACCCCAAAGCACAGGATCCCAGCCCTCTCCCACAAGCGGGGTTTTATCGAGCTTGAAATCTCCTGTGTGCACGATCCGGCCATCTGGCGTGTCGATCACCAAACCTGAGTTTTCAGGAATAGAGTGGCTGATTGGCAAAAAACCAACTTTGAACGGTCCGAGTTTCACCTGATCCGGCCAAGCTGCCATCACGGTCACAGCATTCGCTGCAACTCCGTGCTCTTCCAGCTTCCGTCTTGCGATATTGGCAGTAAAAGCCCGCGCATAGATCGGCGCGCCCAAATGTTTGAACGTATGTCCAACAGCGCCAACATGATCTTCATGGGCATGGGTGATAAACACCCCGTCAATCCGATCTTTGCGGGCTTCCAGCCAAGCAATATCGGGAATAATCAGATCTACTCCAGGCGAGCCATCCATATCTGGAAATGTGACACCCAGATCAACGACGATCAATCGTTCTTTGTCACGTGGCCCGTAGCCATAGACATAACAGTTCATTCCCACCTCACCGGCGCCGCCGAGAGGGAGATACATTAAACGATTTTGGCTCATCAAATTTCCTTGTTGAATTGATGGATCACGGTCAAGCCGTGCATTGTCAGCTCATCTTCGAACGCATCGAACAGATGGGCTGATTGTTGAAACAGCGGCGCGAGGCCACCGGTTGAGATGACTTTCATCGGGCGTCTATGTTCAGCTTTGATACGATCACAGATCTCACGCACCAGCCCTACGTAGCCCCAGAAAACGCCTGATTGCATACAGGCAACTGTGTTGGTTCCAATCACCCTTTGCGGCTTGGAGATGTCTACATGCGGCAAGGCAGCCGCAGCTTGGTGCAAAGCTTCCAAGCTTAAATTTACGCCGGGTGCGATGCTGCCACCGATATAGGCCCCATCACTGTCGACCACATCAAAGGTTGTGGCTGTCCCAAAATCGACAATGATCAAATCGCCGCCAAACATGTCATGCCCCGCCACCGTATTGACCAAGCGATCCGGCCCCACGGCCGTGCCTGCATCGACACGCACCGCGATTGGCAGCAGGCAATCGGAGCGCCCTACAACCAAGGGGCGGGTGCCAAAATATTTATCCGCTAAGACTCTGAGATTGAACACAACCCGCGGTACAGTTGATGAAATGACCATCTCATCAATCTTATTCTCGATGCCATCAAGGGTCAAAAGTGTCTTCAACCAAACGTAATATTGGTCAGCAGTCCGCTTATGGGATGTGGCGATCCGCCAATTCGCAATGAATTGTTTACCGTCCCATATAGAGAAAACTGTATTTGTATTTCCGCAATCGATTGCGAGCAGCATAGCTTAAGCCTTAAAAATAGACGTCAGCGGCGGGTATGACCCTCTTACCGCTCGACGTCAACAGTAGCAGATTTCCATCCTCGTCCAGCCCCTCAAAGCTGCCCTTATGGGTCTTTCGTGTAGTGCGGGCGGTGATCACTTGACCCAAACGGGCCGCATGGGCGGTCCATTCGGCACGAATCTCGGCAAATCCTTGCGTCACCAGCTTATGCTCAACCGCTGCAAACTCGGCAGCCAAAACCTCAAGAAAGGTTTCTATAGGTACCATCTGGCCTGTCACATCCGCCAAACCCACGGGCGCAAAGCTGGCGTCGGGCACATCGTTAGGCGCATGGCCCAGATTTACGCCGATTCCAATTGTCAGCCGGTCAACGTTTAATCCAGAGCCAGAGGATTCCAACAATATACCAGCAACCTTACCCCCCTGAAGCAGCACATCATTGGGCCATTTATGCGCCAACAGATTGGGATCAACATGGGTCGCAAGCGCTCGGCGAAGCGCACAGGCCGCAACAAAAGATCGTTGAGCCGCCATCGCTGGAGGACAATTGGGTTGCATCACCAGGCTGGCAGCAAAAGCCCCTTGCCCGCTGAGCCAAGACCGTCCCTGCCTGCCGCGCGCTTGGGTTTGCGCGCGAGCCAAAATCCAGTGCGGAAAATCCTCGGCCCCGTCATAGGACCGGGCCAGATCCATAGTGGAGCTAGCCCGGTCAACAATCGTAGCGCTCACGCTAAATGGTAGATTAATTTGCAAGGGAGCCCGCTGCAATTTGCGCCAAAGTCTCAATACCAAATAGGCTAAAGAACGTCCCGGCAATCATCAAAGCGGCTGAAACCACCAGGATGATATGCAATCTGTGCACTGGGTTTGCGTCCAACGGCTCACCCGCCTCACCAAAATACATAAAATAGACGATACGGATATAGTAGAACGCACCAATCACCGACGCCACAACGCCTGCAACAGCCAACCACGCCATATTGGCCTCATAGGCCGCGCGCAGCACGTAAAACTTGCCAAAAAAGCCCACAAGAGGCGGAACACCAGCCATTGAGAACATCAAGGCAGCCACGCAAAGCGCCTTAAGAGGCTCTTGTTTGGAATACATATGCAGCGACGCAATATCGTTGACCGGGCGTCCGTCACGCTCCATCGTAAGAATGAAAGCAAACATACCTATATTCATCGTCACATAGATCGCCATATAGACCATCATCGCTTGCACACCAAATGCGGTGCCCGAGGCCAAACCCATAAGTGCAAAGCCCATATGTGCGATGGAGGAATAGGCCATCAGACGTTTGATGTCGCCTTGACCAATTGCAGCCACAGCACCCAAAAACATGGAGACTACGGATAGAACCGCCACAACCTGCTGCCATTCACCAATCACGCCACCAAAGGCGTCATGCACCACACGGGCAAACAAGCCCATGGCCGCCATCTTGGGCGCGGTGGCAAAAAATGCGGTGACGGGAGTTGGCGCGCCTTCATAAACGTCTGGCGCCCACATATGAAACGGTGCGGCAGACACTTTGAACGCCATGCCAGAGATGACAAAGACCAATCCCAGCAACAGACCCATAGACAGATCACCGCCCTGTGTCGCTTGCATGATGCCCGCAAATTCCACGGTGCCGGCAAAGCCATAGACCAGCGATGCACCGTAAAGCAGCAGGCCGGAGGACAAGGCCCCCAACACGAAGTATTTCAAACCCGCTTCCGTGGATTTAGCGCTGTCACGACGGAAGGCGGCGATCACGTAGAGCGCCAAAGATTGCAACTCAAGGCCCATATACAGTGTCAACAGACTGCCCGCAGAGACCATCACCATCATGCCAACCACCGACAGGGCAACCAGTAATGGATATTCAAACTTCAACATATCATGTTTTGCGGCGTAATCTTGCCCCATCACCAGCACAGTTGCCGCCGACAGCAAAATCACAACCTTGGCAAAACGGGCAAAATTGTCATCCACAAACATCCCATTGAATGAGGTCGTGTCAGGCGCAGAGCTCAAGCCGATAATAGCGGCCAGCAGCAAAAACACACCGCTAGTCAACCATATGGACAAAGCCCCATATTTGTCCTTGCCGCTGTAGACAAAAACAACCAAAGCCAGCATCGCATAGAGCGACAGAAAAACCTCAGGTAGAACAGTCGAAAAATCAGAAGCGATCATGTTCCGAATTCCCCTTTAGTGGGACGCAGTTGATGCAGCCGTGCTCACGATACCATGAGCGGCCACGTTACTGTGATAGGTTTCAACCAAAGCCGCAACAGACGGCCCAATGATATCAAGTACAAGTGCAGGATAAACTCCCAAGAGCAGGGTCATCACAACGAGAGGGGCGAAAATCATCTTCTCACGCCGCCCCATATCTGTGATGGATTTCAAGCTCTCTTTAATCAGATCCCCCAAAACCACTCGGCGATAAAGCCAAAGCGCATATGCAGCTGACAAGATCACCCCCGAGGCCGCAAACATAGCCACCCAAGTGTTGACTTGAAAAATTCCCATCAGAGTCAGGAACTCACCCACGAACCCAGAGGTTCCCGGCAAGCCCACGTTGGCCATGGTGAAGAACAAGAAAATCAACGCATAGCTGGGCATCCGGTTAACCAAGCCACCATAGGCGTCGATATCGCGCGTGTGCATCCGGTCATAAATGACCCCCACGCAGAGGAACAATGCACCGGAAATAAAGCCGTGGCTAATCATCTGGAAGATAGCTCCATCCACACCTTGTTGGTTGGCCGCAAAAATACCCATGGTCACATATCCCATGTGCGCCACCGATGAATAGGCAATTAGCTTTTTCATGTCTTGTTGGGACAAAGCCACTAAGGAGGTATAGACAATCGCAATAGCGGAAAGCCAAAACACCAAGGGGGCCAACAGATTTGAGGCCACTGGAAACATTGGCAATGAAAAGCGCAGGAAGCCGTAACCGCCCATTTTTAACAAGATTGCCGCCAGCACCACAGAGCCCGCAGTGGGGGCTTGAACGTGCGCATCGGGCAACCAAGTGTGTACGGGCCACATGGGCATTTTCACCGCAAAGGAGGCAAAAAAGGCTATCCACATCAACGTTTGCGCGCCACCTAGGATTTGGAATCCAAAGACATCCAGCGTTTCAGAGCCAAAGTTATGGGTCAGGAGCACAGCCATGTCAGTGGTGCCTGCATCCGCAAACATTGCCACCATCGCCACCAGCATCAAAACAGAGCCGAGGAAGGTATAGAGGAAAAATTTAAAAGAAGCATAAATCCGCGCTTTACCGCCCCAGATCCCGATAATCAGGAACATTGGGATCAAACCCGCTTCAAAGAACATGTAAAACAGCACCAGATCCAGCGCACAAAACACACCGATCATTAGAGTTTCGAGCACCAAAAAGGCGATCATATATTCTTTAAGACGGTGGCTCACATTCCACGAGGCAGCAATCACCAAAGGCATGGTGAAGGTCGTCAGCATCACGAACAAGACGCTGATGCCATCCACACCCATTTTATACTGCATGCCCAGCAACCAGCTATGTTCTTCTACAAACTGAAAGCCTGGGTTGCTAGAATCAAACCCAAACAACACCATAAGCGAAGCCACAAAGGTAAAGACCGTAGCCGCAAGGGCCAGATATTTCACATTACGTTGAGAATCTTCACTGTCGCCACGCGACAGCAGCGCTAGAATGACAGCTGCAACAAGGGGAATGAAGGTGACTAGGCTAAGAAGATTACTCATTATTTACCTCCCGCAATGGTCATCCAAGTGACCAAAACTGCGATACCTATGACCATGCCAAACGCATAGGTGAAGATGTAACCAGATTGCATACGGCCAGCCCATTTTGTGAAGAAAGGGATAATCCCCATTGCCAATCCATTGATGCCGCCATCAATGATTTTGCCATCACCTAATTTCCAAAAGGTGCGACCCAACCATTGTGCAGGTCGCACAAAAATCACATCGTAGATTTCGTCAAAATACCACTTGTTTAACAAAAAACGATACAGTATCGGATTGCTTTCCGCCACGCGCCGCGGCAGATCTAGCTTAGTCATATAGAATAGCCAAGCCGTGATGAAGCCCAAAGCCATAGCAATGAAAGGTGAAACTTTCACCAGCCAATGCACGTGATGCGCATCATCCAAAACTGTATTGGCCGGCGACATGTAAATTGCCCCCTTACCCAACTTATCAAGAACCTTTTTAGGCTTATCGCTATGATCGGTTGTGGTATGCGACTCAGGCTCGGCTGTGCTCGCGGCATGCGCCGGCGCAATCAAAGAGAAGCCTACGTCTGCATGATCTGCGCCCTGTGTTTTGCTGTCTTCTGCAATCCCAAAGAACACTTCAACCTTATGGTGATCGCCAAAAAATGGCTTGTAAAACAGCATGCCAGAGAAGATCGCGCCCACAGCCAAGACTGCAAGTGGCACCAGCATCACAGAGGGGCTTTCAAGCGCATGATCATGCGTGTGCTTATCGCCACGTGAGCTGCCAAAGAAGGTCATGAACATCAGGCGCCAGCTATAAAAGCTAGTAAACGAAGCCGCAATCACAAGCATCCAGAAGGCATAACCGCCCTTGGTGCCCGCATAGGCGCTCTCAATCACCGCATCCTTGGACAAAAAGCCTGCAAAGCCGTAATGGGTCAAAGGAATGCCCACACCGGTGATCGCCAAAGTGCCGATCATCATCGCCCAGAATGTGTAAGGCATTTTCTTGCGCAGATTGCCGTAGTTCCGCATATCCTGCTCATGATGCATGCCATGGATCACAGAGCCCGCCCCCAAGAACAACATGGCTTTGAAAAAAGCGTGGGTCAGAAGATGAAACATCGCGACGGAATAGACACCCAAGCCCGCGGCCACAAACATATAGCCCAGCTGCGAACAGGTTGAATAAGCTATAACGCGTTTGATGTCGTTTTGAACCAGGCCCACGGTCGCTGCAAAAAATGCAGTTGACGCACCAAGAAACACAACAAAGCTCATCGTATCCGGTGCAAATTCCATAATAGGCGACATACGACAGACCAAGAAGACCCCGGCCGTTACCATTGTAGCCGCATGGATCAGCGCTGACACGGGCGTTGGGCCCTCCATCGCATCGGGCAACCAAGTGTGCAGGATCAACTGAGCAGATTTACCCATAGCTCCGACAAACAACAAAAACGCAATCAAATTGGCCGCATTCCAATCGCGCCAGAGAAAATACAATTCCATCGCCGCCAGCTCAGGACCAATCAGGAAAATGTCATCAAACTTGACGCTATCGGCTACAAGATACAGCGCGAAGATCCCCAGCAAAAAACCAAAGTCCCCAACACGGTTGACCACAAAGGCCTTGATCGCCGCCGCACCCGCGCTTTGTTTGCGGATGTAAAAGCCAATCAACAGATAGGAGGCCACGCCAACCCCTTCCCAGCCAAAAAATAGCTGGAGCAGGTTGTCAGAGGTCACCAGCATCAGCATGGCGAAGGTAAAGAAGGACAGATAAGCAAAGAAGCGTGGGCGGTAGCTTTCGCTCTCACGGAAATGCTCATCATGGGCCATATAGCCAATGGAATAGAGATGCACCAAGGCGGAAACCGTGGTGATCACGATCAACATGATGGTCGTCAAGCGGTCAATCCGAATGGCCCAATCCGTGGACAAAGTTCCGCTTTCAATCCAACGCAGGATTTGAATACTTTCGGTGTGACCGTCAAAGGTTAAAAACATCACCCAAGACAAAAGAGCCGAGAGAAACAGCAAGCCGGTGGTCAACACCTGCGCTGCTTTATCACCAATCACACCATGGCCGAAGCCTGCAATCAAAGCCCCCACCAAAGGAGCAAATAGAAGAATCGTTTCCATAACGCCTACCCTTTCATTACGTTGACGTCTTCAACGTCAATCGAGCCTTTGTTACGGAAGAAACATACCAAAATTGCGAGGCCAATCGCAGCCTCTGCAGCCGCCACGGTCAAGACGAAGAGAGTGAAGATTTGACCCACATAATCATTCAGATAGGCCGAGAAGGCCACAAAGTTGATATTCACACTCAACAGCATCAATTCGATGCTCATCAGCAAAATGATGATGTTTTTGCGATTTAGAAACAGTCCAAAGATGCCGATCACAAATAGTGCCGCCGCAACGGCCAGATAATGTTCAAGTCCGATCATAGTCCCTGCCCCGGTTTAACGTCTTTGAGTTCCATCGCCTTCGCCGGATCACGCATCATCTGCGCCACCACGTCTTGGCGTTTGATGTCCACACGATGCCGCAGGGTTAGAACAATGGCCCCGATCATCGCCACCAGCAAAATCAAGCCAGACAGCTGAAAAATCAAAATATAGTCATCATAAATGATGGCGCCCAGCTCAGCTGTATTGGTGCCAGTGCCAATTTCTGCGGCGAGCCGGCCCTCATAACCTGTGGAATAATCCCACACACCAAAAGCGAACATCAACTGCATCAGCACGATCACACCGATCAGCAGGCCAAGTGGTAAATATTTAGCCATCTCAGCCTTGAGCTCGGCAAAATTTACATCCAGCATCATCACCACAAACAAGAACAAGACCGCGACCGCGCCCACATAGACGATGATCAACAGCATGGCGACAAATTCAGCGCCCAAAAGCACGAACAAACCCGCAGCTGACAAGAAGGCCAAAATCAGCCATAAGACCGAATGAACCGGGTTGCGTGACACAACCGTGAAAATGCCCCCGATCAACGTAGACATTGAAAATGCGTAAAACGCGAGTTCCGCGATACCCATTGTGTTTCCTTCCCCTATGCCGCTAGCGATATGGCGCGTCGAGTTCTAGATTGCGCGCAATCTCAGCTTCCCAACGGTCACCATTTTCTAGCAGTTTGGATTTGTCGTAAAAAAGTTCTTCGCGTGTCTCGGTCGAGAACTCGAAATTTGGACCTTCGACAATCGCATCTACCGGGCAGGCTTCTTGGCAGAAACCACAATAGATGCATTTGGTCATGTCGATGTCATAGCGGGTGGTGCGCCGGCTGCCATCATCGCGGGGTTCCGCATCGATGGTAATGGCCTGCGCGGGACAAATCGCCTCGCAAAGCTTACATGCAATGCACCGTTCTTCGCCGTTGGAATAACGCCGCAGCGCATGCTCACCGCGAAATCTTGGGCTCAAGGGCCCCTTTTCATGCGGGTAGTTGAGCGTGGCCTTGGGCGCGATGAAATATTTCATGCCCAGTTTGAACGCGACCCAGAAATCTTGAAGCAAGAAGTATTTAACGGCGCGTGTATAATCAATATTTGCCATTGGTTTAGCCTCCCACCGTCCAGCGGGCAAACAGCCCCCAGAACCAACCAAATTTCGCTGCAAAGGCCACAAAGACCACCCAAACCAAGGAGAATGGCAAAAAGACTTTCCAGCCCAAACGCATCAATTGGTCATAGCGGTACCGCGGCACAAGCGCCTTCACCATCGCGATCAAGAAAAAGAAGATCGCCATTTTGCCAACCATCCAAACCGGACCATCGGCAAGGAAGGGCAAAGGAGATGTCCAACCGCCAAAAAACAGCAAGGTGATCAAAGCACACATCAAGAAAATAGCGATATATTCACCCGCCATGAACAACAAGAACGGCGTCGAGGAATATTCAACCTGATAGCCCGCCACTAGTTCCGATTCCGCTTCGGGAAGATCGAAAGGAGGGCGATTTGTTTCAGCTAAAGCACTAATAAAAAATAAGAACACCATTGGAAAATGCGGGATGAAATACCAGTTAAAGAACCCAAGATCGCCATTTTGAGCCGCGACAATATCTCCAAAATTCATAGACCCCGTGGAGATGATCACCCCAATAATGATCAAACCCATGGAAACTTCATAAGAAATCATTTGCGCCGCAGAACGCAGCGATCCCAAGAATGGATACTTCGAGTTGGACGCCCACCCCCCCATGATCACGCCGTAAACCTCGAGGGAGGACACCGCGAACACAAACAACAAAGCCACGTTAATATCTGCCAAAACCCAAGTGCTGTTGAACGGGATCACCGCCCAAGCCAGCATGGCCAAAACAAAAGAAACCAGAGGCGCAAGGATAAACACCGGACGATCGGCCCCAGCCGGAATCACGATCTCTTTGAAGATGTATTTCAGCGCATCGGCCACGGTTTGCAGCATGCCAAACAGACCCACCACATTCGGACCCCGGCGCATCTGAACCGCAGCCCAGATTTTACGGTCGCCATAGACCAAAAACAGCAGGCTGATCATCACAAAACCCACAACCGCGAGGGTTTGGGCCAAAAGGATAACAGCGATCCCAAGGTTTGTTGAAAAGAATTCGTTCATACCTTCGGTATCCCTCGTTCCTTGTGGTCAGCCACAGTGACTTGCACTTGAAAGGTTAACGGTTCAAATAACCCGCTTTTCGATTTGGTGTAAACCGGATCCTTACGACAAATACTAGCCTCGCCGCTCAGGTTTATGCTCAAATTAAACGCAATTTCTGCCACATCTAATAATGCGGCTTCATTCCTGCGTACAGGGCCAAAAACAGGCCCCAATCTGCGCTCAGTTGTCATAGGTGAAAATCCCTGATCCATCGTCTTATTCAGCCACCATTGGAGCCGCAGCCCGCGCCTTGGCATTGGCCGACAGCTCTGCCATCAGTTCACTGGCCCGCGCAATTGGATTGCTAAGGTAGTAATCTAAAACCGCCGATCCAAAGTCACCCTTACCAAGCTTACCGCCCGTGACCGCAACCCAATCGTTGCTGGGTACTTGGTCGATTTCCGCAAAATGCGGCACCTCGGTAAGCAAAGCCTGACGCAGTTGTGCCAATGAGTCATAAGGCAAGGTAGCCCCCAACTCTGCGGATAAGGCGCGCAGGATTGCCCAGTTTTCTTTGGCCTCGCCCGGCGCAAAGCCCGCACGTTGTGCCAATTGTGGCCGGCCTTCGGTGTTCACAAACATACCATTTTCTTCAGTATAAGCAGCGCCCGGCAAGATCACATCCGCACGATGCGCACCACGATCACCATGGCTCCCTTGATAGATCACAAATGCACCCACAGCGATGTCCATTTCATCGGACCCAAGATTGTATACCACATCCGCCCCCGCAACAGCGGCATCAACTCCGCCTTCGGTGGTGCAGCCTAGATCCAGCGCGCCAACGCGTGAGGCCGCGGAATGAAGAACCAGCAGCTTGCTTTCGGTTTTGTTGCAAAGGTCCATAACAGCGGCCAAAACCGCCGCGCCATCTTCACCCTGTAGCGCCGCCTGCCCCACGACAACCAAGGAGGGCATCGTCAGAACATCAGTAAACTTTTGCTTCACCAAGGCCTGCAAATCAGCGCGGCCATTGCCCATGTGTGTATATTCGTAGGTCAGATCAACAGTCTTACCGATAAGGCCAATGTTGGCACCCCTGCTCCAAGCCTTGCGAATTCGCGCGTTCAAAACCGGCGCTTCCACTTTTGGGTTTGTGCCAATCAGC
>Ga0209712_10002244_pt1 | contig 16058 bp, 16 predicted proteins | sample ArcOceMetagenome_FD_187443 | JGI IMG/M metagenome (GOLD analysis project Ga0209712, IMG submission 187443) | Marine eukaryotic phytoplankton communities from Arctic Ocean - Arctic Ocean - Greenland ARC118M Metagenome (SPAdes) (version 2) | ecosystem: Environmental > Aquatic > Marine > Oceanic...
CATTGCTGACGTGAATAAACTGGCAAAGCATACCAGTTCAATTTAGAAACATACCTTATTACATACTTTAAAAAAGCTTAAATATTTTCACCACAGAGAACAAAAGGCTTCGCTGCACAGATAAAAAGCTAAGAATAATTACATTATTTCGAACCATCATGTTCTTAATTTCCTCTGTGCTCGACATCCGGTGTGCGACACCCGGTGTGCGACACCTGGTGTGCGACACCCGGTTATCTCATTTTCCTATGTGGTGAATAATTTTGTGGTTTTTGTGATGACGCTTTTGATTTACAACATTACTATTTCGTCATCTTTTAAGTGACCTACCAGTGGACTGTTTTCAGCATCGGCAAAAGCGCTATCTATTTTCGCTGAACGGAAAGCAATGGGTGCTCTGAAGTTTGGATGAGTAAAGATATAACGTTGACCTGATCTTAGCGCTTCCACTACACGTTTTGCTAAAAGAGATGAGGGTATTCCAGACTCCACTAACGCTTCGGCAGGGTTGACACGTTTCTCTGATTTTACTTTATCCGCGCCTTGTTCTTTCACACCCTTGTATTGAGGTTGCAGGTTACGCAGTGATTCATGAATACGTGTTTTAACAAAAGCAGGACACAAAGCCGACACCGCAATGTTGTGTTTCTTAAGTTCTGTAGCCCAACTTTCGGACATAGAAACCACCGCTGCTTTTGATGCTGCATAAGCACCTGAAAAGGCTACACCGTTCATTCCAGCCATTGAGGCAACATTAATGATCCAACCACCTTCGCCATGTCGTTTCATCGAAGGGGCCGTGGCCTGAGTACCATGAACTACCCCCATCACGTTAACGTCCAATACCCATTGCCAGGTTTCAATTCTGGTTTTATCTACTGAACCAGGTATACCACCTACTCCTGCGTTATTTACCAGCATATGTATGTTGCCAAATTTTTCTTCGGCTGCAGCCACAGTGTCTTGCCATTGTTGATAATCTGTCACGTCGAGTGGGCAAGCTAACACTTGAATATTTGCGTCTCGTAATGTCTGTTCGGCTTTTGCGAGCTCTTTTTGGTCGATATCAGCAATAACAATCTTCATACCTAATTGTCCAAATTCTTCGGCAAGAGCAAAACCAATACCTCCTGCACCACCAGATATTATGGCTGTTTTACCTGCAAATTCGTTCGACATGATGATATTCCTCGATAATTAAGAATTTTGAAATGATAAATAAAAGTAGATATTAAGTGCTGGTTAAGTTCAAAAATACTTTATTTAGCGAATTGGCAAGGCTTCATAGGATGAATATAAGGGAACAGCGAAAAAAATTACTCACCACAGAGTACACAGAGGAAAAGGAGAAAAGCACAGGATTTAAAAGGTTAAGGTTACATACATTAAATGGCTGGCACTATCGATATAGTCTTAACAATCCTATAGTCCTCTCTGCGCAGCGAAGCTTCCTTTTCCTTTGTAGTGAAATAACTTTTGCTTTTTTTGTTCTGTATTAGTCTATTATTTCAACGCCGTTACCAGTGCCAACCAACACCACATCAGCGCCACGATCAGCAAATAAACCGTTAGTGACTACCCCAACTATGGCATTGAGTTGCCTTTCAAGTTCTACTGGGTTGAGGATGGTTAGATTAAATACATCTAAAATTACATTGCCATTGTCAGTAATGACGCCTTGTCGATAAGTAGGATCGCCACCTAGTTTGACAATTTCTCTGGCCACATAAGAGCGAGCCATAGGAATCACCTCAACAGGGAGTGGAAATTGTCCTAATATTGGCACTTGTTTTGTATCATCAATAATACAAATAAACTTATCAGCTACAGCGGCAACAATTTTCTCTCTAGTGAGGGCTGCACCCCCACCTTTGATCATATGTTTGTGTTCGGTTATTTCGTCGGCACCATCCACATAAATATCGAAAGTGTCTATTGAATTAAGATCAAACACTTCAATGCCCATAGCTTTTAAGCGTTCTGTTGATCCCTCTGAACTAGATACTGCCCCTTGAATGTCATGTTTTATATCGGCTAAAGCATCTATAAAATAATTAACTGTCGAGCCTGTGCCAACACCAACAATAGCGCCTTCTTCTATGTATTTTAACGCAGCCTTGGCTGCGGCTTTTTTCTTATCATCTTGTGTCATTTGTTTTCAGGCCCAATTTTTAGAAACGCTTTGAAGGATAATAGTGTAACTCAAGCTACAGTTTAGCTGACACTAAAAAAATGATCTGGGGTGGCAATACCGTCTAATGGGATATCCCAGCTACTGGTGAGTAACAAATCAGTCTGTTGACAGCTATGTGCTAAGCCAATAAGTTGAGTTGGCAGTAAATCACGGCGAATAGGGGCTAAGGTTCGATCATAATATCCGCCCCCCATTCCTAACCTACTACCCTCAACATCAAAGGCAACTAGGGGCGTTAGAATCAGGTCAATGTTAACCAGCGGGCATAGGTTTGCAACGGTGACAATGGGTTCTTCGATACCGTAACAGTTTTTACGGGTAGGTGAATTAGGCCGATATTTAACAAACAGCAAATGCCCTTGATTAAAAGGGTGCAATACAGGTAGTAACACACACTTACTTTGTTGCCAGCAATAATCAATAATTGCCATTGGGTCAATCTCACCATCATTTGCAATATAACAAGCAATGGTTGTTGCCTGAGCAAGTGTTGTTGATGCAACACAGGTCTTTAATAGCTTACTTGACGCTGCGAATTGTTGCTCGCCTGACAACGCTTGCCGCTTATTACGGAACTCTGAGCGTAATTTTTGTCTTTGCACATTTTTTAAATTTATCAATTTATGCACTTGGTAAAAGTGGAATATAGCGATTTAGAGCTTGTACAAGCTTCTCTTTTTCCAAGGGTTTACTCAAATATTCATCCCAAATTTTGTCATTATCTGCAAACTTGTGTTGATTAAATGTATCGGCCGATAATGCAACGATGGGGATATCTGGATATTTATGTTTAATTTGTTCAGACGCTTGGCGACCATCAATACCGGGTAAATGAATATCCATAAATATAAGATCAAAATGTCTGCTATTGACTATTTCAACTGCATCTTCACCTGTTTCTGCAATGGTGATAGGAATACTTAAGGATTCAAAAATGGCAAGCATAACTGCTTGATTAATTTCGTTATCTTCTACCAAAAGTATCTTACTTTTGGGGTCAAAATTATCTTTTATCAGAGTTGTAATAGGACTTCCCTGTAAAATATCAGTATCACTTTGTTGTGGTAATATAACTTTAAAAATACTACCTGAGCCCAAGGTACTTAACACCTTTATGCTACCCCCTAAAAGCTCAACTAAACCGTGTGTAATCGATAAACCTAAGCCACTACCCTCTGAACTTTTAGCCTGACCGACTTGCTGAAATTTACCAAATAGTTTGGTTTGGTCTATGGATGAAATTCCCACCCCTTGATCGGCAACTGTGATTACAAGATTTTCATTATTAAGTGAAAGTTCAACTTTGACCCACTTTCCGCTATCAGTAAACTTAATCGCGTTGTGGACTAAATTGGTAATAATCTGGCTTATTTTGGCTTGATCAATAACCAAATTAGTGGGTAAGTTATCACTGACATGTACGGAAAAAGCGACGTCTTTTTCGTTAGCAGTAATGGCTAACATTCCCTCTAAATCTTTAATGAATTCTCTCAAATGAGTAGGTTCAATTTGCACCAGCATCATTCCAGCTTCAATCTTATTTAAATCTATCACTGAATTCACTACGCTTAGTAGACGTCTGCCTGAATAATCAAGGTGGCCTAAATATTCAGTAAATTTTGCAGGTACTTTGTAATGTTTAATATCATCTAACATCAAACGACTAAAGCCAATAATTGCATTAAGTGGGGTACGCAATTCGTGACTCATGTTAGATAAAAATTCGGTTTTGTGTTGGTTGGCTTGTTTAAGTTGTTTTATGTTTTTGCGCAATTCCATCTGTGAAATGACAGACCTGCCCAACACTTCTAGCGCTTGACGCTGCTCTTGGGTTAACTTATTCGGTTTATCATCAATTACGCACAATGTGCCAATGGCATGTCCGTCGGGGCTAACTAAAGCTGTACCAGCATAGAAACGAATATTAGGTGCAGAGGTAACCAGAGGATTATCAAAGAAACGATTATCTTGCAGCGTGTCCTCTACCTCAAAAATTTCTTTTTGATGAATGGCATGGGCGCAAAAAGCGATATCTCTTGAAGTTTCTTCTGCATCTAAACCTACTCTAGATTTAAACCATTGCCTGTCAGGGTCAAGCAAACTAATTAAGGAAATCGGTGTTTTACAAATTTGAGCGGCAAGCTGAGTTAAGTCGTCGAAGGTTTTTTCTGCTTCGGTATCTAAGAGATCATAGTCATAGAGTGCTTTTAAACGAGCAGCTTCATCTACAGTAGGAGGGGCAATTTTCATTTATACATTTAATTGGTCTCGCATTAAAGAGACCATAACACAATTAAGGTTCACTAAATCGAATTAGAGGTCGTAAGTATTCAAATACAACTCAGTTAAACGAGCGTTGTCTACTTTGGTCGCTACATTGATTGTTTGTGCATTAAGCCAATCAGGGCTGGTAGTGGTGTTAGGTAGTGCAACCGAAGTTTGCCCAATATTTAGAGGAGCGGTAGATACTCTTGCATGACCGTTTTGCAACTCAAACAAGCTTGGATCGACTAAATGTGCAAGAGGCATCGCGTCGTGGAAAAAACACACATCTTGGTCTCTATTTTGTGAATAAAATTTCACGTAAAACTGCGCCGCAGCATGCACAAAACCTCCTAATTTAGGATTATTTTGCTTAAGTTGAGTTAAAAAGTCTGGAGAAAATGGGCAGGAGTTGGTGACATCTAAACCGAACATATTTAGCTCCCAAGAGGCACCAAACACAATTTCAGCTGCGTATGCATCGTTCCAAATGTTGGCTTCTGCTACAGGTGTAACGTTACCAGGAACAAATGCTGCGCCACCCATAATAGATACTGCTTTAATCAATTTGGGCAGTTCTGGCTCAAGGCGTAATGCTAAGGCTAAATTGCCTAACGGGCCAATGGCAACAATAGTGATTTCGCCTGGGTACTTACGTGCCATATCGACAATAAACTGCGCGGAACTGCGTGGGTCTAGTTCACCCTTAGCAGCGGGAAAATTGATATTTCCAAATCCGTCATCACCGTGAACAAAATGAGCATAACCCGACTCCTTACCGACCCAAGGCATACCCACGCCCTTACAAACCGGAATGTCTTTGTCAGCCAATGCACACAGGGTAATTGCATTTTTGGCTGCCATATCAACAGGAACATTACCAAATACAGTAGTCATCCCTACTACATCTATTTCAGGGTGTTGAAAGGCAAAGAAAATTGCCATTGCATCATCAATACCCGGATCGGTATCTAGTATAATTTTGTGGCTCATTTATTGTCTCCCCAAAAAAGATTATTGAAAAAGTTATTGCTTAGCAAGAAAACGATTAACGTCTTCTTCGCTAGGTATAGATTGTGCCGCACCAATTTGCATAACTGCTAAAGCAGAAGCGGCGCAAGCGCGTATTAAAGCGGTTTTTGAATCAGTATGGTTGCTGTAAGCAGATAAAAAATAGCCGATAAACGTATCGCCTGCTGCTGTTGTATCTACTGCGTCTACTTCAAATGCAGGCACGTCAATGGTTTTGTCTTTCTTCAGCATTCGCACACCAGCTTTACCTAAAGTAATCAGTACTTCAGCATTTGGCCAATCTTGACGAAAATAGTCTTCTATTTTATCTAAGTCTTGGCGCCCAGATATTTCTTCCGCTTCGACTTCGTTGACAATTAGTAAGTCAACACATTCAAGTGGCAGATGTTTGACCGACTCAGTCATAGGCGCCGGGTTAAAGGCTACGCGCAAGCCTTTTTCTTTGGCTTGGATCAGCACTTGGTCAATGCCGCTGGTCTCATTTTGGGTCAATACCCAATCGGCAGGTTTAACGTTATCCAATGCATACATGATGTCTTTTGATTTCATTTCATGATTTGCACCGCCAAACAACACTATCGCATTTTCAGCTGAAGGGGTGACTTGAATAATCGCATGACCAGAAGCAGTTTCACTGCAAGTTACATGTTTACAATCAATACCATCACGGATCATGGTTTGCTTGAAAGAAACATCAGCTTCGTTAATCTTACCAACATGTTTTACTTCAGAGCCCGCTCTGGCTAACGCAATGGATTGATTTGCCCCTTTTCCGCCGAGTAAACATTGGTAATTGCTGGATGCGATGGTTTCACCGGGCTGAACGAAATGATCTACTTGATAGACGTGGTCGATGTTGATTGAACCAAAATTGATAACGGCCATAATGCGCTGCTGTGCCTCTTGTTTTAAAGTTCTGATTTAGAATTTATTCTAGCCGAATAAATACAAATAATAACCTTTAATTGAAAAGTTGACCATTTGGTCTGCATGCAAGTATATTGATTTTTGCTCCGACAGCAAATTTATCTAAGCAAAAAGGCGTGTTAGCTTATGTACAAAACCAGTTTTCGCCACATATGGTGAGGTATCAGTTAAAAATAATCTTACAGATACGGTAGCTCCATGTCCCCATGGCCACCAAGCAGCCATTACTTTTGGATGACGCTCAATGTTTGTACTGAATAGTTTTTGTTTTTTAACAAGTTTGGAAAATGCACCAGCATAATGTTTGACTTCTTGTGGCGCTTTTTTGATGGATTTAACATCCCAGCTCACAGGCAAAAGTTGTTGTAAGGTAAACATTACTTGGTCTTGTTTATCTACTGAGAACTCAGCTAGCATCACTTTATGAAAATCATCATATTTCCATTTAACCATAGATAAAGCTTCTATAACGTCTCTTCCGTAAGTCTGTATTTGCTCTTCTTGATTCATATGACTATTGATCTCAATCCATTTTTGATAGTTTGGACGCCTCCCAAAATGCCGCTGTCTAGTATAAGCCCGTGAACCGAAAGTTCAGGGCGGAAGTATCATCGCTACCTTAGGCTTCTCGATACGAGCCGAGCTTGCGCAATAGTAGTGGAATCAACTCCCTAGGTAGTAAGCATCGGCCAGGGACATAACTGAACTGGCAAACATCCCAGGAGGCATAGAAAACTGCTTGTTGTAACAACACAGATAACTGGAAGTACAATAAACACGCCTATTATAATCAGTTAGCAGACAGATATACTAGCGCTATCGTGTATTTGCCCTCTTTAGAGTGGTAGCATTGTTTTGTCCAACGATTGAGAGAGCACTTTGAATACTTCAACCAACCTTTTTGATACCTTAACTGCGTTACTTGAACGTAACAATATTTTAACTACGGCCGCTGAGATCCAGGGTATGTTTTGTGGCATGTTAGGCGGTGGTATGCCATTAGAATGCCAAGATTGGTTAGAGCCTTTATCTGATTTCATTCACCAAAGTGAGTCCTTTTCTAAAGAAGTAGACGAAGCCTTCAAAAGTCTTTTTCAGGATACATGTCAACAGTTGCTTGAAAGCGACTTTGCATTAGTGCTTTGTTTACCCGATGACTCGTCACCTATTAACGAGCGAGGCCAAGCTTTGTTGAGCTGGGTACAAGGTTTTATGCTTGGATTTGGTCTTCATCAGGATGACTTAACGGGTTGCTCCGACGATGTCAAAGAAGCCCTTGAAGACTTTTCTGAAATAGCGCGAATGGATGATGAAATGAGTGAAGATGAAGAGTCAGAGAAAGCTTTATTTGAAGTCATGGAATATGTCCGTGTCACCGCTATGTTATGTTTCAACGAGTTAGGTAAGTCACCTGAACAACAACAAAGTGAACCTAAAACGGTTCATTAAACGTTTTAACTTATAACTTTAGTATCTTCGTTTTTGTAAAACAGCAAAGTGAGCCACACCATTGCCCATGGATAACACTGAATTTTCAACTCGCCAAAAGCTTCTGTTAGAAAACATGCAGCCCAACAGTATCTGTCTGGTGCCAGCATCAGACCTAGTCACTCGTAGCCGTGATACCGAGTACCCCTTTCGCCAAGACAGTTATTTTCAATACTTATGCGGTTTTCCTGAGCCAGAAGCATGGTTAGTGCTATCTAACCATCAAGAATATTCAAACAGTATGTGCGTTCTATTTTGCTTAGACAAAGACCCGACTATGGAAATTTGGCATGGGCGTAGATTTGGCCCACAACAAGCTAAGCAACAATATGCTGTCAACATGGCCTTTGCTTTAGACGACTTAGATGAGCGTTTATTAGATTTGATTGACGGACACCAACATTTATATTTTGCTCAAGGGCATAGTCATGATGCTGATGACTTGGTTCTTTCGTTGTTACAAGCATTACGTGATGCACCTAAACAAAGCCAAAATGCCCCTTCAAGTCTAATTGATGTTCGAACCATTCTCGATGAAATGCGCTTAATTAAGTCTGCCGCAGAGATAGATACGATGCGTCAAGCCGCAGCTGTTGCAACCCAAGCTCATATAAGGGCCATGCAATTTGTTGAGGCGGGTAAAAATGAGTATCACCTTGAAGCAGAAATTCATCATGAATTTGCGATGCAAGGCGCCAAATATCCTGCCTATGGCACTATAGTGGGTGCGGGTGATAATGCTTGTATTTTACATTACACCGAAAATAATCAAGGTTTAAAAGACGGCGATCTAGTATTAATTGATGCAGGTTGCGAATGGCAAGGTTATGCATCCGATATTACGCGGACTTTCCCAGTTTCTGGGCAGTTTTCTACACAGCAAAAGCAACTATATCAATTGGTGTTGGATGCACAACTAGCCGCCTTTGAAGTGATTAAACCAAACAATACTATTAAGCAGGCCAGTGATGTGGCAATTGCAGTCATCACTCAAGGTTTGATTGATTTAAATATATTGAAGGGTGAATTAGCTGACAATATCGAACAACAGACCTATCGTAAGTTTTACATGCATGGACTCAGCCATTGGCTTGGTTTGGATGTTCACGACGTAGGTAACTACAAAATTGATGGGCAAGATAGACCGCTGACACCCGGCATGATGTTAACCGTTGAGCCAGGTATATATATCGCGCCTGATGCAGACGTTGAGAGCAAATGGCGTGGCATAGGTATTCGTATTGAAGATAATTTACTGATAACTCAAAGTGGTCATGAAAACCTGACATTAGCTGCACCTAAAACTATCAGCGACATTGAAACTCTGATAACAAAAAAGAGTAGCTAACAGCATGCGTGTATTTGATATTGTCATTGTAGGCGGCGGGACAGTTGGGTTAACTCAAGCACTCGCTCTAAAAAATAGTGGCTTGTCGGTGGCGGTTGTTGAAAGCCATGGTAGCCAAGCAATGCCAAGTGGCGAACCACAGTTACGTGTTAGCGCCCTGACTCTTGCTTCAGAGAATGTTTTACACAACTTAGGTGCATGGCAACATTTACACACTGATAGGTTATGCAGTTATGTGGATATGCAGGTTTGGGATCAAGACAGTTTTGGAAAAATCGCATTTTCTGCAAGCCAAGTTCAAAAAAAGCAGCTTGGCCATATTGTTGAAAACCAAGCTATTAGGCATAGTTTATGGATACAAGCCCAGAGCAGTAGTTATATTGAATTATTGACGCCTAAAAAAATCAAGCAGTTGGTTTTTGGTCAACAAGAATGTTTTATTACTTTAGACGATGATAGCCAGTTGTCTGCTAGATTAGTGATTGGTGCTGATGGCGCTAATTCAGTGGTAAAAAAGCAAGCAAATTTAGCGCAAACATTCTGGGACTATGATCAAAATGCGATAGTCGCAACGGTCAAAACCGTCTTGCCTCACAATAATACCGCTAGGCAGGTTTTCACTGCTACTGGGCCTTTAGCTTTTTTGCCTTTATGGGATGAACATCATTGTTCAATTGTTTGGTCACAAGATGAACCAAGAGCTGCTGAACTACTTAAACTTTCAGCTGAAGAATTTAACAAAGCTCTGACTGCGGCATTTGATTGCACCCTAGGCATATGTGAGCTGGTGAGTGATAGACAAAGTTATCCGCTTAAAATGCGTTATACCCGCCAGTGGGTAGGTAACAGAGTGGCTATTATTGGCGATGCTGCACATACCATTCATCCTTTAGCTGGGCAGGGAGCAAACCTCGGTATATTAGATGCCGCAGCTTTGGCTGAGCAGATTATTAAGTTGGTCGAGCAAGACAAGGATTTTGGTTTGGCTAAAAATCTACGACCTTTCGAACGCTGGCGCAAAACTGAAGCAGTCAAAATGGTAGCCGCAATGGAAGGTTTCAAGCGTTTATTTGCTGGAGATCAACCTGTTAAGAAATTAATCAGGGATACTGGACTAAGCTTAGCTAATTATTCGTCATTTACTAAACAAAAAATCATTCAACATGCCATGGGTCTTGAAGGTGAACTGCCTGAATTAGCTAAAGTGCGTTCAGATTAAAAAGTTCTATTTTAGTATCAAGAGCCGTGATTTAAATTTAAAAGGAACATGTAGTGAATAAAATTTTTATTGTTAGCGCTTTTTCCCTAATACTTATCGCTTGTAGTGCTCAGCAAGCCCCTCCTTACGAACAAGATAAGCGCCCAAAAGACCGAGGTCAGTACTCTGGTGTAGAAGGTGTTGTTCAAAAGCAAAAAGATGAAGCTTATATGGCCAACCAAGCAAATAAATTTAAGTGTCAAGATGCGCGGTTAGATTTGGTCGATGCTGAGGCTGAAGGTGATATCAATATGATCCGCCGAGTTAAAGCTAGATTGCAAAAACTTTGTGTGGTCGAAAAATAGTAGTTTTACTTTGACGCCAGCAATTAACTGCGCAAAAAAAGCGAGAATCGAATTTACCGTTCATCAATATGAACATGATGGTGCGCAATCTTCTTATGGATTGGAAGCTGCTGAAAAATTAGCAGTTGTGCCTGAACGTGTATTCAAAACACTAGTAGTTAAGCTCGATTCAAAAGAACTAGTTGTTGCGATCCTGCCAGTCAATTCTATGTTGAGTATGAAAAGTGTGGCCAAGACTTGTGCCGGCAGAAAGGCCGAAATGGCTGATAAAGTCGAAGTTCAGCGCAGTACTGGTTATGTATTAGGTGGTGTTAGTCCTCTGGGACAGAAAAAGTCCTTGAAGACTGTCATTGACAGCTCTGCTCAGCAGTATACAACAATCTATGTCAGTGGTGGTCGAAGAGGGCTAGAAATTGAATTAAACGCTCTAGACTTGCAAACCCTTACCTTGGCATCATTTGCGCCTATCTCTCAATTAAGTTAGCTTAACTTTCTATACAAGGCTCCAAGTAAGGTTCCAATGAAAATCGACGTTTTCACCCTGAATTATCAAGATCCTCAACAAACTCAAGACATGTTATTTTTACTCGACAATTATGCATTAGATCCTATGGGTGGCTCTACCGCTTTGAGCCAATCGGTAAAAGATAACCTTGTGACTGAGTTAGCAAAATTACCTCACGCTTTTAGTGTTATTTGTTATGTAGATGATAAACCGGCTGGTTTGATAAATTGTTTTGAGGCTTTTTCAACATTTAAATGCAAACCCTTGATTAATATTCATGATGTGGTGGTCTCCGTTGAATACAGAGGTTTAGGCCTTAGCCAAAAGATGATGCAACATGTTGAACATATAGCCATTAAAAAAGGCTGCTGCAAAGTCACCTTGGAAGTATTGGAAGGTAATCAAGTCGCAAAAAATGCCTATTTGAAATTTGGCTTTACCGGTTACGAATTAGATCCCAAAATAGGTAAAGCACTGTTCTGGGAGAAACCCCTGTAATTATGCTGGAACTATTTGGCTATTCTCTTCATTATTCTAGTTTGGCGCTGCTATTTTTAGTGGCGTTTTTTATTGGTATGGCAAAAACGGGTGTGCATGGCATATCGATGTTTGCGGTGCCTTTATTAGCTATTATGTTCGGCGGAAAAAATTCTGCTGGTCTTATGTTACCTATGTTGATTATGGCCGATCTGTTTGCCGTGAAGTATTACCACAGAGATGCCAATTGGGGGTATTTGATCAAATTATTTCCTTCTGCAGCCATTGGGGTATTAGTGGGTACTTGGCTGGGTAATGTCATTGATGATCAAGTTTTTAGAATGGTCATGAGTGTAATCATTTTTGCTAGTTTGGCGATTATGTTATGGATGGAAAAAGGTAACAAAGGCGCTATTCCTGATTACCTTTGGTTTGCGCTGTTGATGGGTTTACTGGGTGGGATCACGACTATGATTGGCAACCTAGCGGGCTCGGTTATGGCCTTGTATTTGCTGAGTATGCGTTTACCGAAAAATGAGTATATTGGCACCGCTGCGTGGTTTTTTCTGGCCATAAATCTGTTCAAAGTGCCTTTTCATGTATTCAGTTGGCAAAGTATAGATGTGAACTCTTTTCTGCTTAACCTTATCTGTTTACCTTTTATTGCCTTAGGTGCTTGGTCTGGTATTTGGCTCGTTAAACGTATTCCAGAAAAATACTATCGCTGGTTAGTAATATTTATGACAGGCGTGGCGTCGATTCTTATGTTGGTTTAATGCACTTTAGATAACAGATAAAACAGCCTTGGCCCATAAATAATATTGTGCAGAATTAGGGTGCAGTAAATCAGGCATAACAGATTCCAGTAATACTCCTTCATCGGTAAGAAAGTGGTGATTGATATCTAACCACAACACTTGTTTCCCATCCGAATATTCTTTAATTAAAGTGTTGGTTGAATCGACTCTCTTACGCATACGTTTGAATTTGTTTCGACTGCGAGGGAATATGGCCATTAGTAATATCTTGCTGTTCGGCAGACGCTGTTTAAGTTCGTCTAAGATAACTTTTACTCCAGCGGCAATCTCTTGTGGCGAATCATGTCTATGCCCGGCATTGTTGGTGCCAATTAATAAAACGACCCATTTCGGCGAAAGACTTTTTATTTCACCGTTTTGAATACGCCACAGAAGATGTTCGGTGCGGTCGCCTGCATAACCAAGGTTTAACGCATTACGATGAGCAAAGTGTTGTTGCCAATATTCCTCACCCTCCACCTCCCATGCATGGGTAATGGAGTCGCCAAGAAATACTATGTCGACAGGTTCGTCGATTCCAATATGCTCTGTAAGTTTTTGCTGGTGGCGTGTTAGCCACCAGTCTTCTGAACGTTTGGTTGGAATAATGGATAGGGGGGTAGTCACGTTTATTTGGCTTGCTGTGTGATTATCCAATCGTTGATAACATCTTCTAGCACAGCCATGGGTAGCGAACCTTGACCAATTACGGTGTCGTGAAAGCTACGAATATCGAACTTTGAGCCTAATGTTTGCTCCGCCTTAGCGCGTAATTCGCGGATTTTGATCTCGCCCATTTTGTATGATAACGCTTGACCGGGCCACGAGATGTAACGGTCAATTTGGTTTTCTACTGACTTTTGGGTAAGCGCGGTATGTTCAGCTAAATAACCGATGGCTTGTTGGCGGCTCCAGCCAAAAGCATGAATGCCAGTATCTACTACTAGGCGCACCGCACGCCACATTTCGTAGCCTAGGCGACCAAAGTCACTATAAGGGTCCTGATAAAAGCCTGCTTCTTTGCCCAAACGCTCTGAATATAAACCCCAACCTTCACCAAAGGCTGAGTGACTCAGGGTGCGTCTGAATTCTGGTACATCTAATTCCATAGCAATAGCATTTTGTAGATGATGCCCCGGCACAGCTTCGTGCAGGCTAAGTGCCTCTAAATTATAAAGCGGTTGTTGTGCTGGATCAGAGGTTAAAAAGTAGGTCCCTGGTGTTCGATTATCTGGTGGCGGCATATAAAATGCGCCTCTCGAAGCTGAACCTTTTATTGTGAAGGTATTTCGTGGAAGATGACTAAAAAATGATGGCAATTTGCCATACATTTTCATTGTGATAAAAGCCGTTTTTTCGAGTACATCCTGCCTGTTTACAGCATAAAACTGTGGGTCTGTAGCCAAAAACTCTAAGAATTCAGCGTAACTTCCTGTGAACCCTACTTGGTCAATAATTACCTGCATTTCGACACGAATACGCTTAACTTCACTTAAGCCTAAGTCATGAATTTGTTTTGGCGTAGCATCGGTAGTGGTGAAGTAGTTAGCTGTGTAAGCATAATAATCTAAACCGCCTTTGGTACTGGCGATACCCGGATCTTTACGGCAGTTTGGCATGTAGTCATTAACAAAAAAGTCGTAGAAGTGCTCATAGGCAGGAATGATAGCTGAATTGATGAGCCGAGTAGCCTGTCGGTTATACTGGGCCTTTTGTTGTTGGCTAAAGGTGACAGGGTAACGAGTGAAAGGCTCATATAAAGCATTGTTTTTTACTTCTTTAACAATGTGTTTGCTTATAGTTTTATGATAGTCCTTAAAGCTCTCGCAATGATGCACATAACCATTCGCTAAACCTGCTTTCATCAAGTCGATGTTTTCTTGGTTAAAACGAGGGTAATCGGCCAAACTAATTAAAAAATTGTCGTAATCGTTGCTCGATAAAAATGCCATGTTGGCTGGTGCTTCAGCAAAATAGGTATGCCAGCCACTTAAAAAGTTAACCGGAAAATACTTATCTTGATATTGGTGACTTAGCGCTTCGGTTTCTCGCTCATATTTAAATAAACGGTAATTCATTAACTGTTCTTCGTTTAAGGCATTTATATCGATTTTCCCCAGCGTTTGTAGCACCTTATTGTTGTATGCTTCTCGCCTAGTTAGGGCTTGTGGGGTAAATTCTGCTAATTTGCCATTTGGTTTCCAGCCATCAGGATCGGTGCGGAAGAATACCTTTTCCTTTTCAGCATTTTGCCAGTGCTGATCGATGATGTTGGTTAGATCTTTATTGGGATCAGCAAAGGTGTTCCAGCTAAGCGCTGTGAAAGTGAATACGGCTAAGACTTTATTAAACATAATGTTCTCTTATTTTTTCTTGTTATTAGATAGGAACAGTAGCCAGTTTGCCAATAGGTGAGGCCAAAGAGTCTGGCGGTATTGTAAACCACTGAATACCTTTTTCTGTCATATATACACAATCTTCTAAACGCACACCAAATTCGCCGGGTAGGTAAATACCAGGTTCATTTGAGAAACACATGCCGGGCTTTAAGGTTTCGGTTTCGCCATGAACAAAGTTAACAGGTTCGTGACCCTGCATGCCTATGCCATGGCCTGTTCTATGAGAAAGCCCTGGTAATTTGTAATCAGGACCTAAACCTTGTTTCACGTAATAAGCTCGCACTGCATCATCCACTTTCCCGGCAGGTTTGCCAAGAGTGGCTGTTTCAAAAGCAATACGTTGGCCTTCTCTGACTGTATTCCAAATTTTTTGCTGTTTTTTGCTAGGCTCACCAAACACAAAAGTACGGCTAATATCAGACTGATAACCTTCAACACTACAACCACAATCCATCAAGACTATCGAACCTTCGCGGATGATCTGTTTTTGTTTGGTACCATGAGGATAAGCGCTGGCTTCATTAAACAATGCCATATTCCAGATACCACTGCCGCCTAAAACAGACTGAGCCGAGGACATTAAACTTTTTACATCTGATTGGCTCATGCCTAATTCAAGTTTTGACCAAACGTGAGCATAAGCTGTAAGAGTAATTTCGTTGGCTTTGTGCATCAATTGTAGTTCGTGATTATCTTTGAACATACGGCAGCCTAAAGTAATGGGTTCAGCACTAATATCCTGCATCTTGGGTAATAACGACATGATCCCGCGCTGCACGAAATATCTTACTGAATCCTCAAACGCGACATTGCCTTGGCTGATCTTTCTGTCGTTAAGTATCTGTTTTACTAATGCGAAGGGGCTTTCGTGTTCTTGCCAGACACGCACGTCCTCAGCAACTGTTAGGCTTTCACGAATGCTTGGCTCTTCAAAAAACGGGCAGACAACTGCTATATCGCCTTCTTTTGGGATCACCACTGCGGTGAGTCGTTCACTTCGCCACCACTGAATACCGCTAAAATAATCCATGGCCGCACCGGGCTCCAATATCATGGCTGCGATATT
>Ga0209712_10002245_pt1 | contig 16046 bp, 12 predicted proteins | sample ArcOceMetagenome_FD_187443 | JGI IMG/M metagenome (GOLD analysis project Ga0209712, IMG submission 187443) | Marine eukaryotic phytoplankton communities from Arctic Ocean - Arctic Ocean - Greenland ARC118M Metagenome (SPAdes) (version 2) | ecosystem: Environmental > Aquatic > Marine > Oceanic...
AACCCAAGATTAGTTGGTGGAAACTATTTATTTGATCGTTATAATAATATTCACACTATTTCAGCTAACGGTGTAATTAATAATGGAAACAAGAATAGAAAGATTAAAGTTGATGGTAAGAAAAGACCCACAAAACTAGGTTACAACTACTTCATGTTTGATGACGGTTCATTTTACAACGTAGACTCAAATGGTATTTTCAACTATATTCAAAAGGTTGAAGAAAGAATTATTAAAACAACGAGATAATTAGTAGTTACTCATATTAGTATTGCTTGGAACACTAAATACAAAGTCAGACTTTTTTAATTTCGACTTTGTATTTATTTTTTTAAATCCAAATTTAATCGGCTTATTCTTACCTACATAATAAACACTCATAAAATCAATATCTGAAATTTTTGAATTCTTGCTTATTGGACTCTTAAAAGTGATAACAACTTTAGTAATATTTAACTGTGCTCGGGCTTTTTCTAAAAAAGAGAGATGCGCTGTTCTATTTTTACTTTTAACTGTATAAAGATTATTATCTTTTAATCCATTACTTAAAGCATCGAATAGCTTCACATAACAATACTTACTTGAACTTCCTACTTTTACAGAACCCTTCTCCCCTTCTATAAATGGAGGATTATACATCCAAGTTGTTTGACTATTACAAACGTATGTAACAGGCGCTTGACCTTCTACATCAAAAACAATATTACTTGGAAACATATATTTCATTGAAACACTTGTTTTAACTTCTTTGTTTTTAACACTAGAAAAAACAATTTGGTCTAAGTCTGCCTCGAAGGCCTTTGGCAGGAAACCCGCAAAAGCCGCATCAAAGATAGCAAAAAATAATATTACTACGAATCCAATTTTCATTATTCTCTCTACCTTTTAGTGAAGTTGTACAGATACGGCCTTAGATACACCAGGCTCTTGCATTGTTACACCGTAAAGAGTGTCATTTAATTCCATCGTTTTCTTATTATGAGTAATTAAGATAAATTGAGACTCTGAACTCATCTCTCTTAATAATTCATTAAATCGACCAACGTTTGCATCATCTAAAGGAGCGTCAACCTCATCTAAAAGACAAAACGGAGATGGTTTAACTAAGAATATTGAGAAGATAAGAGAAACAGCTGTCATAGCTTTCTCTCCACCACTCATTAAATTAATTGACTGCATTTTTTTACCCGGAGGTTTTGCGATAATATCAATACCACATTCAGTGCTATCGATATCTCCAACGATAGTTAATCTTGCTTCACCACCACCAAAGATAATTGGGAATACTTTTTCAAATCTAACGTTAACTTCATCAAATGCTTCTTTGAATCTAGATTTAGATTTTTCATCGATATGACTAATTGCTACTTCAAGATCTTCAAGAGATTTCTTTAACTCTCCCTCTTGTGTTCTTAAGAAGTCATATCTTAATTTTTGTCTGTCATAATCTTCAATAGCTTGCCAGTTGATTTCTCCAAGCTTATTCAGATCTGATGTGTAACGCTTATATTTATCTTTTGACTCACGAAGAACAGCAGGGAATTTTTTATCAAATTCATAAGCTTCTTTTTCTAAAGCAACTTCGCCTTCTTCTGTTTCCATAAGAACCATAGAATCTAGATTCGCAAGTCCTTCAATATCATCAGAGTGAAGTTCTAAGTAAGCTTTCATAGTATCTCTAAGGTCCACTCTAAACTTATCAAAACAATTTTTAACTAAGATTTCTTCATCGATAATGTACTGTTCAACTTTCATTGTTAACTCAACATTACTTTTTTCTGTTGTACTAATCTCTTTAGTTAAACGCTTAACTTCATTTTCTCTTTCTTGCATTCCTGTAAGAAGAGAAGTTAACTCATCACGAACGATATTTAAGTAACTTTCTTTTTCACTCATTACTTCAGCTTGGTTTTGGTTGTCTTCTTCAAGTCCTATTACAGCTGACTCCGCTTCTTCAATTTCATTAGCGTAGTTTTTAAGCATTTCCATATTTACTTCTAATTTATCTTCATAACGAGAAACCTGACCTTCAGCATCTTCGATTTGAGATTTTAAGCCATCAACTTGAGAAGAATATGTTTTAGCATTTGCCTGAAGCTCAAGAAGCTGACTTCTCTCTTCTTCAAAACTTGCTTTTAACTCTTCTACTTGTTCTTTTGATTCAGAAAGCATTTCAGTTAAACTCTCGACTTTTTCAGATAACGAATCTTTTCTAGTATGAGTATCTTCTTCTGCCTCTAAGAGCTCTAACTTAGATTTAGAAATTTCTATTTTTCTATTATTTAGAATATCTAATCTAGAAGTTGATGTTCCATGACTAGACTCTTTTGAATCTAGAGATGACTTTAATCCCACAAACTTGTTATTAGCTTCATTGTAATCTGTTGATACTGTTTCGAATTCAAGTTTTAAAGTCTCAACTTCCACATCGAGATCAGTTACAAATAATTCTAATTCATCAAGCTCAGTTCTTTTTGTCTCACACTCTTCAGTTAAGTCATTGATTAAGTTATTTCTTTGAACAACCCCAAGACCTTGATCGTCTTCACTTCTAGCTGAAAGAGCAATTCCATTTAAAGATTTAGTTAATAGAATACTTCCATCAAGAGCTACTAATCCTCTAAAGCGAATATCATTAGAGATTTTAAGAGCTAACTCCGCTGTTAAGTTCTCTGCAACATAAAAACCGTTAAAGAAAGCTTTAAGCTTTGTAGAAAAGTCTAAATTATTTATTTTTAATATATCTTCAATTGAAATAACACCAGTTAAACCTTTAAGAGTTAATCTCTCAGCAGTTTCTGGACCACATAATTCAACATCTTCACTTGGTATTATAAAGTCAAAAGATTTATCAGTATTATTAGCGTACCACTGAGATAAATCATCAGTACCTAACTCTTTAGCAATTAAAGCATCAAAAGATTTTTCAAATAATACTTCTAAAGCTTTTGCATATTGCGGCTCACATTCAATAATATTTCCTAAAACTTCAAAGTTTGTATCTCCAGCTTCTTCAATAAACTTTAAAGCGCCTTCTTTTACACCCTCACCAGTTTTATTAACATCAATAAGTGACTGTCTTTTTGATTCTAATTGAATAACTTCTTTAGAAAGAACTCTTAGAACACTATCTTTCTCTTTAAGTATTTCTGCTTTTGTTTTTAAGCTTGATTTTACTTCTTCATGCTTAGTTTCAAGAACTTCTAACTCCTGTCTTGCAACCTTAGTTGCTTCTCGCTGCTGAACGAGTTCGTCAGTAAAATTAGCAGAGCTTGTTTCAATCTCTTCTATTTCAGATAAAATATCTTCTAAAGAAGCTGAGTACTCATCAAGTTTTGAATTATTTCTAAATACTAATTGATCAACACCATTAAACTCTGTTCTTGTTTCTTCTAATTGATTTGAAAGGTCTGTAACTTCCTCTTCTCTTTCCCCCAGACTTTCTTTTAAGTTATCAACTTTTTCTTCTAAGTCAGAAAAATCCATCTCTTCAAAATTTTGAGATTCAAGATCTGTTAACTTTATTTGAAGCTCTTCAAGTTTTTCACGTCTTTCACCAATATCGTTACTTAACTCTTCGTTTTCACGATTTCTATCTTCGATATGCTTTTCTTTATCTGCTCTTGTATTTTTAAGATGCTTTAATCTTTCTTCACAAGCAGCAAGCTCTTTCGCCATTTCATTGAATTCAGCAGAAAGTTCATCGATTCTTTCCATTAAATCAGTTTTCTTAATTCTTTCGTCTTCAAGAGTTAACTCAAGGCCGTCTTTTTTAAGAGCACCATCTTCAAGGACAGTTGTATTATTTGTTAAAGTTCTTTTTGCATTTGAATAATCGCTTAAGAAGTCTAACTCTTTATGAGAATCAACAATCAACTGGTGATGCTTAATTCTATCTCTAAGTCTTTTTGCTTTTTCAGCCTTCTCTGCTTGTTTCTCTAAAGACTTTAAGTTTTTATAAATTTCTGTCTGAAGATCACTTAGTCTGTTTAGGTTAGATTGAGTTTGTTCGATTTTCTTTAATGAATCTTTTTTTCTAAGCTTAAACTTAGTAATTCCTGCAACCTCTTCGATCATCGTACGACGTTCTTCGGGTTTTGCTTGAACTAATCTGTTGATTTCACCTTGAGCAATAATTGAATAAGACTTTGCCCCTGCACCGGTATCCATAAATACTTCATGAATATCCTTCAGTCGTGCTGGCATTCCATTGATTCTATATTCTGTTTCACCATTTTTATAAAGCTTACGAGTTAATCCTATTTCGTTTGGCTTTGTAACCTGGTTACCAATATGTATATGTTTTCCAGTATCATTCTCTAAAACAAGAGTAACTTCTGCAAACGAACCAGGAGCATACTTAGATGATCCTGCAAAAATAAGATCTTTCATCTTATTCCCACGAAGGTGTTTAGCTGACTGTTCTCCCATAACCCAAAACAATGCATCAACGATGTTAGACTTACCACAACCGTTTGGACCAACGATACCAGTAATACCTTCATCAAATTGAATAGTAGTTTTATCTTTGAATGACTTGAAACCCTGTAAATGCAGACGCAATAACTTCATACGACGTTTATCCCTCTCGAAAAATTTCTCTTGTGTGCTTAGATAAGAGCGTGTTCGCAATCCTTGCGTTTGTGTGTGCTTGCCTACTTATCTAATGAGATATATTCCCAAAGAAACCATGCGATTGTCTAGGTTTTATCGACTAAAACGCTCATTTATAACCATTAATCTTCTTACAATTACGCAGTGAATATAAACAAGTTCTAAAGAGAGTTTTCTAAGCTATGAATATTATTTAACAAGTTTAGCGAGCATATGATCAAGTGTACTAAGAGTGGGTATAACTTCTAGATTGTTTTGATCTAAAAACGTAGATGTATTCCCGACTCCTCCAACCCATAACTTGATAGAAGGATCTAAATCAGTTTTTAAGTTTTCAACATACTCATCTAAAGCTCCACCTGGGCCGGAATCATATACTCGGCTAACGCCAATTATTAGTATGTTACCACCGATTTGATTGGAAGCTTCTGCGAGGGAGTCAGCTGGCATATTTGCTCCTAAGTAAAAAAACTTTAAATTATAATGGCAACAAAGTAAGGCTGAAATCATTATTCCGAACTCATGTAACTCACCCGTTGGAGCAGAGATAATAATGTTTATATCGACTTTATCTGCTTCTTCCATGTGCTTGAAAAGCATGTGCCCGACATGAAATTTAATTATTGCAGACAATGAATGCTCCTGTGCAATAGATAAGACTTCTTTATCAACAAGGCTACCAACCTCAGCTAGTAAAGGAGCCAAAATACTCAGAGCAAAGTCCCTTGGGCCAAGAGACTCTTTAATCTTATTTAACTCGTGAGAAATTATATCTAATTTATAGCCATTTAACGCCATCACAAGACTCTGTAATGTTGAATTTATATCAATTTGTTGAACTTTTACTTTAGGACGTTTTACTTTTTTAGAGTCATCATATTGCTCTTCTAATTCTTTAAGTCTATTGTCATCAAGCTTAGCAATATCAGAAATACTACTTCCTAAATTTACTAAAAAGATGATTTTTTTAAGTCTTTCTATATCTTCATCAGAGTATAACCTTTTACCCTTAGGATTCCTCTGTGGAACTACTGCTTGATACCTCTTTTCCCACGCTCTTAATGTATGAGCATTTATACCAGTAACCTGGGAAACAAATTGAATAGAAAAGCCATCTTGATTAGACATATATACACCTTTAGTTAAAAATATCTTAACACAACCCTAGATCATTTTTATGAATTTGATATAGTTGCACGACCTTTGCCAAGGTTTGGATATAAAATCCACAACTTAAGATCCCTTTGATTATACAAGTCTACATTAGTATACGATATTAAATTGTCTAGGTTTTGTTGACACTTTGGGGAGTGAAACAAAATATTGATTCAACTAAGATGAGTCTATGAAAAAAACAATCTTAAGTATTCTGTTGGCACTAGTTTTTATTGGTATGTTATCGACAACAGTTATAGTTTCCTATCAATCTAACCTATTTGATGTGTTCTCAAGCCTGTGGATTATTCCTTGGTTTAAGGCGACACTTATTGATTTTTATTTCAATCAGTTTATTATTTATTTAATAGTTTTGCATCTTGAGAAGTATAGGTTTATAAGAACTATTCCATGGCTAATAGCTTTTGTATGCTTAGGTTCAATGGCATCTGCAATTTACTTTTTATATTACATTAATTTTAAATCCAAAGGGATCTTAGATGATAAACAGCTTAATTGAAAAAAACTTAATGCCTGATCCAATTATTAGATTTGGAATTAGAAGACTTTTAAAACAAAGGCTAAAAGATGATATTGGCACTAATGAAACAAGTAAGTCTCAGAAAAAGAAAGACTTCTTAGAGACTCAAAAAACTTTTCCTATAGCTGTAAACACTGTTGATGCAAATGAGCAGCACTATGAAGTTCCAACGGAATTTTATAAGTATGCTTTAGGTAAAAACAAAAAATATAGTTGCGGGCACTGGGACAATTCATCTAATCTAGATGACGCTGAACTAGAAATGTTGGAGATAACAACTGAGAGAGCAAAGCTCGTTGATGGCCAAGACGTTTTAGAACTAGGATGTGGATGGGGATCATTAACATTATTTATGGCTGGCAAGTATCCAAACTCAAAGATAACTGGTGTTTCAAACTCTTCAACTCAAAGGGAACATATTCTTTCTGAAGCAAAAAAGAGAGGGTATTCTAATATCGATATAATAACTATAGATATGAATGATTTTCAAATCGAAGCTAAGTTTGACAGGATTGTATCTGTAGAGATGTTTGAGCATATGCGAAACTACGATCTTCTATTATCGAAGTTAAAAAAATATTTAAAAGAAGATGGAAAACTATTTATCCATATTTTTGTTCATAAAGACACTCCATATTATTTTGATGTTGTTGATGAAAGTGACGGGATGTCTAAATATTTTTTTTCTGGTGGAATTATGCCAAGTGATGACCTTTTATATAATTTTAAAGATCATTTTAAAGTAATTGAGCACACAAAAGTAAATGGTTCTCACTACTCACATACCGCCGAAGCTTGGTTAGACAATCAAGACAAGAATAAAGAAAAGATAATGGAACTCTTTGAATCTCACTATGGCAAAAAAGATGCGATAAAGTGGTTTTCATATTGGCGTATATTCTTTATGGCCTGTTCTGAACTTTGGAAATATAAAGATGGCAATGAGTGGTTTGTTTCTCACTACTTATTAGAGAAGGCATAGTTAATGAAAAAGAAACTGGCTATAGTTGGAACTGGAATTGCTGGGATGAGTGCGGCCTTTTTTCTAAAGGAAGAGTACGACATAACTGTATATGAAAAGAACAGCTATATTGGTGGACATACAAATACTGTTTACGTTGAAGAGGATGGTAAAAATCTTCCTATTGATACTGGTTTTATGGTTTTCAATGAAGTTACATATCCTAATCTTATAAAGCTTTTTAACAAATTAGATGTGCCTTATGTAGATACTGATATGTCATTTGGTGTTCGCCATAATCAATCAAATTTAGAGTATAATGGCTCAAACGTTGATGGACTCTTTGCTCAAAGAAAAAATATATTTTCTCTCAAGCATTATAAGTTCTTAATCGATATAAACAAGTTTAATAAAATAGCTCCTAAATACTTAGAACAAAACAAATCAAACTTAAGCATTAGAGATTATGTAAAAGAAAACAATTTCTCAAAAGATTTCTACGATAAATTTTTAGTACCAATGAGTAGTGCAGTGTGGTCTACACCTACAGGTAAGATGGGTGACTTTCCAGCAAAATCGCTTATACGTTTTTTCTACAATCACGGTTTTATGGGTCTAGACACCCAGCACCAATGGAAAACAGTTGTCGGTGGAAGTGAGTCTTATAAAGCAAAATTAATAGAGTCATTCAAAGATCAAATAACAACGGAACTTGGTGCCAAAACCGTTGAAGAAAAAGATGGAAAAGTAATAGTTGAAGACACAGCAGGTTCACTTAAAGAATATGACAAAGTCGTTTTTGCATCCCACGCTGATGAAACTTTAAGACTACTTAAATCGCCAACTTTAGAACAAAAGAAACTCTTATCTCCCTTTAAATATCAAGAGAATATAGCCGTACTCCATACAGATAGTAATGTGATGCCAAAAATAAAAAAAGTTTGGTCTGCATGGAACTATGTTATTCCTAATAAGACGGAAAGTTATACTGTTTACTGGATGAATAAGCTTCAAAGCGTATCAGAAAAGAATGATTACTTTATAAATATAAATGGTGAAAGCTATATAGATGAATCGAAAATAATAAAAAGAATTGTTTATCATCACCCTATATTTGATGAAGGTACTCAAAAGTCTCAAGAGACTTTATTTAGTTTAAATAAAGATAAATCTCCTCTTTTTTTCTGTGGTAGTTATTTTAAGTATGGATTTCATGAAGATGCACTAACAAGCTCTGTAAACCTTTGCAGTTATCTTTTAGGCAAGGACGTTTTATAACATGGCCTTTATCTATAAAAACCATATTTTACATGAAAGAATTCTACCAAAAAAGTATATCTTTAGTTTTAAGTTTTTTTGGTATTTTTTTGACCTAGATGAGCTTGAAGAAACCTCTAAAAAAAGTAAGTTTTTCTCATATAATTCATTTAATCTTTTTTCATTTTACGATAAAGATCACTTGAATAGAAATAATAAGACTTCAAAAGAAAATGTTATTGATTTTCTTAAAGAAAACGAAGAGTTTGGAGAAGTAAAAAGAATAAACATCATAACTAATCTTAGATTTTTGGGTTATGTATTTAATCCTGTTTCGTATTTTTTCATAGAGATGGTAGGAGGACAGGAACATTGTATAATTGAAATAGGTAATACTTATAAAGAAATAAAACCATATTTTGTATCTAATAAGCATTTAAAAAATAATTTATTTGATGTAACGAAACCTAAAAAGTTTTATATCTCCCCCTTTTCAGAATTAGACAATACAATGAGATTTATTATATCTAGGCCATCTGAAGAAATTAACGTCAACATATTAGATTATCAAGTCAAGGGTGACTTAGAATTAAAGGCTAACCTGAAAGGAGTTCGACAAGAATTCTCTGATTTAGGGCTAATTAAAGCTGCAGTACTTAAACCTTTTGCAACCCTTCAGATAATCATGGCAATACATATTCATGCTCTAAGGATTTTTTTAAAAAAGATCCCTTATTTTAGCAAGGATAAAGATCAACACTTACAACAAGGATTTTATTCATGGAAATAGTTAAATCACTTCCAAAAGCAACAGAATATAACTTTTATAGAACAATTGTTTTAAACCTTTTGGTTAAGATGAACTTAGGAAAACTAACTGTTACTTTACCTGAAGGGCAAACCATTGTTCTTGGCAACACAGATGAGATGCATGCCAATATTAAAATCAATGATAATGTATTTTTCAAAAAGGTTTTAATTTCTGGTGATGTGGGCTTTGGTGAAAGTTATGTAGATGGAGACTGGGATACGACATCAATTACAAATGTAATTAAATGGACCATTTTAAACGTTGAAAATATGGTCTCTATGTCTGGAAATAAAAGATCTTTTGACCCTACAACTTTACTAAATGGCATTAACAAAGTTTTTCACAAGTTTAATAAAAATACCAAATCAGGAAGTAAAAAGAATATAGAATATCACTATGACCTATCAAATGATTTTTATAAACTATGGCTAGATGACTCGATGACTTATTCTTCTGGTGTCTTTACAAGTCAAGAGACGACGCTTAAAGAGTCTCAAGAAAACAAGTATAAAGCTCTAGCAGACAAATTAGAATTAAAACAAACTGATCATGTTTTAGAAATTGGTACTGGCTGGGGTGGTTTCTCAACCTATATTGCAAAAGAATATGGATGTAGGGTTACAACAACGACAATATCTGAAGAACAATATAAGTATTCTAAAGATTTAATAATCTCTCTGGGTCTTGAAAACCAAATCACACTTCTAAAAGAAGATTATAGAAACTTAGTTGGTACATTTGATAAAGTAGCATCAATTGAGATGATTGAAGCCGTAGGACATGAGTTCTTACCTTCATACTTTGAAACTTGCGCTAACAGATTGAAGCCAGACGGTATCTTTGCTTTACAAGTAATTACTTCTCCAGATTCAAGATATACTCAATTTAAAGATGGTGTTGACTGGATTCAAAAACATATCTTTCCTGGATCACTCCTGCCAGCTGTAGGCGAAATGAACCGTGTAATCAATAAAGTATCTGACTTACACTTATTAAAATTCGATGATTATGGCCATCACTATGCCAGAACATTAAATCACTGGTTTAACAACTTTAATGACAAATTAATTGAAGTTAAAGAATTAGGTTTTGATAATGAGTTTATTAGAAAATGGAATTATTATTTAAATTATTGTGAAGCTGCATTTGAGATGAGAAATATTTCTGTCGTGCAACTCGCCTTCACTAGGCCTAACAACACTAAGATCAGTAAAGAGTTCTAGATGTATATATTATTATTGCTAGTTATTCATTGGTACACTTCTTTGTTTTTTCAAACTATCTACCTACATAGATACTCTTCACACAATATGTTTAAGCTCCCATTTTGGCTTGATAGAGTCTTTTATTTTTGTACCTTCCTCACCCAAGGAGCTTCATTTCTTAACCCCAAAGTATATGCGGTAATGCACTTAGAACACCATAAGCACTCAGACACAGAAGAGGACCCTCACTCTCCAATATTTTCAAAAGATGCTTTCAGAATGATGACTAAAACCTATAAGCATTATTTAAATATTCTTGAAAATATTGATTCATATAATCTAAAAATAAAGGATTGGAAGTCTCTTGATAAATTTGCTGACTCTTGGATAACGCGAATTATATTTGGATTCATATACTTCCAAATATACACTTTACTTGTAACTGACTCTTGGCAGTATATTTTCTTACCTATACATTTTATTATAGGCCCTATACAAGGAGCTATAGTTAATTGGTGTGGCCATAAGTATGGATACAGGAACTTCAAACTATCAGACAATTCAAAGAACACACTCCCAATTGATTTTTTACTGATGGGTGAGCTTTATCAAAATAACCATCATCAGTATCCTCAAAATCTTAATTTTAAATCCAAATGGTATGAAATAGACTTTGGATATTTAATGCTTCTTCCACTACTTCTCATTATTCCATCAAAGAAATAAACTATTTTCTAGGTGGCCACGGAAAAAACATATTCGTTTTTTCCTTATACTTTTGAAAGTCTTCATTATCTTTATATTTTTCTTCAAGCATTGCAATCCCTGTAACATTGGCAATAAAGAATGTAATAACTAAAGGGCCAACTACTGTCCAGATTGGAACATAATTAAATAACATAATAAAAAAACCAATCCAAATACTGATTTCACCAAAATAGTTTGGGTGGCGACTCAAGCTCCACACACCTGTCATTAAAAACCTTGGCTTCTTTTCTTTATTGTTTTTAAACTTTGCCAGTTGAGTATCTGCTAAAACTTCAAAAGTCATACCTATCAACCAGATTAAGACTCCAGCAATCTCTAATACTCCAGATTGAAGAACCTCTCCTGATCTTACAAAGAACACTTGAGGAAGAGTAACAACAAACATTAGTATGCCCTGAAAAACAAATACCTTAAAGTATCCTTGAATATTTTCATTTGGCTTCCACTCTTGTCTAAATTGAGCATATCTCCAGTCCTCAGGTTTTCCATGGTTTCTAATAAAGAGATAACTCGATAACCTTAGGCCCCAAAGCATAACCATTCCAGAAACAATAAGAGCAGAAAAAGAAAAGTTATCAAAAACAACTACCGAAGTGAGAGTTGTTACTATAAAACCCAGACTCCAGGCAATATCTATAACTCCCCAGTTCTTTATTTTTTGCGCCCAAAGAAAAAAGATATGTACTAGGAGTTGAGCTGCAAAAATAACAATTAACATAAATATTCCTCTTTTGCTTTTTTATACATAGCTAACGCTTTTATTCTTTGTTTCGAATAGTTTATTATAGGCTCAATATAATTTTTAGATATTCTTTCCTTATCTGGATTATGAATAGCTTTACTCTCTACCCCTTCAAGTTCTTTTACGTATTTTCTAATATATTCACAATCCGGATCAAACCTTTTTCCTTGAGTATATGGATTGAAGATTCTAAAGTATGGGCTAGCATCACAACCTGTAGATGCACTCCACTGCCAACCTCCATTATTTGCCGACAAATCAAAGTCTAGGAGCTTTTCAGCAAAATACTTTTCACCTTTTCTCCAATCAATAAGTAATGTTTTACATAAGTATGAAGCGACAATCATTCTAACTCTGTTATGCATAAAACCTGTTGTATTAAGCTCTCTCATTCCTGCATCGACGATTGGAACTCCTGTCTCACCGGCGCACCAAGCTTTAAAAGCTTTTTTATCATCACTCCACTCAATTAGATCAAATTCAGGTCTATAACAATTCTTTTCTGCATGAGGGAAATTAGCTAAAATAGAAAAATAGAAATCTCTCCATACAAGCTCACTAAGCCAGATTTTTTTTCCATTATTATCTATAGGTAATACTTTTCTAACTAAGCTTCTAATACTTATAAATCCAAATCTTAAATGTACAGAAACCTTAGATGTATTATCTAATGCTGGAAAGTCACGTTTTTGATCATACTCATCAATTACATCAAAATTTATTTTACTTATTTTAGCATCAGACAAGTTAAATCCTATTTCATCTAATGAGTTTATTTCTAGTTTTTCAATCGTTTTTGTCGTTTTAATATTTTTTCTTTTTATTTTATATTCCCCGATAAAACGGTAATCAGATTCAAGTTTTGCTAACCAAGTATTTTTATAAGCTGTAAAAACTCTATAAGGCAGACCTTTTCCATTTACGATTTCATCATATCTCATCACAACAGTATCTTTATAGAGATTTAGTTGTATTTTTTTTGAAATAGTTTTATCTCGCTTAAGTGCATAGCTTTCATAATCTTCATTTGCAAATACATCACTTGCTCCAGTAAGTTTTACAATTTTTGGTATAAGTTCAACTGGATCACCAAAAAGAATATGAATTTTATTAACTTTTGATAGTTCTTGTAGACGTCTATAAAGAATATTGACTCTTGCATCAGACTTATCTTTCAACTTTGTTAGAATCTTTTCATCAAAAATAAATACGGGATAAACTTCATCAAAATTATTTGTTGCTTGTGATAATGCATGATTATCATCAAATCTCATATCACGTCTCATCCAAAATATAGCTTTACTCATTTTTTTCTCCATTGTTCATACTACCTTACCTATAACTCTCAGACATTATCAAATACTATTCAATTCTTAGACAATTTATCTCTAAACTGTTAATTTTTAGTTACTATATTAAACAGGAGCCCCTATGACTAAATCGATCGACCTTAGATCTACACTTTCTTTTGGTTTCGAACAAACATTTACAATTCAAAACTGGTGGAGTGAAGAAGGTTTTACAGCTACTAGTGATACTCCATTAAAAAGAGAAAAGATGCTTGATCTTACTCAAGCAATTGTAAAAGTTATGAATGGCTCTTATAAAGAAAGTTTAGATATTTGGGATCATATGCAATATGAAACTTTTGACACTATGGGAAAACCTAGCTTTGTCGTTACTATGGACCCTGGCTGTATTGAAGTTAAATCAAATCCCGTTTTGATCGATCAAGTTGAACAAATGGCTAAGCCCCTTTTTGAAGCTGCTCTTCTAGCAAATGTAGTTCCTTATAGAAACTGGTGGTATGGAATTCAAGGTGGAACTGAAGGTGGCTGCCACGTAAATATGGGAGGCTTTACTAAAGAAAGTAATCCTTTAATAAAAAGACCCGATCTTGTTGTTAAATATTCAGCATATATCCACAATAGACCTTTTCTTCATTATCCGTTTATGGGTCTTGATGTAGGACCTGAAGGGAATGCCATGAGGATGGATGAGAAGGATGGTTTTAAAGAAGTTCAAGCAGCTTTTAGTTCATATTCAAAGCTTAAAGATCTAACAGCAACTCAAACATATAAACATTTTGAAAAGACGAACCTTATAACTGTTAAAGCATCATACCCTTCACTGTATAAATTTAAATCACCGCTATTTTTTGTCGAAGATAGAGGCCAAGAAGCTTTAAGATCTGCTGAAGACTTTAAACTTGTTACTGAACTAAGAATGATCATTTTAGAAAGGTTATTAACTGATTCTAAACCAGAAGAATTAAAAATATTTGATAAAAATCTTCATAAATTAAAACTAACTTCATATTCTTTATGGGCTGATTTTCAAGATTGGGCCAATGAGATTGGAATTAATCCAGTTCCTTATCAAAGATTCTTCGATAGACAGTTTCCTGTATTATGGTCCGGCTTAAATGCTCCGACAAAATATAAATTAAAAGAAGGCAGAAGACCTCGAATAATTAAAGATGTTAAAATGGATGGAGATACAGCTGTTAGTAAAACTGTTGATACCCGTTTTAAGAGATTTGAATTAGTTTACTACACTCAAAGCGAGCAAGAGTTTGATTTTAATATAGAAGTCGAAGGGATTGAAGAGCAGTCTTATATTACAGAACATAAAGGTCTTATGGGATTTGGTGACGAGGGTCAGGCTTCTTATAAGTACTTTGATGTTAAATTTAATAAGGATAATGCAAAAATCAAAATAAAACTGGTGGATATGGACTCAAAAGCGATAATAGAAGAAAACATTTTTGATATTAATAATATGCAATGGGACTAATCCCACTGCATATCTTTAATTTATTTTAGTGGATTAATTTTATTTACAGTTTCTTTAACTTTATCTTTAGCTTCATCAACTCTAGTCAATACTTCCATTGCCTGTGGTCCATACTTATCAGCTAACTTCATCCAAAGTGGTGAGCCCTCGTCGGCCATCCCCTTATCAAAGTCTGGAAGCTCCCCTGTTGGTCCCCACATACTCTCCATAACTTTCTCTACAGATTTCTTAACAAGTCCTCTTGCTGGAATTTTGGCCATCATTCCATACATTGCTGCATCTCCACTTTTAGCAAGCTCAGGCCTCTCTTTTACATATGCAATTGTTTCTTTTAATTCGTTTATAAAGTCATCAATTGAATCGGCGTGATTTGGCATTACAGTCATATGAATAGAAGCCGGGTTTTGCTGTCTATCAAACCACCATCCCTTAGCAATCATTTGATCAGCAATAGCTAAAATACTTAAGTTTTTATCTGTAGATTTAAAAGCTAAAAGTGTTGCGTGAGGTTTCCCTAAAACTTCTAACTCAGGAACAGCATTAATTCTCTCTTTAAAATCTCTGGCCACACCAATTGTTCGTCTGGCCTGCTCCATATATCCTTCTTGCCCTATTTTATTAAGAGTTCCCCAGGCTGCTGCAATAGCACCACCGGGTCTTGTTCCAGGCAAATTTGGTGAAGCATAAATACCTCCGGACCAATCTGTTGTAATAAAAAATTGATGTTTCATATATTTCATTGAACGGTATAAAATGACTGAAGCGCCTTTGGCCGCATAACCGTATTTATGAAGGTCAGCCGATATTGAAGTAACTCCAGGAACTCTAAAGTCCCATCTCGGAATCTCTTCACCTATCTTCTCAAGCCATGGCAACATAAAACCACCAACACAAGCATCAACATGAAATGGAATCTTCTTTTTCAGTGCATGTGCTGCAAGCTCTTCAATAGGATCAATTACCCCTTGTGGATATTGTGGTGCTGAACCCATCATCATAATCGTATTAACCCCACAAGCTTTCTTCATTGCTTTAACATTAGCTCTATAATCAGAGTCTAATTTAACAGGGACATACTTTACATTAAAATATTTACAAGCTTTTTCAAAAGCGACATGAGCAGACTCAGGACATACAAGTTCTGGTTTTAAAATCCAAGGCTTCTTCTTTTTTGCAAGTTCTCTTGCAGCTTTCAC
>Ga0209712_10002249_pt1 | contig 16012 bp, 15 predicted proteins | sample ArcOceMetagenome_FD_187443 | JGI IMG/M metagenome (GOLD analysis project Ga0209712, IMG submission 187443) | Marine eukaryotic phytoplankton communities from Arctic Ocean - Arctic Ocean - Greenland ARC118M Metagenome (SPAdes) (version 2) | ecosystem: Environmental > Aquatic > Marine > Oceanic...
GGGGGGGGGGGGAGAGAAAGAAGAAAGAACAGACAGACGTCATTGATCTCAAATTATCGCGCCAAAACATTGCAGCATTGGAAAGTCAAACACGAACCATGGTTCTATTTTAGTCAAGATCGTCATTGCTGATGAATTAGAGTTCAGAAGAATCAAAACCCATCCCACTGAGTACTACTGTATGATACTCAACAACCGCGAGAAGAAATAGAAATGTCCCATGGCTGACACGAGTTTCTTTGATGCAACGAATGATCTCATTTGTGCGATTGATGATACTATTCAAATGTCAATTGAAACCCACGAGAATGACGATTGTCAAGAAGAATGGGAAACAATGCTCAAAGAACAAGTATCACCCTCATCTATTGATCTCCTTTCCTCCATGTTCATGCCTCCCGTTCTAAAAGATGATGGTGTGTTTGCTCTTAAAAATGACAAATCTGAAGCTCCTCGTCAAAAGCAGATTGATGAATCGCACATGCTACATTTAACGCTTGATTCAACGAAAGATGCCTCCAAAAGAATAGAAAGTGACGATGATTTGATGAGCGCAGCTAAAAGGCGTATAAGAAGAGAAACGAATAAGACCATCAAAAGAGAACAAGATTGCGCTGGTTTCGGTGTTAGTGGCGGTGCGGTAAAAGATTGTGACGTTCACACTAATGATGAGGTCCTCGACACACCATCCAACAGATGCTTTGATGAAACAGAAGCATTGAAATGCTTTCATGAATTTCGAAAGGAAGTTCAAGCCTTCACAGACCAAGAAAAAGGATTTGGCATAGACGGAAGGATTCCTTCGGACAGACTTCAATCGTTCATAGCAAGAATAGAATCAGTCTATCTCCAGAATAATATTGACAAGCTCATCTCTGCATATCACCACGATGAGGCAGTACGAATGAAAATAAAACGTGTGATTTGTTCATTTGTAAAGCGATGCAAAAAGAATGATTTGACAATGGACAAATTGAACTTATTTTCCAATTTACTACACAATAATCGCACAGCAGCTTCCAAGGGAAAGGTGCTATGCAAATTCAAATATTGGACATGTAAATTATGCGGAAAGAACGATTTACTGTTTGAAAGAAATAATTGTTCGGTTTGTGGACGGCCAAGAAGGTACCGCCCCTTGTCTCCTAGTCATTCAGTGTGTGAAAGTGCTGCAAATGGTAATATTTGCAAAGATAGTGGTGATCCTGTGAGAGAAGAAGAGCAATTCCTTGCTACTAATGATTTTGCTCCAATGCGGGCACAACAAGCGGTGAGGTTAAACGAACAGGTTGATTTGGACATCGTTGATGAACGGCTCATACGGCAGTATTTATATAAGAAGATAGACTATGATTCAGAAGTCAGGACTGCATTAAGGAACGAAGTGAAGGACCTTTTGAGTTTTATCACGAAACCAATTTACAACAAGCAAAAAGAATGATGCGCTTCCCGAAATTGTAAAAAGTCACAATATATTTATGAGTACAAGAAGCAACCCAAGCCCGTCGAGGATCCATGGAAGCTCTTCAAAAAGGCTGCACAAAATCTAATTGAATTCCTAAAACTTCTGCAGAGTATCAAAAGTCAACTTTCAACAGGCAAAAGACTGTGTAGTAGAAGGGAGTGTGTCAGGACGTGCGAGTGATGTAGCATCATCGATCTCGTTTCAGTCACAGACACAGAGCCCAACTTGTAACGGGCTTGGAGAGCAGAGCAATGCGAGGAGGCGTACTTTCTATCCATTAGTACCAAGAAGACATGAAAACAGCAATTATAATACCCTGTTGGAACAGGCAATGCGATTACGAGTGCCTTCCGAGCCGATTTCCTTACTCGGATTCCAAGTATACACAGTACATCACCAGGATCAAAGCCCTGTCGAAACACCTCATTATTCCCTGAACGATTCTTGGTGTCCTACTCCTTTGACCTCGTCTCGTGCTGAAGCCTGCTTCACGGAAAATCAAAACGTACTTCAAATGCTACAGAATTCCGGCCAACATTACAAGATTCTATTTTATTTCGGATGATGATTTGCTAGAGATGGCCAACGTCATAAACCGCATTTGCCTCTTATATCCAGCTTTCAGCCAATGTCGAATATATTTCGCACTGAAGACTGAAGAAGTTTTTAATAAGTTATGATGTTTAAAAATAAATTAGATAATCCAATTTTTCGCCTTTTTATCTGTTTTTATTACATTTTAAATCTCAACCTCCTAAATCCTAAATCATCTCGTAATCATGCTCATAATTTAATAATCGACAGAATGACCGTTGACAGTGTTGACAATAATCAACCCGCTCGACAGGTAGGACTGGAATGTCAGGGGGAGGACGGAGATGCATGTTTCGATGCTTTTTTCTTTGGAAAGACACCCAAGACCTGCTGATTTAGTACTAAACTCAGATTAAGATACTTCTTTTCGAGGATTATTTTCCAGGATTCCTTTTAGAGTACTACAGTCCGTTGCATTTTTATTGATATGCATGACTGACTCGTTTTTATTATTAATAAAGAAGGTCCAAAGATTTTCACACAACAACAACCTCCTGATCCCATACTACAACGGTAAATCCAACAAGTGCTATGATGACTAATACGATGTTCCCAGCACAGGTAAGTACCTTGAGTGTAGCGCAAAATGGTTCAAATTGTATTTAACAGTCGGACTGCTGCAGCCATGATATTGTTCCACGCATGACCACGATGATGATCAACAAAAAGAAACGCATTCTTCCTCCACAAGGACGAGTATTATGCACGATGAATGACGCGAGGCTATTCATGTGTGTACATTCGCTCGTCATGCATGCCAGCTACCTAGAATCACTCACTCTTTTCTTCTCCAACAGTTGATGAATGTTCTTGAAAAAGATGAGCTCTCCGGAATCATTTCTTGGTTTAGCAATGGGAAAGGGTTCGTCATCCTTGATAGGAAGGGGGTTGAGAACGTTATTATGCCCAGATATTTCAACCTAGGAGAACAAGGAAAATTCTCTAGTTTCTCGCGTAGGCTAAGACGTTGGGGATTTCATATTGAACGATGTGGCGGTGGTGGTGGCGTTGATCATGCGCACGAGAACATCAAGTCGTCCTGTTTTCACCCGATGTTTATTCGAGGTCGGCCGGAGCTATGTGAGCGGATGATTGCCTTGCCTCAAGCACGAAGTAACAAGACATCACAACAAACAGACAAGAAAAGAAGAGGGGCGACGAGCATGGCGATGGATGGTGCCACTGGTGATGATAAGAATTCGTCCTCGCTACTACTAGTAGGGGGGGGATTTCCACCATTAAGAAGCACGAGCCAAGAAATGTCCTCGCCTAAAAGGACAAAGCTCGTCCACACTGATCCTAGTTCTATGGCTGCATGCCAGCAGCAAGAAAGTGCTTCTACTACTTCAGTCCGCACCCTAAAACATCCTGTTAGTACTAATAAAGTTGTGCCCTCCACTTCTCAGCACCACAGTAGTTGTTATGGGGTAGAAGAAATATTTGCCAGAACTCACTCTTCGCCTACAAGAACGTTACAGCACCAGAAACCTATGTCCTCTAATAGTAGTCCTCTGCTGCTGCGCCACTCTTCAGGAGTAAGTACCTCACCGAGTTCTCGCCATCTTGATGGAAATCAGATTTCAAGATCGTACCAAGCTCCAATACCAATGCATGATGCTTTGATGCAGAGTAGAATAGTGATGTCACAAGCAGGACGTGGCCGCAATGAAGCTAATTTTGTCAATTACATGTTTCCTACTACCACTACGTCGTCGCGTATGATACCAGCACTTACTACTATTCAGCAAAATGGTCCTGGTTTATTCGTCGACAATTATGCTGAGGAGACTTACTTGCTACGACAGCGAGAAGAAGCTGCAGCAGCCATTCATTTTTGCACGCTTGATGAGAAGAAGAATCAACAAATGAGGAATCAGGTGTCGACCCTGTACCGGTGGCACCCCTCCTTGTCCCTTTCTACATCGATTGTTGGTGAGGAAGGAAGAAGGTCTCTTCGTCAAGAGGAACAAGAACAAGAACAATGTCTCTTCAAGAACCATCAGCACTTATTAAGACGACGAGGCGAGATGCTGGTGGCCCATACTACTAGTACTAATGCAAGAAACGAAGGAGGATTCGCCAACAGCAGCAGGACAAGTGATGATGACGATGAATCTCTTGTTCAAGCTTTGATGGAGATGAGGAGCCACGCAAACAGCAAGTAGTTATTTGCAGCAGTTTCTTTTGACGTTCACATTTCTGTGGGGGCGTAGTACCAACAAGAAGTGATGGTTGTATCTTATTTAACGAGGATCTGCTCCATCGGCCATCGTACTTCTGTGTGCACATAAATCTAACAAAGCCAGCATCTGCTATGACAGCCTCAGTTCCTTTCTTGCGACAGCCTTCGTCGTGTTATTTCTAACAGCGCCAGACTTCAGCGTGTGCTGTCTACTGAATTTTGGCACAGCATTGCCCTCATCTCACATACTAGTAATAGGGTGCTGGTGCCACACATTGAACAAGTACCGTGCACTGGTGGTGGGTGGTGGAAGGCGCACAAGGACAGCGAGTTGGCGTCCTTTTTGTAATGTACCAATGTAATATTCATAAATAATTAGACTACGAAAACTTCAAACTGCATGAATTTCAAATTATTTTATTCTTGGTCAAAAGTTACAAATCTTGGTGCGGTTGATAATTATGGGGTAAGAGCCCTGTTGGCTGACCTCCTAACTCCTGATCCTCTCGTAAAACCATTCACACCAGGTTGTGAGTACCCGACTATCGAGGAGGACTAGAGGTGTTATGAATACAATATCGGATTACACCTCGCCACCACTCCCTGTACTACTAGTGCTGCCTTCCTCGGTGCTACTCAGCAGCGCACACCACCAAAGAAAGACATGATGCACTGTAAAATGCGAAATAGATGTTTAATGTTAAAACCGCCCAACACGTATAGCGACTCCGTGTAGGCCATCATCCCTTTGAAACAAAAGTATTTACTACACTTTTTTTATAAAATTGGCATCACGCACAAACTACATATATTTTGAATAAACATGAAAGTTACCGGAGACCTATTTACCGGGGCCGACTGCACGAGGACCAGCTGTTCATGAAAAGTCACATAAACAAACGGTTATGTAACCTGGTAACCTCTGTAACCTGGCTGTAACGTTCTGTTGTAAGAAAGTTGAAAGTGTTCATTCGCATGCAAAGTTGTTTTGGGTTGTTTTTCTTCGTTTTAATTTAAATGTCCAGTCAAAGATTTTCCCCCTTGCTTGTTCATACCAATCCATGGTCCAAAAGCCATCGCGTGAAACATATCATACGCCTAACATCCATTCGTTGAGTAGGTTCTTGCTTGTTTCGACACTTGACACTTCCATACTTTCGATCGGCCTCATTAGGCCTGTATTTTGTTGGTAGCAATTGGTTGGGTTGTGTATTTTCCTGTAGTTAATCATAGGTTATGTGGATGCTTACGTCATCACATCTTTCTTGTTCGAAAAGCGGATCTTCAAATCCGTGCAGGATTCTCAATAAAATACATACATAGAGATACATACCCATCATAAATCATAAAGTATACCAAAGCATATTATTGTATCATCAACTAAAGCAAGTCAAATGAACACCTTTAGAAACGGCTCGATCTCTCTCTTTCGCCGCATCAAGTCTGGGCAGGCCAAGCGTGCTTTGGCGACTTCATCCAGCGAACCACTTGTGAAGACTGAACTTTATGACATGCACGTTGAACTAGGAGGTGACATGGTGCCTTTTGCTGGATATGAACTCCCCGTTTTGTTCAAGGGCGACAACGGTGGCGTTATGAAGGAGCATCTATGGTGCCGTGACGATGGCAAGGCTGCCATGTTTGATGTTTCTCATATGGGTCAGGTAAGATTGTAAAGGAGTGAGTCGACGATGAGAGTTGTTTTCCTTCTTGCAGCTTGCAGCAGGACGAATCCTTTTATTGTTTTCTATTTCAAGTCAATCTACCTACTACACGTACTCACTCGAGAAACATTTCTCTCACTATATTTCAGATCCGGTGGCATGGAAAGGATCGGGCAGAGTTTCTTGAAAAAATCGTTGTGGGAGACATTAAAGGTCTCGCACCAGGTTCTGGATGCCTTTCTCTTGTTATGAATGCCAGTGGTGGAATCATCGACGATACCGTAATTACAAATGCTGGAGACTTCATTTACATGGTTGTCAACGGAGCTACTAAATTCGGGGACATGAAGCATTTCAAGGAGCAAATGGAAGCTTTTGGAGGGGATGTGACCATGGAATACCTCGAAGATTCCATGCAGCTTCTTGCCATCCAAGGACCTGGTGCGGCTGCAGCAGTTGCCAAAATCTTGCCTGCTGGATTTGATCTCACCAATATGGCGTTCATGACTGGTGCAGATACAGTCCTGGATGGAATTGAAGGATGCCGTATTACTAGATGTGGGTACACTGGAGAAGATGGTTTCGAGATTGCAATGCCTGCGTCCTCCACTGTATCTATTGCTTCAAAGCTTTTGGAGGATCCTACTGTAAATCCTACCGGTCTTGGAGCTCGCGATTCTCTTCGTCTTGAGGCTGGTCTTTGTCTTTATGGAAATGATATTGATGGGAATACAACTCCCATCGATGGCGCGTTGGGGTGGACAATGGGAGGGCCCAAGGGTCGTCGTCGTTTAGAAGGAGGATTCCTTGGAGCAGAGCATATTCTCACTCCCGAGGGTAAGTTGAAGAAGTCGGTTAAGAAACGGGTGGGTATCATGGGAATGAAGGCTCCGGCACGTGAGCATACGGAGATTTATGATGCGACAGGAGAGAAGATGATCGGAGAAATCACGTCTGGAACGTACAGTCCTTGCTTGAAGAGGCCCATTGCCATGGGATATGTTGAGACTGGAATGCACAAGGCTGGAACTGAAGTCATGTTGAAAATCCGCAACAAGATGCAAAAGGCACAGGTCACGAAGATGCCCTTTGTAGAGTCTCACTACTACAGAGTTCCTGAGTGAGGGATGGGAATGACAGTTTTTTGTTTGTGCTTTATAGATTACCCGCGCATCTGGCATTTTTCATTACGTTCGTTTGTAAATAGCGCTAATAAAAGCATAATGTTATACTATTTATTGTAGGATGGGGAGTGCATTTTGAACTCTAGATTTTGTAGGAGATGCATGTAGTACTGTACCGTGCGCAAGTAGTAAAGAGCAATTGTTCCATTTTTCGGTAGACTCTGCCAAGACATGGCTTTGCATTCCTCTTCGTATCATAAACTTCCATCAAGTTTCTGAGGGAACTCTTTCAATTTCGGAAATAATCCCTTCTGCGCTGCATCGCTTCGTGTTTGAGCATTCCAACTACAGGGGTTCTTCGTTTTGATCGATTGCGACGAAACTTTTACGTGTTGTCCGGCAACCCTATAACTTCGACACACTCCTACATTTTCTTATAGCCGAATCACAAATGTGTTTCGAGTAATTGTATTGTCTATGTTCTGCGAAACGCAAATTGTATGCTACTACGAAAGGTTGAAGTTGTGGGATTTTCTCGTTTACACGTGGTTTCAATCCCTCTCGCGAATGCTTTTTTGCACAGAGCAATCAATCAAGAAACAATTTTTTCCACAACACAAAGGAACATCCTTGCGCACGTTGAAAGTCTCATTTATCTAACAAGGTCATCATGGGAGCATGCATGAGTGGTGGTTCGGATGCAGGAGCAATGAAAGCATCGAAAGACCTCGATAAGCTTATCAACCAAGCTTATGTTTTTGAATCTGACAAGATAAAATTGCTCCTGCTCGGTGCTGGAGAATCTGGTAAATCCACAATTTTCAAGCAAATGCGAGTTCTTTTTGGAGCTCCTTTGACAGAAGAAGAAAAAAATCAAATAACCCCAGTTGTTTACAGCAACACAATAAGCTCCATGAAGGCCTTAGTGCAAGCCGTCAGTGATTTTGGGTATGAAGATGAGGTAAGCAAGGACTGCGCGATTTTGCTCAACTCAAACGTGCAGAAACATAAATTGACATTGTACTCTCCCTTCCCTAGGTCGACGAAAACAACAAAGTTTTGATACCGCTTCTGGAAGCGGCTGACGATGAAGATGACATCGATGAAAACTTGGGAAATGCAATCAAATCCTTATGGAAAGATCCCGGAGTAATGAAGGCATGGAAACGAAGAGCAGAGTTTCAAATAGTGGAATCCGTCAAGTACTACTTCAACGAAATTGATAGAATCATGCTTGATGGTTATGTAGCTACACAGCAGGACATGCTTCTCGCGCGTGTAAGAACTTCTGGTATCGTCACAGAGAAGTATGTTATTGATGGGAAGAATTTTGAAATGTATGATGTAGGAGGGCAACGAAATGAGAGAAAGAAGTGGATTCATTGTTTTGACGATGTCACGGCTGTAATCTTTGTAGCAGCTCTGAGCGAATATGACCAAGTGTTGTTTGAGGACACGTCAACGAATCGTATGGTCGAGGCAATCGACCTGTTTGATGAAATATGCAACAATCAATACTTTATCAAGTCCAACATGCTCTTGTTTCTGAACAAGAAAGATCTCTTTGAGGAAAAGATGACATCTGTACATATTGGAGACCAAGTGGCTTTCGAAGACTTTCAAACACCTTTAGGTGCAGATGATTATTACGATCAAGGAGTCTCATATTTTCTAGACAAGTTCACAGTAAAGAACACAAATCCAGACAGGCAGGTGTACAATCATGTCACATGCGCTACTGATTCCAAGAATGTAGAAGTTGTATTCGAAGCTTGTAAGGATATTATTTTACGAGGAAACATGGAGGAGGCCGGTCTTTAAGATGAGCTTTTTCTTTCCAGAGAGGTCGATATTACAATGCTCACGTAGACACAGCGTATTTGCCTCCAGTGTTTTATAAGTATTTTAAATCTTCCAGGTTAATTTTCCCCGATACATTATTTTCAATTTAGATCTTTCTCCAATTTCTGAAAGTAACTTTTATAAAAGAGTGTACAACAACATGCGAGCAAGAGTTGGATGGATCCGAGCTAGTTTGCACTTGATGCAAAGTCTATCGCTGTGTGTCAATAATGTTGCCGATTAAGGGCGTATGACAACAACCATGCCTGCTGGATTGCAATAGCAATTATTATATTCCCGATTATTGAAACGCGGAATCATATGAGTGACAAGGAATCTGGATGTGGATGAGGAGAAGATGCCATGGGTATCTTGGTGTCCAAGTGCATGTCAATTACGTAATCTACATTCTCAACAAATGACAAAAGAGCAGGGGTAAACCAAATTGATCGTTAGGCACCGCATCACCTGATTACGATGAGAGGTTCCCCGGATATGGGTTCAATAAAAATAAACATATCAACTTCGGCATTGGAATTTTTACGCGTCATTCTCGTACCATATCTACATCCAAACAACTTTGTAAAAGGTAACAAAAAGAAAGGTAGTGAAGGGATGATGTGGAGCATGGAGATACTGTACAAGCACTTCGATACGAAGTTGGATGAACGAGATAGAGACTTGTGTTACTCACCCGCATAAGAATTATTATACGGGTGTGACGATTCGGCCAAGTGCGAGTTGGATACTACGGAAGAGTTACTGACTCAAGACGAGTCATATGGGAAAATGGCACCCCCCAATAATGATCAAGAAGGTCATGATTCAGAGTGATGAGGCGATAGATAATGGTCAAGAAATTCTGAACTTGTATCTTGATCGTGCAAGAGGTTGACATTGTGTGTCGGTGAGACGTCGAAGCTCGCGAATGATCTTGGCGACAAAGAATGGCTTGGAAAGCATACTGTCATGACGAATGGCGGAACACGGTGCTCCCCATTGAGCAACCAAGCATAATTGAGTAGATTGCTTCGGTACCTCTTCCCCAGACATCTGCAGAAAAATGATGAAGCACTACTTCAAGGACGAAAACGCCATTTTCTTGGTATTTTGATTTTAAGTTTATGCTTGATACAAGCAGCATTGTCCTAACTAATAATATTGATGCGAAGATCAATGCATGATTAGTATGCGCTGGGAAGAGAAGTCGAAGTTCCTGTATCGTGCATCACGTGACTGATGGTCTGACTTTGACTTTCATCGCATGTGCAATGGAAAGGGTTCGACATCACCCTCATCCATTGTTTGTAACCAAAACGTATTTAAGAGTCAGTAGAGACGAAAGAGTGAAAGGAGCACCTAATCAAGCGCGACAATATCGAAGTGCTGAGTCATCTCACACGGTGAAAGTTTAGGCGGGGGACCATTTCATTGAATCGTACGGTCAATGATATTCCATGTCCAAGCGAAGGTCGAATATTCGTAGTATTATACATTTCTCGTCGCATCCAACATGTTTTGCCATACAAAGTCAATAAAGAAGAGGAACGATTGAGATTGACTGAGCAACTTCATTGTGGACTAGACAAGATTGTGACAAAAAGAGAGAAAGGATACTGCTGGAACGTTTTTTTTGCAATTCCTACATGTTCAATGTATTCCGATCAGTCGAACTATGTTCAATGTAGATACCTCTCATAATAATCAGTTTGCACAGGAAAAATGGTAAGAATGACATACACCAAATGATAATACCAGGCATCTTTCGAAAGATCTCTTTCATATTACAGGGCAACCGATTCCCAAGGTACCCTTCTCCAGGGCTAGAAGATCTCGATTACAATACTTGAATCTAGCATCACGCAGATGACCAATGAAAAACCAACAATTGCTCAAAGAATGGCGAAGCAAGACTTTTCCATGATGAAAACGACATTGTCCGGGCATTTAGTTCTTTCAGAATTATGCTTGATAAACGGGAAAGCATTATTTCATCCATGGTCGAATGAGAGAAGATTGTAAAATGGCTGGCAATTGTTGGGAAGACGCGACGAATGGTCTGTCCTGACATTCATCGTACGTGCGATGGAAAAGGTTCGGCTATAACGGTTCGGAAAATACTGATGTAGAATGGGGACAGAGTAGAAGATACAAGTCCTCTGCTGCCTCGTTTTTATTTTGCTTGAAGGATCCTGCAGGAATTGGTCCAGCGAAGATGCCCATCCAGAGCTGCAATATACATTGAACAGTAAGGCACAATTCAATGTATTGTCCAACCTTCGGAAGAGAACACGAACTCCGTGTTGGCTCGAATGCAAATGTAAATCCTTCATGTTGTTGCGTCATCGGCAATACGTATGAGCGTCCAAGCAATACGCGTAATCTCCACCTCTTGACTGGATATCAGAACGTCACTGTGTTAAATACGCAGCCTTCCTCGTTTACACTCACGACCACTACAAGTACTGCACTCAGGGGATTCTACTTGGAGTTGATGGATTATATTCATTCGGCTCGCTCGAATCCAGGTACACGTTCTGTGGTTGGTACCAATATCAGGGGTGTATAAGTCTGAAGAGCCCTCCTGATTGTTTGTAGCGTAAGTAGAATACACAATCAATATTCAACGATGAATATGAAAGTGAACGGAGGGAGGGAAATGGGGGGAGGACAAGAAGTGCTTGGCCGCGTATGCTTGACTTGTTGAAGTAAGCGAAGCTAATGGTTGATTTCTTGAAGGCTGAGGAGACCCGAAGGGGTCATGCTCTTCCTAGTAGCCGCTGTTCATGATGGCCTCGCCGCTTGTACTCGTCTCTTTGTCTGATTCGTCTTGATCCAACACTTACCTGATGCTTCTTGCGATTCGTCTTCGTCAATGCATCTTTTTTTACTCATCATTTGATCATTTGAACAAATTGAAAATTCCGAAATGAAAATGAGCAGGAATTTCATGTTCTTCACCAGGTTCGCAAAACGCACTAACAAAAAAAGTCACACACGACACAACACTAATACACTATCATAAGCATCAGTAGTCTTTAGCAGTGTAGTAGATTAAACAACTTCTTCATCTTAGCTAATACATTAATTTTTCCTTTTTACTCTCGTAGTGATTGAGCTGGCAAGACTATGTCATTGGCAACAATGGGAAACTCACTGTGGTGGACTTTTGGGCTCCCTGGTGTGAGAATTGCAAAGCGGCTTCGCCGACTTTGGCGAGTATTGAGGAGGAATATAGGGATAGGGTTAATTTTGAATGGTGATAAGGGGGAGAATTGGCCGAATTATTGAGAGGTTTGTTGTGGATGCTATTCCGCATTTGGCAATAGTGGATTCGAATGGGGTTGTGGCGACGGCGTTGATTGGGCCCATTCCGAGGGGGGTTTGAAGGGAGGATTTGGATGTCATGTTTGAGAATGCAAAGCCCTTAAATTTCTAATGCCGGTAAACATTGGACGAGGGTGATGAGTCATAAATGTCAATGCTGGAATGTGTGATTTGATATTGAGGATGACGAGAGGATACTAAATTACCAACGATGGTCAATGACGTTGAGTATTATGGCGGAGAATGCTAGGATTGCGATTCGGAAGTTGGTGCGTTTGAGGGTGAGGGTGGATTGGGTGAGGGCGTTGCGGTTTTGGATCCGGAGTTTTTTTTCAGAGGGGGTTTCTGGGTTTATTACGAGGGATTCTTGGAGGATTCTTCCTTGGATTTTCAGCGTTAGTGATGTTGGTGATGACGAAGCTTACTGGTGTGGGTGCTGGTGGGGGGGAGGCACCACTTTTGTGATTCAACTCTCTTTTGGGGCTTCTGAAGAATAATAAATCAAAGATTTCTTTTCTGAGAGATCTGTTGGTTCTCCTCTTTACCTAAGAAAGTCAAAAAGTCAAAAAGGTGTAAGATCAGAGTACGAGTATATTCAATACCAGCTGGAAGAAATGTTTGAGACTTGATTATACTTACACTGCTACGAATCCTAGCGACGTGTTGCCCTTCTTCCTGAATCACATCGCCGGCGGCACCAGCACCAGCAGCTTTTGCGAACAAGGCTTGAGGGTTGTACATACATCCAAGCACGATTCCAGCTTTCACAAACTTCATCTTTATAAGATTTGGAGACGTTGCTGGGAACAATTAATACTTTATATATTGCAGAAACAGACAGTTCTACCAAAGTAAATTTTATGAAAGGAAAGGACGAGGGTTCGTTATTCGTTATTACAGTATGATATCATGTCGAAGGTGAATTCAGTTCGCCAATTTCGTTAGGATTGTGTAACGACAGCATTTAGATCCAGCAGTATCGCCCTTTCGACATTCGAAAATGTCTACCGGTACTCGCTCATGTCAATCTAAAAAAGAATCCTGTCAATCCTGAAAAAGAATCCCCTCCCATGATTCGTATGTTATGTTAAATGCTTCGTCGCTGGTTTATTAACTATTGGATTAACTATTTCAAAAGTAATTTGCAGGTATGTGCAATCTGAACTAAAATTACCGTATCAGCAAGTCTCGAAAGTGCAGACCAGACCAGACCAATGCAGACCAGACCAGACCTGACTAAATAGAGTAGACTACGTGAAGTAAACTGCTGTAAGGTACGGTACGATCTCATATACGAGTGACAATGGGCTCACCACCCTTGACATCCTTGACAGCAAATCCAAGATCTGTAATCCGTCCCCTAAGGGAATCAGCTCCATCCCAGTCTTTTGCATCCTTGGCTGCAGTCCGCGACCTGACAAGTACCATTACATCATCAGGTATCGAATCATCTACAATTTCTTCTTCCTTCTCAGATCCATCATCATTCTTTTCCTTTGGCACTTCATAAAATACTCCAAACACTTTATCCATTTGCAGAATGGCATCCTGTGCAGCGGCAAGACCGTTCAGATCAAGAGGAGTAGGAGTAACAGTAGCAGTATCATCAGTATCAGCACTATCCTTGGTTTCCTTTTTGAATCTCTTGAATTCTGATTCCGCCGCCTTGACAACTCCAAAGAGCGAAGCAGCAGCTCGTGGCATGCTCAAGTCATCCGCCAGAGCCGCTTCAAAGTTGCTGAGCTCCTTTTGCACCACAGCTATAATGGTTCCATCACTATCACTACTGCTGCTGTCACTAACACCCTGTTCCTTCAGAACATTGTTCAATTGCAGCATAACGCTATCCATACGCTTCAAAGCCCCCTTGGCAGCCCCCATCGCCGCCTCTGTAAAACTCAACGGATTCCTATACTGACTACTAACAACCAAATACCGATATGCCCTCACATCATCACTCCCCGGACAGGCCCCCCTCAACGTCAAGAAATTCCCCTTGGACTTTGACATTTTCTCCTCCTCTCCACCTCCCTCTTTACCTCCAATCCCACTTCCAATATTCACAAACCCATTGTGCAACCAACACGCACAAAACGGCTGCCCCGTCGCTCCCTCCGACTGCGCAATTTCATTCTCATGATGTGGGAATTTGAGATCAATCCCCCCACAGTGTATATCAATGGTATCCCCTAGGTATTTCCTTGCCATGGCGGAACATTCCAGGTGCCATCCTGGCCTTCCTTTGCCAATGGGTGTGTCCCAAGTAGCGTCATCCCGGTCGAATTTCGGTTTGTAGGCTTTCCAGAGTGCAAAGTCTCTGGCTCCTACTTTATCTGCATCATATTCGTCGGCATCCATGTCCACGTCTTGTTGACTACTATTGTCAGTATTAGTCTCTTTATTATCAGCCTCATCACTATTATCAGTAACATCACTAGTACCATCACCAGCACTCCTCTGCTTTCCAGCGATTCCACTAGCATTCTGCTTCATACCCTTGACATCCAATTTAACCAATTGCTGCCCATACCCCTCCTTCTCCTCCACATTAAAATACCAACTCCCCTCCTCACTCTGATACGCCAAACCCCTCTCCTCCAACATCTGGACCAACTCCACCATTTCCTCAATATGTTCCGTGGCCTTTGGATATCCCCTCGCCTTTATAATATTCAAAGCTTCCAAATCATCAAAGAAGAAATTGGTATATTTTGTCGTTAGTTCTTGGAGCGAAATGTTGAGTGCGGTGCATTTGTTGATGATTTTATCGTCGACGTCTGTTAGATTGCAAATGTGGTCGACTGTGTATCCAAAGTATAGTAAGGCGCGTTTGAGTATGTCGTAGGTTAGGAATGCTCTGAAGTTTCCGACGTGTGCGTGATCGTATACTGTAGGACCGCATGTGTACATTGATACGGTGTTGGGGAGGAGGGTTTTGAATGGTTCTTTTTTGAGTGTGAGGGAGTTGTAGAGTTTGATTTCTGTTGATGGATTTTCAGTAGTAGTATTGTCACTAGTATCGGTATCAGATTTGGATTGGTGAAGAGATGATCTGAATGTATTCATACGACGAGTATTGGTGGTAGGAATGATACAAAGGTTGGCATTCTGTTGATTGGGTCGGATGGTGAATGCCAACGAGTTTGCAATTAGGATACTACTCAATGAAAGAACTTGTACTGTGAATTTCATTTTGATTGGTGATTTATTGATGGTATGGTATGGTATGGTATGGTATGGTATGGTATGGTATGGTATGGTATGGTATGGTATGATGCCGTAATGTACTGGATGGATTGAATCTCTTTATCTATCTATTAGATCAGATAGTAGTAACAATACTGTAGCAGGCAGTATATATTAAAAATTAAAAGAAGCATACAGAAATAACATCATCAAATTTTTCCATCGATCCATCATCCATCATCTTGTGTTGTTGTTGTCACAAAAGATTCAAAAAGTGAGAGGACGTGCGTTTTTCCCTTATTTACTTGGGATTCCAAAATGTCTTCCATTCATCCATCAATTTACAGTGCACAGCAGCCACCCATTCAAAATCGTCACAATCCAAAAAGGGAGCAACAATGCTGCGAAACTTCAACCCACCCACACCCACCACTGGTGGAACGTAACGCGCCAAAGACGACGAAGGAAGAAACCTTTTTGCAATTCCAACCTACCTACCAACATACCAATACCAACATACCGACCACCGTGCTACTACTAGTGCTAGTCGTAAACTACTGTTGATCTACGATACGATACGATACAATACAATTCAATTCAATTCAATAACTGATTGAATCAAATCAAA
>Ga0209712_10002251_pt1 | contig 16003 bp, 15 predicted proteins | sample ArcOceMetagenome_FD_187443 | JGI IMG/M metagenome (GOLD analysis project Ga0209712, IMG submission 187443) | Marine eukaryotic phytoplankton communities from Arctic Ocean - Arctic Ocean - Greenland ARC118M Metagenome (SPAdes) (version 2) | ecosystem: Environmental > Aquatic > Marine > Oceanic...
TTCTGACACCTCCTTGCCCCACAAAGACACACTTCAACAAGCCAATTGATTGCGCGAAGACAGGAAAAACATAAGTCAGGCTATTATGGCTTTTTAGTTGTGCACGCGAGAGGCGCGAGGTAAAGTTCAAAGTTTTTGTTCTATTTTTCATGTATTTTTGATATTTTAATAAAAAAAGCAAATGTCATAAAGGGACTTTGTCAAAACTTGGTCAAAATCAAGCGAACCCGACTTTTTCTTTGGTTATGTTCAATGTTGTATGCTCGTATGTTGTACTCGTATGTTGATGTTCAATGGTTCTTTTCGACCGTTTTTATTTATTTATTTGAACGTGCAAGCGTCGTGCCACCAGCCACAACAGATCACAAAATACTCGTCGACGAAGAAGACACTGCAACCACAACCTGTGTACAGTACGGTGGTGCTGTAACTCAACACTCGACAAGAGACTGAAGCCTCCTAGCTGTGACTTTGATGTGAACAAATATTTCGATTGAAAGCCATGGTGAAATTTCTCAATACCACAACTTTACTTATTGCCGTTGTTGCCTACTTGTCGTATAGTACATCACTTCTTACAAATGCAGATTCTAGTCAGGGGGAGAAGAAAGGAAGTAACTTTGGCATCTGGTGGGGGGGGATAAGCGTTGAAAACGAAGAATCCAAGAAGGATGCGACGAGACTGATAAGGGGCGTGAAGAAAGAAAAGGTATTAAATCCAACGCAGAATGATCGTTCTTTACTAGAATCATCTCGTTATGCATGCCCTTCTATAGGAAAGATTACTTTAGTGCCATCAGGTTCGAATATTCGTCTTGAGATTGCAAATGATGGAAAACTATGCACTCTAACTGAAAAGATGGAGTTATTGGAAACATCAATTCCAGTTGGGAGAAGCTATAATGGTCACTTATGGGAAAGGGTTGCAGGACCTTATTCGACACTTCAATACAATTGTGAAGATTCATATTGCGAAGTGACAATCCCTAAAGATTTATCGAAACCAGATCAATCGTTTGAGCTCAAAACAGTCTCATCAAAAGCGTGGGAAAATGTTTCAGAGCTCTATTCATTGCTTCAACTTTCCAAAAGAGATGAAGCTGCTAGATTCTTGGAACAGACAACATTTGGTACGATGAGGGAGGATCTTGATGAGATGACACAAAGTATTGATGAGAACACAAATTTAATACCAAAATTTAAATCTTGGATCGAAAACCAGATAAATGAAGTTAATGCATCGTCACATCGAGCTTTCTATCGCAAGCATGCGTCGTCGCGAATGATCAATCCTTCGAGCAAGGGCAAGCAGAGTAGACCTTGCGAAGTTGGAGCAAGGTTTCGTTGGTATTCATTCAGTTTGAGCGATCGTGGTGAATTTCTAATAGTTGAGAAGAACAATGATATATATGCGCTATTTGTAAATGGCGAAATCAGGACAATGGTTGAAAAACTTGAATTTGATAGTGGCAAAATATTTGATCATGAAATTGGAGAATCATTCAGGATTTGCAGTGTACAGGAAAGAGTCTACGGACAATTCGGCATCAAGTATGAGGGTAGCTGCGAGAAATTCAAAGTTGGGAATCCTGTCATTCGTCTTGACGGGATGAATCCGCAACCGACCCATATTCTGAACATTGATGTATCAAATACAAACAATTATGTCTTTGATGCGTATGAAGGAGATGATGATAAAATCGAAACGATGTTATTGAAAATTTCAATCCATGATGATGTACATGTTTGTGGTTCCATTCCTTATCCAATCGGCAATGCCGTATACGCAAAAGTCAACAATGGACAGTTTATGATATTTGAACCTGGTATCAAATTTGAGGAAAACACAATGTCCCAGCACATATGGGACGGCGGAGGAAAGAGTGTGATTGATACGAATGGTGTCACGCAATGTGCCAATGTGGAAAGGACATTCTTGAACGAACATAGTTGTGAACTCAGTGATAGTGATACTGCATGTGCGCCATATGGAAAGGTAGAAGGAACTGTGGCATTGTCTCCAGAGTTTCTTAGGAAGGTGTATGACTTAAAACATATACCTTTGTATGCTATTGTAGGTCTTCGTGTTGAAGATGATGAGATCACCATGTCACCGTGTACTCTTGGTGAGAGGTCGCGTTGGACGAAAGTGGAAACCTGTACAGAAAATGTCGAGACAGACACATCGATTTTATTGGGCTCCCTGCTGCGACATGGTAGAAAGGAAAACATTAATTTGAAAGATATTTATCTTCGGGGCTCAGATAATTGTCATTGGCGGGATCGATATTTACGCCAGCTTTACGTAAAGGTTGACGGCCAGTGCTACAAAAATGTTCATGTGGTGAGTGAAGTGTAGTTATTTTATGCAGAACACCGCAATGTTTACAGTGAAGTAACTAATGGTCGCGGTACTCTTCAAAATGGAAAGGACACGAACAACGTTTACGATTTTACTCAATGGATCGCTTTGCATCCAGGTGGACCTGTGCCAATCAGACAGCCTGGTAAGGAAGGTAGCCATGAAATAAGCTTTCCAAGTGAACATTCAATGATGCGGTGGGTAGAAAATAGGGATAAGCTGCAGTATATTGGAAGGCTTGGGGACGAGCTAGAATTTGCTGATATCCCGATTGGCGCAGTCCAGAATGTAAATGTTGCAGAAGCATTTGGTGTCTACGTACCAAGACCTGAAGGTGGAAATATTTTGGTTTGCGGAAGTCCTCATGAAGTTGCTAATCATGAATTATCAATTCCAAGGTTCTTTGTAAAACAGGGAGGTAACGGTGAAGCTTTAAATTCTGAAGAATATGAACAACAAAGGAGAACTGTCTGGACCATGATCGCTTTACATTCACGCGACCAGCTGAGACAGAGGGTGGCTTGGTAAGTTGAGATTACAGCCGTCTGCCAATACAATGTGATAATAGAATTTTAGAATGTGCCTTGTGCCGTCCTATGATCTATTCCTGCCTTGTTATCCTGACTCGTAATTTCATTTGATCAACAGGGCATTGTCGCAACTTTTAGTCATAAGTCCATCTGCGTTACCAGGGACCAATACCGAATCATTCTTGGTGTACTATGACATTTTTGTGAGAAATGCATTTGGTTCGTACAGGGATATTTTGCGTGAAGTCTCATACAGCCCAATGATGAGCAAAATGCTTACTTACTATGAATCGAAATCTTCCGAATACATGTGGAAAATGGAAGGAAGTATGCAATATGCTGACGAGAATTATGCGCGCGAGCTTATGCAGCTATTTACAGTGGGACTTGTGAAGCTGAATCAAGATGGAACCCCTATCTTAGAGGAAGAAACCCCAATTCATACATACGATAATGACGATATAACTGAATACGCCCGAGTTTGGACGGGATTTACCAGGCAGGGTCCAAGAGGTAATGTCGAGGAAATAGGCAACACTGGTAATAGTATTGACCCAATGAAGATCAGAGTAGAATGGCGAGATCAGTTTCCAAAGCTCGGATTAGATGGAAAATATGTTGGGGATACTTACCCACTTTGTGATAATTTTCCTTCTGATTATTTTCTCCGCAAAGGGGCGAAGTGGAAACTACTTGGCAAAACAAAGCTTCCAGCAGCTGATGGTTCGAAAAATAACGTCCATATTACCACCTTGAATAGTTTGTCCGACCTTTCTAAAACATTGTGTAAAGCTGTCAAGGGCAAGTGCACGTATCCAAGTATTGTTGAAATCGGCGACCGCCTCCCTTGTACTGGAGAAGAGTGCAGCCTTGACGGGATGAAAGTGGCCGAGGTTGGAGAAGGGATCTACTACGAGTTTATTCGACCTCCTTGTGTAAACTTCCCTTTTTTTGACAAAGGAAAAAGAGTTTCTAAGTCAAAATCAAATCTCGGCGAGGAAAGCACATGTATATCGGAACGCTCGGCTGTGGCTGCTCCGGCTTGTTGTGATTTGAGCTCTGAGGCTATTTATGGAGCATGTGCATTTACCGGAGAACGAGTTAACTATTCAGAGGCAAGATCGAGATGTTTGCAACGTGGATTTGACATTTGTCATCAGTACAGTTCAGTACTTTTGACAGATTGTGGTATATGCTGCAACTATGCTGGTTATTTTTGGTCGTCTGTCGACTGCAACGTGTATGCGATAGTAGACGAGCAAGGCAAAATTGCCATTGAAAGGCAAGTAGGTGATAGTGAGCTAGACTACCGCTCATTAACCTTCTTCAGAGTACATTGGGGAAAAGATGAGGAATACCCGAAGACCAGTAACTTTTGCGGAAACGGATCGTGCGAACCAGCAGGGTCTTATTGTCGATGCGAGGTTAACGTTGATGACGCGCAAGTATTCCCGTTCATGCCATCACGAAACGAAATCCTGTCGAGGCTTCATATTGGAGGTGTAGATCCGTGGATGAAAGATTATGAGTCAACTAAAAGATTTGGAGATGTTATTCTCCATATAGTTGATATAGAGAACCCATTCGACAAACAATCCATGTTCGAAGTGGTCGATGACTTTGGTAGGAAATTATATCTAATGAACACAGAGTCAGCTGTTACGGTTGGCGCCTTCCAGTTTCGCAATACCCCTTCTTTCTACAATGGCATTCCTGAAGTTCTCGATGCCCAATACGAGACTGAAGCTGCGTTAGATCACTATTTCTATCACACTAATACGGCGCCATTTCTTGCTTTGAGATTTATACAAAGATTTGGCATTTCCAATCCATCGCCAGGATTCGTTGAGAGAGTTGCAAATGCGTTTAAAACTGGAAGGGTGGACGGCATGCTGTCTATTGGAAGCGGTGAGTATGGGGACCTAGGAGCAACTATCACATCTATTATATTGGACAAAGAAAGCAGATCGGTAATACTGGACTCGGACCCTTCCCATGGTTCTCTTCGCGAACCGTTGATCAAAGTAATTGCTCTGATGAGAAATTTGAATTACCAGCAAAATGATGGACAGTTCACTTCACTTTATGACTTGCAGACTTTGATTGGAGAAGGAATGCATGATATGCCTTCAGTTTTCAGTTTTTTTTTGCCTGAATATTCCCCACCCGGTGAAATTTCTGCATCGTCGTTAGTTTCTCCCGAGGCCATGTTACTACCCCATGCCATCGGAACAATAAATGGAATGGTATCAATGATAAAGTTTGGGCTATCCTCTTGCTATGGTGGTTTTGGTGGTGGCTTCTGCAACCAAAGCGAGCTTGAAGATGCTAGTGTCCTGAATACAAAAGGTCGACTGGCGTCTACGATTGATGCCAAGGCTGAATTCGTCGATGATTTAGCTACAATCTTGACCAGCGGCAGAATGAGTCTTTCAAATCGGCAAGTCATCAAAAGCCTCTACGGCAAGACTGACAGCGATGAAGCAGCTTTGAGTCTTACTCAGCAACTTGCAGTAACTTCTCCTGAATTTCATTCAACAGGTGTTTCTAGAAATGAAGGTTTCGCTCGGCCAGCTATCGCAGCAAACAAAAAAACCTGTAAGAGGCATAAGTCTATTATCCACGTGCTCCTCAAAGGTGGTTGTGACTCATTTAATCTACTCGTACCCCATTCTGGATGCAGTGGAAACGGTAAGTGTTGTACCCATGTTGTTCCTTATGATATTGCCTTTGAATAGTTTTAGCTGATTCAATTTTGACGTTCATAGATCTCAACAAGCAGTACATGGACGAGCGAGGATCCGTAGCGATTGCAAACCGAGACCTGTTGGAGATTGACGCATCCAGCTCACTTCAGCAATGTAAAAAATTCGGACTTCATCCAAAACTTCCAACTTTACACGATCTCTATAATGAAGGCGATGCTCTGTTTGTTGCTGGTGTTGGGGTGTTGACGGAGCCTGTGTCAAAATCTAACTATGTTGCCAAGACAAAAACCCAACTTTTTGCACATAATACATTGCAGGCAGAAATAGGAAGACTCGATCCTCTCGGGAGCTTTGTTGGAACTGGCACACTTGGACGGTTGTCAGATGTCCTTAATTCCAATAGCTATAGTGTCAATTCTATCTCGATTGACGCCTCCCTCATTCCTCTCCAGGGAGGACAGTTAGACGATAATAAGGTTTCTGTCGGGAGCAAAACAGGTTTCCAGGTATTAAATCCATCTGCCCCATCGAGCCAAGTTTCAACATTGGTTTCAGTTGTGAATGGAAACGTAGAGGACAGCAGTGGCATGTATTCGAATATATGGTCGTCGTCTTTGGTAAGTACCAGTAGCGACTGGTATACCTCTGCAACATTTTATACCTTCTAGAAACTGACTTTTTTTTAGCACGAAGCAACACAGAGGAATAGCCAGTTTTACTGGGCTGACAAATCTATCCGATTGGCAACAACTGCACCTAGTTTTCCAAAAACCGAATTGGGGAAACAACTGCGTCTTGTTGCGAAAATGGTAGGATCAAATGAATGTAGAGGTGCAGACAGAGATATTTATTATGTAGAGACCGGTAGATACGATCATCAGTAAGTGAAGCTTGTCATTTAAATGCGTTTTTGTGCATGGAAATTGGTGGTCTCACATGTCTGGTTTCTGCCTGTTCAAATCAAAGTACAAACGTTTTGAAAGCACTTGATCGAGAATTCACCATACTAGATGGCGCCTTGAACGCCTTCGTCACAGAAATGAAAGCGCAAGAGCGGTGGGATGATGTCACCATCGTTGTATCGTCAGACTTCGGAAGGTAAATACATACGCAGAAGCACCATTTATTCAACAATTGGGAGTCTTCTCTGAATACTGAAATCTTCTTGCCATTCTTTCCATTCTTTCCAAATAGAACTTTAAGTCCTAACAGCGGCAAAGGGACCGATCACGGTTGGTCTGGTTCTAGCTTTATTCTGGGAGGACAAGTGAAAGGTGGACAAATTCTGGGCGAATATCCTTCTGACCTTTCAAGCGGTGGTCCTCTTAATATCGGGAGGGGGCGCTTAATTCCAACAATACCTTTTGAAGCCGTTTGGAATGGAGTGAGCAAATGGCTGGGAGTTCACACCGACGAGGACTTGGACAAGGTGCTACCAAATAGGAATTCGTTCCCTGGCAGACTCTTCGACGAAAGCGATTTATATGAAGACCGAACAGATACAAAAGGAGACTGCGAAGGTGAAGGATCAATCGTTTCATGTATCCCTAACGATACACTTTCGAAGGCAGACGATGACATGATTTTAGACAAAGATGAAAAGAATGTGTATAGCGACGACATGATTTTAGACCAAGAGGACGAAGAAGGTAGAGAACAGACATTGAATGATAATGTCGCCGTTGATAATACGAAGATAGTGAGGAATGCTACACTTATGGCAGCAGCATGTGCTTTATTTGCATTCATTTTGGTTGGCATTGTCATTATGCACAAGAAAAGATCAGACCGTATGCCTTTCTCTTGCACCCAACGTTATCGGAGTGTGAAAGAGAGACCCGATGATAGCCCGATGATGCCGTCATTGTGCCAACAGTCAATAATCAAGGAGGATTTAGAACTATTGGAAGATAATTAAAAAGGGAAGAGAAATGCAGCGTATCGAATGTCGCATCAGCTGCTTTAGTAACGGTGACTACTGCACGACTCTGTGGCCACCACACTAGTAGACTAGCGCTGTAACGATTTTTTTAAAGAGCGCCCACCTCTTCTTTGTTCAGGGCATTATGAATATAAAATAAGAAGATATGCTGAGTGCTGTATGAAAACGAAGGACAGATAAATTATGTATTGATGGCAAAGGTTGATGTCATGAATGCCGTTGAATTATCTTTGGAGGTAATAAAATCCCGATTTGTATGAAAATAGATCCGCGACAATATTTATGGTGCAGGCTGGCGTGTTTCTTAGCACTGGAAATGCTTGTAAATATTCTATTCCTCCAACAAAGATAATGCCATTCATTCGAATACCTCGTTATATTAGATATTAGTGCTATGCTATTGGTTGACTTGAAGGGCTGTACGAAAGATCAGTTGGTATGCTAAATTCAAGGGTTGCAACTTTGACAAAATTTGGAGCGCAGTTTCCAACGATGTATACGGATTGAATTGAAGATGGTGTGTTTCGAGGGGATAGTTTGCGTGTGTATCTTACTCGTACGAACATTGAGAAAGTGTGTATCTTACTCGTACGAACATTGAGAAATCCAAAGCTTTTGAGCCAAGGGAAAACGGACAGTTTGGGTTTCTTTCAAAAGATCTCAACTCAACTCATCAAACCTGCTAGTCTTCCGGGAACGTTTTTTTTGTCTTATATAGACGCAGGCTACACAGGCCCAGGCATGATAGCCGTGGGGAGACTGGCTGCACTACTTCTTCACGGGAGTTGAGATCTTAGATCGGTGTGTTAATGATCCTTCCGCAGGTTCTCCTACGGAAACCTTGTTACGACTTCACCCACAATACCTGCAGTCGTCGGTACACCGCGTGAAAATGGAATACCTGTACTGGAATTCAGTATAAATTAGAATGGAAACCTATGCATGTATTCAACTTCAATTGGCCAAAACTGGTGTCGCCTCGTCGTTGTTGTCACGCCATTGGTATCCTTGACGAATTGAACAACTGATTACATTAGGAGCTTGTTTCTATTCTTGTGGTGAAGAAACTTGATTTGAATGTTGCATTGGGGGCTTAACTCATTCTATGAATACAGATCTGTAATACCTGTTAGCCAATAATAGTCCAAAATCATCTACCTAGACTAATCATGAGTTTTTTATAAAATAATTCACCATCGGAATTCCCAATGCAGAATATGCAGCATATATGATTCCAGCTATCAAAGCCTATTCGTCCTCGTCACAATCACTAACATACTATTTTAATATTCGTCTTCGTTTTCACTATCATACACGTACTCTGGACATCCGTTCTCTCTCGCCCATTGGAGGCAGGAGAGATGGCCGTTAGCAGCAGCAGCCTCACAAGTCCCCTTGTTCCAGTCGCAGCCGTTCTCTCTCACCCATTGGAGGCAGGAGAGATGCCCATTACCAGCAGCAGCCTCACAAGTCTCCTCGTCCCAGTCCTCAAAGCCATTCTCTCTAGCCCATTGGAGGATGTGGAGATGGCCATTTTTAGCAGCAGTCTTACAAGTCTTCTCGTCCCAGTCCTCAAAGCCGTTCTCTCTCGCCCACTGGAGGATGTGGAGATGCCCATTAGCAACAGCATCATAGCAAGTGCTCCAATCCCAGATGTAGCCATTCTCTCTCGCCCATTGGAGGATGTTGAGATGGCCATTTTCAGCAGCAAAAGCACAAGTTAACATGTGCCAGTTGCAGCCGTTCTCTATCGCCCATTGGAGGCAGGAGAGATGGCCATTTCCAGCAGCAACAAGACAAGAATTCTGATTCTAGTGACAACCACTTTCTCTTGCCCATTGGAGGATTGAGAGATCGCCATATCTAGCAGCAAATGTGCAAGTATTGTGATCCCAGTCGAAACCATTCTCTCTTGCCCATTGGAGGATTGAGAGATGGCCATCAAAAGCAGCAAAATCGCAAGTATCCTCATTCCAGTCGCAACCACTCTCTCCCACCCATTGGAGGCAGGAGAGATGACCATTTTGAGCAGAATAATGACAAGTATCCGCGTTCCAGTGGCAGCCGTTCTCTCTCAGCCACTGCAAAGCTTGAAGTTGTCCGTACTCCGCTGCTCTTTGGCATGTGTCTGAGCCCCAAGCGGAGGAGTATCCTTGTTGATGCGCCCATTGCATGACTTCCACACGACCGTGCCTTGTTTTCCTCTTGTATAGACTCGGTGAATTTGAGGAGGCGAGTTGTCATGTACTTCCATATATTTCCCAGTCAGATAGTAGGGTGACGCTCTTGGAGGGGAGACAAGTTGGTGCGTTAGCGTTGTCTTGTGCCATTCATTGTAAACTCAAGAACAATCAAGTGGTGAGAACACATTCTCATTTACTATTAAATTTGTGCAGGACCGTGAATCAACATCTACCGGAAGAAGAGTGTGAAATAATGTACGGAAGAGCTGGATGTTTACAGACCATTCTTTTCGTGAGGACAGATATTGGAGATGAGAAGTATGGTTCAGAACCAGTTTTTCTGCTTTTAGAGGCAATTTTGATTCAAGGGATGAAGAATAAAAGGGGAAGTTTTCCATTGCTGTGGAAATGGAATGGGAAAACATATTTCGGATCTGCTCATGGTGCCTCTGGGATTCTGCAGACAAGGGCGAGGTTGCAACTCTAGGGGGAAGATCTAATTCTGACTACATGGCAGACATTAAGGATGCCATTTCGTCGCTTAACTTTGGTGCATGGAATCTGGAAACTTAGCCAGCAACTTGGGGGAAGAACGGGATTCTTTAGTTCAATGGTGTCATGGTGCCATCGGCCATATACTCTTGCTTGTGAAAGCCTATGAGGTATTTTACGATGTCGAATATCTTAATAGCGCTGAACTTTTGGCTCACGAGGTTGTTTGGCCAAGAGGTCTTTTGCGAAAAGGTCTTTCTTTGTGTCATGGAATCTCAAGGAATGCCTATGCTTTCTTGGCTGTTTATGGAGCGTTGAATATATTCAAATAGCGTGAGGCCATCATGACCTACACCAACCACCCCTTCGGGTCTCCTCAGCCTTCTAGAAATCAACCATCAGCTCCGCTTTCTTCAAGTCAAGCATTCGCCAATCAATTCTTGTCCTCTCCCCATCCTCATTCCTACTACGTTCATCCTCCTGGCCAGAACCCTTCCGTCGCTGGAAATTATAGTGCTGGTGGTGCCTATCATAACCTATTGCTAGCAACATATCTACCAGAAATCAGTATTTTTGGTGGCAGATCTGCTCACCAACTTTCGTCCATCGGGAGCCAAGGAGGGGCAGAGATGAACTCAGAAGAAACGTGCATTCAACTTGGCAACATGATTGTTGGCAGCAATGGCGCATCAGCTCGGTGCGTTGAGGCAATCGGAAAGGAATTAGCTGGCGGTACCGTTGCGAAAGATTTCCAAGCTTGTGTGGATATAAATGCACACAACGGGGTGATTGACATGATCAATGACGGTTCCATGAGCGTGGTCCGCTTTGTCTGTGCAACACGCAGAAAGGTTGAAGGACAACAGCGAAGATGTCCAGGGGCGGCGCAAATTATCGGAAGTCACAATTAGAAATTCAAAAATACCTTATAATAATTCAAAGCAGTCGTCGATGCATGCTACTGTAGTAATAATTATAGACGCAGAACACAGTAATGTCAACCAATGGCACATACTATTTAGAGCTTACAGGGCGGGCTTCTTTACAAACCTGTTTATGCGCCTGCCAATTCTTCTTCTGGCATTCCTTACCACAGTAAGCAACGAGCTTACATGGACACTTGAACAGCTCAACTCCAAAGCCCTCTCGTTTTCCGCAAAATTCGCATTCTGGAAGCTTTTTTGGAAGTTTATCACCTGATATTTCTTCCAAAACTTTGCTTCCTTGGTTTTTGAATTTATCCACTTTACTGATTGGGGCCATATTATGTCGAGACTGGAATTCTTCTTGCGTTTTCTGGTCTAGCACATCCCATCGATATGCAGCCCGTTTCCTGTTCCCAAGCCCGTCCCAAATTTCTACTAGACTATTCATGACTATGTTGGTGGTGTACGGTTCGCCTCGGTCTCTCAGGATCATTTCCTGAGAAAAATACTTTCGCGCAACAAAATTTCCAAATGGGCTCTTACTCATATGCTCCATCAGTACCGAGCTGCTCAAGAAATACTCCTCGCTCCTATCCCCCACATCCTTCAAATCGCCCGTTTTAAAATATTCCAAAACCTCAGGGAAAGCATCCAATAGATTTGAAAGAATGGTAGATATGCACACAGCATGGTCGGCTCTTTCCGCTCCAAGTAATTTATCGTCCATCACGTTGAGTACATAAAGACTAATGACATAGCGCACATTCCTTACATCTTGTGTTTTCCATTCGTCAGGCGAGATGTTTTGTAGCCCTTCCATAAATCTTTCACAGCGGTCACCAATAGAATTGACCAATTCCTTCACAATCATACTGACCCCTCGTAGACTTTTTATCATTCTTTTCATCTGCTCAGGATCGCTTGGGGTGCCATATTTGCCTGTTCCTGCTGCGACATTGACACAGAGACCCATGAACTCACCACCAGCCCAAGCAGGATTGCTGTTTTGTAAAAGGTAAAGTTCTTCCAAGCGCCGAAATGCCTCTTCGCGCAACGGAGAATGCTTGGATTGAAGAAGCCTCTGGAATAAAGTAAAAGTGAAGGCGGTGAAATTAGTCGGGGCCATATCCTGATCAAAGGAAGTGCCTTGTTTGCCTCCAAACATCTCTAATGTCCTTCGCACCTCGCCTAGGCCCATTCGCATTTCACCACCACATTTCCTCGCGATCTTTTCTCGAAAAACTGGATCATCCTCTTCATCACTTTCGCATGGATCATCTTTGCCCTCTTTCAAAGTATCGACACCTAGACGGTCTAGTTTATCCATACCCCAAAAATTGAAAGGATCCTGAGTAAAAATCATGCTCTCCAAAACTTTGCTATGTTCAACTAATGCGAGCGGGAGAGCTCTGGCAATGGTGCGCAGATCGATCTGGATATCATTCATGATTATTTCTTCTTCTTTCGATTCTTTCTCCCACTGGCTTCGATGCAGGTAAACCATCTGAAGAGCACCATTCACCGCGGTCGCAGCTTCAGCTACTGCGTCCCCCGCTTTCGCGATATCTTCTGCTGATGCATTATCGATAGCAAAACTTCTGACCGCTGCAGCCTTTAAATTTCGAACAGTTTCATGGATAATTTGTGGAATGGTTTGTTTCCCTGAAACTGTCATATACGAGCACCAGATCTTTGCATTCTTTTTGGCCTTGTCGTAGAGTGCCAGAAAGTTCGCACTTGGCTCAGCAATAGTGTCCACCGCCCTCTTCAAAATACGGCATGCATCCATAGCACGATCATAGGGCCCTAGAGCGAGATATGCCTCTGCTACTCGCTGGTAAGCGCGTTCCCATTGCGGATCAATGTCCAAGGCAGTCATTCCATCCGCTACTGCTGTTTGCAGGAATTCAGTGGCGAGACCTCTATACCCAATCATGTGACTTCTTAGGTATCGCCCAAGCCGAACCCTAACTAATGAAATATTGCTATAATATTTGACCTCCTTGCCATTCAGTTCAATGGCCTTTTTCCACAAAAGTTCTGCAAGCCAGAATTTCTTATGCGCGTATGCCTCACGTGCGATCTCGTTGGCCTGTTCTGCATCTGGAATAGTGTCCAGAAGCTGTTCTTTGGCATAGGTAAAACCTGGTTCTTCCGCCCTCAAAAATGTATCCACAGGATTTTCCGCTTCAAACTCGATTTCGATCTGCCTGGCACAAGTTCTATTTCGTCGCTCCACGCCGGCCATCATTTTCAATGATATACTTTGTTGCATGTGGGCCATATCGAATTTCCCCCTGGGGGCAACGGTCTTGAAAACTGCATTATTCTGTCGTGAATATTCAGCGAGTTTATTGGCGTACGTTTTATTTGTAAACGCCTGCAGAACTTTGGACGTGTGATCAATGTACTTCGTCCATTCTTTCCGTAATTCCTCCTTTGTCATTTGTCTCCCACCTTTTTTTCTTCGAAGGAGGGTGATACACTCTAGGTGCATCTGCTGAGCCTTCAAATGAGCCATGTCATCATGGGCAAGAGAACCGACGGCCTCCCCTAGGTACATTGCCAGTTCGACGAGGTCAAGCCTTTCTGCCGAAGATTTGAGCTCAATGAGTCGACGACAAAAAGGATTCGTCGAAGCTTGCGCATCTTCGTAAGTTGACACATCTTCTAATTCCTTGAATTGTTCTTCCATCCTTTTGTCAAAGTCTTTTTGGGCTTCATCTCTGCGTTTCTTTTCATCTCTGCCTTTCTTTTTATAACTACGTTCCTTTTGCGGCGACGGATCTTGTGCTTTCTTCTTTTCCATATTGATTATTATTTATTGTTTATTGTACGGCAGGCAGCATACTGGTACTCAATACGTACCAGTGACCAGTGGTTTTGGATGGTTTTGGTGATCTTCTGATGTCTGATGCCTGATCTTCAAATCTATCGATATGATAATGAGGCAACGCGCGCTAGTCTGCGCGGACCACACAAAATTATTGAAAGAAGAAAGACAGTTTTTACTTTTTACATCATGTTCAAAGTGTGCATAGCAAAGAGCTATTGTCATTGTATAATACTCGTACATACTACTGTTTGTACTACCAAGTCCAAATACTGATCGCATATCTATTACACTTACAAGCCACACAACAAAACTGCGAAACCATGAGTGAACCCAAATCTTCACCAGCAGGAGATGCTTCATCATCATCGTCGTCATCACGATTCGAACTCTACGCAAAATTTTATGACCAAGCCTACCGCCTCGCCACATCTGCATCTCCTCAACAAGCTGCCAAAGACTCACCATCTCCCGACCTCGTCAAGAACCAGCAAAAGATTCTCATTAGTATTGATACAATTGCAAAACTAATCTTTGGCCTCGACGCAAAAGGAAAAACAAGAGTCGTCTTGCATGGAGAGGGGGCACTTGAATTGATCATGGCATTGGTGAATCAGCATCAGCAGTCTCAATCCAGCAGCAACAGCAACAGCATCAGCATCAGCAACAGCAAAAAAATCGAAGTGGAAAAGATTCAAATGGCTGCTCTAAAAGCTATCAAAACTTGCGTCATCCGTAATCCCGCAGGAAGATCCCGTTGTCGATCAGCGGGAATCTTGACCTTTATCAATTCTGTACTGGAACTTTCGACGTGTAGTAAAGAAGAACAAGACGGAGACGGCGTCACCAATGCCATCCTTGCAGAAGAAGCATTCACGACTCTTGCAGCGTCATGTCTCGGGGATGACTTGAATGCATTAGAAGCTTCGACAAATGTCAAACCGTTCATCAAAGACTCTAAAGCAATATTCCCAGATGCGAAATCGATGCTTCAAAAGACATTCTATTTAGAAACGCTATTTTCGGCAGTGGAGAAGGAACAAGAGAATCTTTTGAAGAAAATCAAGACTAGTAGCAGCACAAAGGCATTTTTCAAGGATTTGGTGGATTGCGAAACAGATGTACGGACGGGATTTAGTCATTTGAAAGATGAAAAGTATGCCATGTCGTTCAAACATTACAATCATGCAATGACGTTTATTTTGCCTTTTGCGAGTGACACTGCCTTATTGGATAGCATGATTATGGAAATTCGCACCAAGAGAGCACAGGCGGCTCTGGAGTTGAATAAAATAGATGAATGCTTGGAAGATACAAGTGTATTGCTTGAAAGTAAGGATACGGCGGCAAATGAGGATTTGAGATCTCATTTGCTCAAAATGCACGGAAAAGCTTTGATCAAAGCAGGGAGAGTGCAGGAAGGCAAAGAAACTTTGGGAAAATTGATGATTCTTTCTCCTCAGAATGACGATGCAGAGCTTGCGAAGCTTTTGGAGAATTTGAAGGCTGATGAGTAGACACTACGACACTGCCCCTATTATGACAGTGGAGTGACTTGACGAAGGACGTGAATACCAAACTGCTACAATTTCAGCTAAGCTTATAAAGTAATTTACAAGTAGACACATATTGGTTTCGGTAGAAAAATTGCGCATTGGATCATTGTATTTGTTCATACATAGGATCCTCCAATGTCAATTGACAACAACAAGTATAAAGTGAAAACAGAGAAAGCAATGAAAAAAATAGAATTACGCACAATCGTCGCTTGAAGGTCTTTATTATTAATTGATGCGTTTTTAAAAGCGTAAAAGTTGGTGTTGTTATTGCTAGAGGTCCTCAGGTTATGAATGCTGGTTACTACAAAAATCCTGAAGCAACTGCAAAGGCTGTGGATAGATACGGATTCTTTGATACTAGTGACCTCGGTAGAATCAACCCTGCTACAGGTGATTTGATTCTAACTGGAAGATGTAAAGATACAATTGTTTTGTCGAATGGAGAAAATATCGAACCGCAGCCCATCG
>Ga0209712_10002254_pt1 | contig 15984 bp, 8 predicted proteins | sample ArcOceMetagenome_FD_187443 | JGI IMG/M metagenome (GOLD analysis project Ga0209712, IMG submission 187443) | Marine eukaryotic phytoplankton communities from Arctic Ocean - Arctic Ocean - Greenland ARC118M Metagenome (SPAdes) (version 2) | ecosystem: Environmental > Aquatic > Marine > Oceanic...
GCCATAAAATTGGCTTTCGCTCTACTGAGCTTAAAGATGGCAATATATTAATCAACGGTAAAGCTGTGTTGTTTAAAGGCGTCAATCGGCATGAGCATGATCCGGTAACCGCTCATGTAGTGACCCGCGAATTGATGCTCAAAGATGTGCAGTTGATGAAACAATTTAACATTAACGCAGTACGTATGGCCCACTACCCTAACGACCCATATATGTACTATTTAGCGGATCTGTATGGCTTATATGTCATGGATGAGGCCAATACAGAGTCTCATGGAGTGGGCGCTGCCAATCAAGGCCCATACAACCCAGAAACACACTTAGTTAACATACCAAAGTGGGCCGCAGCCTATATTGATCGGGTGAGTAACATGTACCACGCCACTAAAAACAATCCGTCGGTGGTGATGCGTTCACTAGGCAATGAGTCTGGCGATGGCCCAAATTTAGAGGCCACCTATGACTGGTTAAAACAGCAAGAACCCAATAGCCCTGTTATATCAGAGCAAGCGCAAATGCGCCGTCACACTGATGCGTATGGGCAAATGTATGCTCCTATTAGTGATATTGAGCGATATGCCAAGCGTAAACTCGATACAACCCGTCCGGTTATTCTAATTGAATACGAACATGCCATGGGCAACTCCCTTGGAAACTTTAAAGAATACTGGGACAGTTTTGAAAAATACCCATCTTTACAAGGTGGTTTTATTTGGGATTGGGTAGACCAAACATTTGCGATGAAAACCCTCGAAGGTATACCTTATTGGGGCTATGGCGGTGATTTAGAGCCAGATGCTACCGTTTCATCTTTAAGCTTTTCAGCCAACGGCTTAGTATTTGCCGATCGTAAACCCTACCCTTATTTGTGGGAAGTCAAAAATGTTCAGCAAAATATTGGATTTAGTAGTGATGATATCGCAGCGGGTAAAATCATCATTAACAATAAACACTATTTTGTTAGTTTGCAGGGTCACAGTTTAGACTGGCAGTTATTGGCTAATGGAAAACAGGTGGCACAAGGAAATGGCCTACCTTTAAGCGCCGCCGCTCAGAGAACTCAAGAGGTTTCAGTTGAGTACGGTATCGCCCTAAAACCGGGTGCTGAATATTTTCTGAATTTGCAGGTTACCAGCGACAAAAACAACGGCGTCATTCCCAGAGGGCATATTATAGCTTGGTCTCAATTAGCTTTGCCTAAGGTTGAATCAGTCGCTGAAAAACAAAAAAAGATAAGATTATCGGTCAGCGATAAACAACATACATACCGTTTTCAAGGCAAAGATTTTAGTTTAAAAATCGATAAAAAAACTGGTTTAATTAGCTCATTAGAATATTTTGGCGACGAATTATTAAAAGCGTCACCACGGCCTGAATTTTGGCGCGCTCCAACCGATAATGACTTACCTATCAAGGATTATGGTGACAAGTTTGCTCCATGGCAAAATGCCGGAAAAGACACTGCGTTAGTGTCGATAAAACTAACAAAAGAGTCGAAGTATCAGGCAAAAGTTGAAATTGAACATTACATAGCTACATTAGGTAGTCGCTATTTCACCTCTTATAATGTGTTTGGCAATGGTGAAGTAAAGGTTGATGTGTATTTTTATGCCACGCCACATAAAAAACAATCTGAGATCCCACGCTTGGGTACCTTATTTGAGCTCCATAAACAATACTCACAAGTTAGTTGGTATGGCCGTGGCCCGCATGAAAACTATATGGACAGAAATACTTCTGCTCACGTAGGTCAATATCAAAGTAACGTGGCAGATTTGTATGTTCCTTATGTGCGGCCACAGGAAAATGGTTATCGCAGTGATGTGCGTAATGTGTCGTTTCACAATCAAGATGGCAAAGGTATCACCTTTAAAGGCGCACCACTGATTGGTTTTGGTGCTCAGTATTATGATACGGCCGATTACCACGCCAATGCAGCACAGGTAAAAGCCAAAAACCTTCACCCACATGAACTGCCTCAAAAGCAAAGGATTTATGTCAATATAGATTATATGCAACGGGGTGTGGGTGGCACGAACACTTGGGGTGCTAAACCATTATCTGATTATATTATTCCTTATTTGGACTATCAGTACTCTTATTCCTTTATGCCCTTCAGCGACTGAATACGGATAAAACTATGCAACTTGAAAAACTAGCAAAAACTTTTTGGCAACAAGGCTATATTGTTATCGAAGATTTGTTTTCGGCAGAGACAATGGATAATCTGCAAAGTTTAATTGTTGGGCACTATGGCTTGAACCCAAAATATGAGCATGAAGAGACGTTCTTATCAAAATCAGCAACGGAGGTTATTCCTTGGTTCCCACAAAAATCTGGTTTACAAGCATTTGATGAGATTGAACATTGCACAAAAATACAGGCATTAACCGGAGCAATCTTAGGAGCAGGTTGGCAAGGGTTGTATTGCATGACAATGTTTTCGAAAAAAGGCACAAAAGGGCAAGCTTGGCACCAAGATTGTCCACCCAATGATCCTCAACAATTCAACCTTAACCGCCTTGTTTACACCATGGACATTAATGACCAGGTGGGCGGAGAAGTGTTAGTGATCCCAGGCAGTCATCGACTAGGTAAATTACCAACAGGCGAGGTAAATGAAGACTTTTCAGAGCAAGTAATATTAACCCCAAAAAAAGGCACCTTAGTCATAATTCATGGGCATACATGGCACCGTGTTTTGCCCATCAAAGGTGAATATCGTGTATCTACTAATTACAGAGCAGTGCCAAAAGGCACTCCTGAAGATATCACCGACATTTGTGTTTATCGCAATATGCTATATCAGTTTTCGACATCTAAAGTATTAGAAGATAGGTTAGCCTGAAACTTACCCACCCCCAATTTGAGGTTAATTAACCAACCAGTAAATACAATCGATTAGACAGCTCTTTGTTTTTTAACAAAATCAATAAATTCTTGTTCTGGTAGTGGATGACTAAAGTAGAAACCTTGTATTTCGTCACAGCCCATAGATGCGAGGATCTCTTGTTGCTCATGCCCTTCGACTCCCTCTGCGATAACTTTCAGCTCCAGGTTACGTCCTAATTCTATAATAGTGCGAACAATCGACTGATCCGCTGTTTGATGCTGAATGTCTTGGATAAATGATTGATCAATTTTGAGTTTGTCTATTTCAAATTTTCTAAGATAACTGAGCGAGGAATAACCTGTACCAAAGTCATCAATAGCCAAGTGTACACCCAGTTTTTTGAGTTGAGCTAAGGTATCAATGGCTTCCTGTTGATTAAATATAATAACCCCTTCTGTCATTTCTAATTCTAAATTTTTGGCTGCCAGTTGTGTGTTTTTTAAGACGTTGGTGACTTTGCTCAGGAAATCTTTACGACTGAATTGAAGCGGTGAAATATTGACAGCTATAACTAAATCGTCCCAGCCTAAGCTGACTAAATTTTGTGTTTTTTCACAGGCAGTCTTCAGTATCCAATCACCGAGCGTTCCTATAAGCCCTGCTCGCTCAGCCAGAGGAATAAACTCGCTAGGAGATATCCATTGGCCGTTTCTCTGCCAGCGGATAAGAGCTTCAGCGCCAACTATTTCGCCACTGGAAAGTGCCATCTGTGGCTGAAAATATAACTCAAAATGTTGCATTTCAATTGCTGTACGCATATCTTCAATCAATTGTTGTTCGTAGTACAATTTTTCGCCCAATTTCAGATTAAACAACACATGACTTTTATCTTTGCTGCTAGCCGATTTATCTAATGCCGCAAGGGAATTTTTATGCAATATTGTGTAGTCATTGCCATGTTGTGGGTAATTAGCAAACCCAAAATCAAGTTGCACTTGGTATTGGCAATGGAAAATAGTCGAAGCTATTTTTTGATCAATCTTCTCAACCAAATCGTCTATCTGTGTATTACTCAGATGAATGGTGCAGACTAATGCGAAACTTTTTTCGTCAATATGAAAGATACGACAACCAGTCTTGTCAATGCTGGATATTAGATTCTCTAGTGAGGTAGCGACTTCTTTAACTACAGCTGATGCAACAGTTACCCCTTGCCCCGAAATCAGCTGGCTGAATGAACGAATTTCAATAAGTCCAAATGTGAATTTTTGCTCAGTTTGACACAACTGTGTAACAGTTTTTTCTAATTCATAACGGTTAAGTAAGCCAGTTTGCGAATGATGACTTGCTCTGTATTGCAATTTCTGTTCGAATTTTTTGCGTTCGGTAATATCGGTTAAATGCATATCCCATTGACGCTGGTCTTCTAACCAATGTAAGTCACATTGAAAGTACAATTGTTCAATTTGATATTCAAATTGTTTAGAGTCTATATCCCCCTCAACCAAAACTTGCTTTTGATACATTTCAATATTGTTGGCCAACAACAACTCAACTTTTCCTGCTGCTAGACCTAATTTTTTGAGTAAGTTTTCAGTCGCTGGATTACAATAAGTCACAGAGTTTTGGCTATCGAGGCTAATAACAGGATTGGGGTTTCGAGTCGAAATAAGTGAAAGACGTTGGTTATTGACTGCAGTAGACAGATAAGTCTTTATGGATTTAGCCACTATATAAGCCAGTATCAAGGAAGCTAAGCCATATAAAACAACAAATAAACGCACCAGCTCAAGACCATTTAAAATGACTAATTCTGATTCCTCAACTTTATCTTCTGTAAGAGTGATTAATTGCTGAATTTGTGGGCTAGTAGTTCGTCGTACATCGCTAATAATATGCAGCTGTTGACGGGCCAAAGTCCAGTTAGTTTGTGAAGTACTGATGTTCAGCACAAACACATCTGCAAGGTTGTTCAACTCTGTCAGGCTGGTCTGAGTGATTTGTAAAGGCGTAATATCACCAAACCTTACTATTAATTTATCTAAAACACGCTGAGCTTGTTGATTAGTTTCAAAGTACCCTCGTTCAAAATTATCAAGCTGTTCAGTAGCATACAGCTCATACAGAAAACGCTCATTTTCTATTAAATTATTGTTCAATTGACGCAGCAAATCGTATGCGGGTACTTGTTGGGCAATCAGCTCGACAGTTTTCTTGGCAATATAATCACCCTTATAAAAAACCACGCCGCTGACAGCCAAACCTAGAACCAACACTAGAGCAAAAATAACGTTAATAAGTCTATGGGAGAGCTGGTTGACAATATTAATCGACAATTCAAAAACCTACTTAGGTATCATTTAAACTAGGGTGACCTGATAAGACAACATAGCAACAAACTAAACGTTAATATGTTGTCCAAACAACCAAATTACAGTTCTAACGAGGAGGAAACATACCTCCCATTCCTCCTGGCCCGGCCGGTGGCATCATGCCTTTCATACTGCGCATCATTTTTTTCATGCCGCCGCCCGACATTTTTTTCATCATTTTTTGCATCTGAGTAAATTGTTTTAGCAATCTATTCACATCTTGAATTTGTGTTCCTGAACCTGCGGCTATGCGGCGTTTACGTCCGCCTTTTATCACATCTGGACGTTCACGTTCACCAGGTGTCATAGAATTGATAATAGATTCCATTTGTACAAAAGATTTATCGTTGGCTTTATCTTTAATTTGCGCTGACATATTACCCATTCCCGGCATTTTATCCATCATCGACGTCATTCCGCCCATGTTACGCATTTGTTCCAGTTGTTCTTTGAAGTCTTGTAAGTCGAAGCCTTTACCTTTTTGTACTTTTTTGGCTAGTTTCTGCGCCTTATCTTTATCAACTTTACGTTCAACTTCTTCAATTAGGCTGAGAACATCACCCATACCCAATATTCGCGAAGCGATTCGTTCTGGATGAAAGGCCTCCAGAGCATCGAGTTTTTCGCCCATACCGATAAACTTAATCGGCTTGCCTGTAATATGTCTTACTGATAATGCAGCTCCACCTCGAGCATCACCATCGGCTTTGGTTAAAATAACGCCTGTTAGCGGTAACGCATCATTAAAGGCTTTGGCTGTATTGGCCGCATCTTGACCAGTCATGGCGTCTACTACAAACAACGTTTCAATGGGATTTATAGCTTTATGTAATGCTTGAATTTCTCCCATCATTTCGCCATCTACATGCAAACGACCCGCGGTATCCACAAGCAATACATCGAAGAAATGTTTTCGGGCAAAATCTATTGCTGCATCAGCAATATCAATAGGTTTTTGATCCTCAGATGATGGAAAAAACTCAACACCAACTTCTGTGGCTAATGTTTCTAGTTGCTTAATTGCTGCAGGTCGATATACATCGACACTTACAACAAGCACTTTTTTATTTTCACGCTGCTTTAAAAGCGCAGCTAACTTACCCACACTGGTGGTTTTACCTGCGCCTTGTAAACCCGCCATTAATACAACGGCAGGAGGCTGCGCAGCTAAATTCAGTGATTCGTTGACCTGCCCCATCACTGATTCTAGCTCGGATTGGACAATTTTGATAAAAACTTGGCCTGGATTAAGGCTTTTGCTAACTTCGGTGCCTACCGCACGCTCTTTCACTTGACCGATAAAATCTCTTACAACTGGCAGTGCAACATCAGCTTCAAGTAACGCCATACGCACTTCGCGTAAAGTATCTTTGATATTATCTTCTGTGAGGCGCCCTTTTCCGCTTATGTTCTTAAGAGTTTTGCCTAAGCGTTCGCTGAGATTTTCAAACATGTACTTTGCCACCTAAATTTTCTATGGACCCATTATATAGAAGAAGCACGCAGATAAGAATGCTCAAGCGCATATCTAACCAGAGATTTTATCAGTTAATGCTTAAAACTGAGTTGAGCTATGTTATGTGGTGGGAATAAGTGTTATTTTCGTGCTTAATTTGTTGTCACTTTGTGTATGGGTAATTCAGTAAGCGAATGTTTATCTCAACTCCCCCCAATGTCGTTTCAAGAAATCTATCATGTTGATGGATGTCATTTGTTTTGTTTTTTATATGCTGGCATCAGGCGTTATCGTCACCGGTATGTTTCAAAAAAAAGGGCCCAATAAACTCTTAGCCATTATTAGTGTTCTGCTGGCGATGGGTTTTCACCTCGCTATTTTAAGAAGCGGCATACTTATTGAACCTGGGCTGGGCCAGAACATGAGCATGCTAAATGTAGCTTCATTAGTGGGCTGGTTAATCAGTGTTACTATGCTAGTGGCCTCCTTTAAGTTGCCAAACACAATTATGCTACCGGTGGTTTATAGTTTTACTGGTCTGATCGTGCTGCTGAGTGGTTTTATACCAAGTGCTCACGTCATACAAATTAGTATTCAGCCTAATTTATTAATCCATATTAGCTTGGCCTTGTTTGCTTATGCATGTTTAGCTATAGCTTCCTTATATGCTGTGCAATTGTCTTACATCAGTTTTCGCCTAAAACAAAAAACTGCTTCGCTTTTGCATTCATCTCTGCCACCTTTAATGGCAGTAGAGAATATTTTATTTAAATTATTGTTGGTAGGCACTATTTTACTGACACTGTCATTAGTGAGTGGATTCATGTTTTTGGATAACATGTTTGCCAAAGAACAAGCTCATAAAACCGTTCTGTCTCTTTTAGCATGGGGGCTGTATAGCGTTATTATGATAGGTCACTTTACATTTGGATGGCGTGGAAAACCGGTAATATGGTCAACTATTGTTGGCGGAATCTTACTCACCTTAGCCTATTTTGGCAGCCGTTTTGTTAGGGAAGTCATACTTAACGCTTGAATAGCAGCTAAATTGCCCTTAAAGTGCTGTTTCATTGTTACCAAAGGATTTCCATAGTTGGAAAACATCGCCACCAGTAGTTTATTCATAATTCTCGGTGTTTTGATTTTACTCTCTGCATACTTCTCAAGCTCAGAAACTGGCATGATGTCGATAAATCGATATCGTCTCAAACATCTTGAAAATGAAGGGCACGCAGGGGCACTAAGGGTTCAAAGACTACTGCAACGTCCTGACCGACTGATCGGCTTGATCTTAATTGGTAACAATTTGGTGAATGTGTTCGCATCAATTATTGCTGCGCAAATATGTGTGAGGTTGTTTGGAGATTTAGGCGTCGCGATTGCTGGTGTGGCCCTAACCATAATTTTACTAATATTTGCCGAAGTTACCCCTAAAACATTAGCGGCGCTTCACCCAGAAAAAATATCTTTCCCTAGTTCACTCATATTAAGCCCTTTGTTATTTATTTTTATGCCCATTGTGGTGGCATTAAATTGGATTACTAATGGAATACTCGCATTATTCAAAATTAACCCAAAAAATATAAATGGTGACACCCTTAGTCAGGAAGAGCTGCGAACAGTTGTTTACGAAGCAGGCAACATGATCCCTAAAAAGCACCAAGATATGTTAGTTGGGATTTTAGACCTAGAAAAAGTTACAGCTGAAGACATCATGGTACCGCGCAGTGACATTATGGCTATCGACATCAACGACGAATGGAAAGACATTCAAAAACAACTAGTTAATGCACAACATACAAGAGTTCTTTTGTATCGAGACAGCGTTGATGATGCGGTGGGTTTTGTGCATGTGCGTGATGCTTTAAGGTTATTATCAAAAGACCAATTTACCAAAGCTAGTTTACTTCGTGCGGTACGAGAGATTTATTTCACTCCCGAGTCCACTCCCCTACATACTTTAATGTATAAGTTTCAAGCTGCTAAAGAACGTATTGGATTAGTAGTCGATGAATATGGCGACATCCAAGGGTTAGTCACATTAGAAGATATATTGGAAGAGATTATCGGCGACTTTACCACCAGTTTTTTGCCTGATCACAGTAAAGAAGCCAATTTGCAACAAGACGGTAGCGTGTTAATAGATGGTAGTGCCAATATCCGTGAGCTCAATAAAGAACTGGATTGGCAATTTCCTACGGAAGGGCCAAAAACTTTAAACGGATTAATTTTAGAATATTTGGAAGATATTCCAGAAGCAAATATCAGTTTGCGACTTGCAGGTTATCCAATTGAAGTATTAGAAATGAAAGATAATATGGTCAAAACTGTGCGGGTCATACCTGAGTTCTATCGTAATGAGGAAATGAACTCTTCTGAATAGATACTCATTTATTTAAATAAGTCAGGTCTTCTTTTTTTCTCGGTTAGATTTGATCTTATTTTTGTAAAACTCTACTTTTTCATTCAAGTTTGCTAGGCGATCGTATATACCCTGAAGCTCATCATCGTGAGTCAGTTGCGATTCGTTTACATGGTATTCCAACGCCTGTTGCAAGACAGCGGGCAAACTTTTGCGGATCATATTCAATATATCGGTTCATACTAAGTTTTTCTTAAGGCTAATTGACTCAATTTCTTTATAATTAAATAGGATGATAGATACTTACTATTTTGCCCGCGCCAACAGCAACATCGTAATCGACAATCACCACGCTGGAGGTATCAAATAACATGGATTGTTTGTCAACGTGCACTTCCTCCAAAAAGTAACTGACAAATGGCATATGACTGACAACCAATATGACACTTGGTTGTGATTCGCTTTCAAACAAAACATTTATGAAGTCATGAGCAATTTTTGGATCGCCTTCAGGTATTACGTCTTCACAAATTTGTTTTTGGCTTACAACAACCTGTTCACTCAATTGCTCATATGTTTGCTGTGCACGAACATAACTGCTTACTAAGGCAATATCGACCGGCGTATCTGCCCCGAGGTAATCTTTCAACCACTTACCGGCGGTACCAGCTTGTTTTTCACCTAAGCTGGTTAAGCTTCGCGTATTGTCCTGCACTCGAATCCTTTCAGCTTCCCCATGTCGCATGATAATTAACTTCATAATACTCGCGAACTTATATTTGGTAAATTTATGTTTGATAAGGTTAATATAGCAAAAAACATAATTAAAAATCTGTACCTTTAAAAAATTAGTTTATGCTTGAAATGTCTCTCAACTTAGGGAAAGAGAATTTTGCTCAAAAGTGCCTTCGAAAATCGTCAATTTAAGTATATTGAATTGGCTAACGGCCTACGAATTTTGTTAGTGCAAGACCCAAATTGTATGAAAAGCGCCTGCTCTGTGACCTTTAATGTGGGTCATTTCAATGACGACAAGGATTGCCATGGTATTAGTCATTTATTAGAGCACATGCTGTTTTTGGGCAACGCTGAGTTTACTGAAGCAAACGCATTTAACGATTTCATTGCCACCCACGGCGGTAGCATTAATGCATTAACAGGTACAGAATACAGCAGCTACTTTTATGAAATTGCAGCTGAATATGAACAACAAGCCTTAACGCATTTATATGCAATGCTCAGTAAACCTAGTTTCAGCGAGGCTCTTATTGAGAAAGAAATCAATGCAATCGACGCCGAGTTTCTATTAAAACAAAAAGACGATTTGAGACGTCTTTATCAGGTTCACAAAGAAACATGTAACCCAGCCCATCCATTTAGTCAGTTTTCGGTGGGTAATCACCAAACCTTCAAACCTTTTAGCCCATTCCAGCTTAAACAAAAATTACTACAAATGTTTGAGCGTTTTTATCAACCTCAAAATGCCTGCATGTGTTTAGTTAGCCAACAACCACTGGCAGTTAGCGAAGAGTCTGTTCGTCAACAGTTTAGTAATTGGCCTTCAAATAATAAGGTGCCTTTCGAAACACTTCCTGCGCTTTATCTTAAGCATAACCTAGGAGTGCAGATCAATATTTTGCCTTTGCAAAAAGCGCGAAGAATGATTTTAACTTTTGTACTTCCCGAGCAGCATTCTCATTTCAGAAGTAAACCTTTAAGTGTTCTGAGCCATATCTTAGGTGATGAAGGTGATGGTGGTTTATTGCATTTCTATAAGATGAAAAACTGGGCCACTAGCTTAAGTGCCGGTGGGGGTATAGAAGGCAGCACTTTCAAAGATTTCAATATTAACCTTCAATTAACTGATGAAGGTATTAAATACGCCGACGAAGTCATAACAGCACTTTTTTCATATATTCAATTGATCAAAGAAAACGGCATTGAAACCTGGCGAATTGAAGAAACTGCCGCTCTCAACCAACTTATGTGGGACTATCCCGACCAAGCTAAGGCGATTGATGAAGCATCCCATTATAGTCAGTCAATGTTTGAATACCCGCCACAACATATTGTTGCTGGCGATTATATTTTAGATAAACCAGCGGTGCATGTAGTCTTAAAAATGTTAGACTTTTTCTGTCCCCAAAATATGCGTATTAAAAACGTCAATCCCTTTGTTAAAACCACCCATAAAGCCAAGTGGTATGATACTCCTTATAGTGTTGCCCCTATTGAGGCGGACCGTCTAAAATCTTTTATCAGTGGAAATTGGCTATCGAGTTTTGTACTTCCAAAAGCCAATCAATTTTTACCACCTTGTAAACCAGTAAATCCTATTGCGCTTGAGTTTATCCTACCTAAACAAATTATCACCGAGAATGGATTAGACATTTGGTATGGGCAAGACGATAAGTTTCAGCAACCCAAGGGAGACTGCTTTTTAACATTTGATTGCCATGCTGTAAATGAAGGTATTGAGGTCACAACCGCTAAAAGATTATGGGTCGCATTGTTAAACGAAAAGCTCAATCAAAAGTATTATCAAGCCAATCTGGCTGGCATGCATTTTCATTTTTACCCGCATCAAGGTGGGTTTTCTCTGCAAACTAATGGTTTTAGTGCAAACCAACTAAAATTTTGTACCAAACTTTTGACTCAAATAGTTGTAAATAAAGACTTTTCTAATAATTTTTCTCAGGTTAAAGCCAAACAATATCAGGGTTTATCTAATGCATTGTTAAATAAACCGATTAACCGCCTTTTTTCAAAGCTCTCCGTGCTTATGCAACAGCAAAATTACGATCCATCAGAGATGGCTAACATTATGCAAAATTTGTCTCTAGATGATATAGCGGTAACCAAAGAGAAGTTACTCAGTCAATTTCATTTAGAAGGACTGATGTTTGGTGACTGGACCGCAGAAGAGGCATGCAGCATCAGTGCTGACATCAAACAATTCAGAATGATGCATGCTACATGTGCCAAGATCCAAAGAGGCGTAGCAGACATTAGGCACGGTAAAACCATCTCCTATCATGTTGAATGCCAACACGACGATCCAGCTGTTGTTATCTACTTTCAAGCGCCTGATGCGAGTATAAAAAACGTAGCACTAACGATTCTGGCAGAACAATTAATTGCGACTCCATTTTTTAATCAACTGCGTACCGAACAACAACTGGGTTACTTAGTCGGTAGTGGTTATATCCCCTACAATCAGCACCCTGGCATTGGTTTTTATATTCAATCACCCCATCATCCTGCTGAGTATCTTGTTGATGCAATCCATCTATTTTTGCAAACAATCGTCGAAAATGTAGATCAATTCAGCCATGTATGGGATGCCCTCAAAAAAGGAGTGATGAAACAATTAATGGAGAAAGACACCAATCTAAGTATGAAGAGTCAGAGGTTATGGATGGCTATAGGCAATCAAGATAAATCCTTTACTTATAGCTCTCGAATGAGCCAAACAATCTTAGATATTGATTTTTCTGAAATCAAAGCTTATCTAATTTCTCTGGTATCACGACAAGGTTTTGGAGAAGCCATATTGTTCAGCGGAGACCCGCAGTATGTCCCAATCGCATTCAACACCTCAGTGATAACTGATATTCAAAGTTTTAAATCCAGCAGCCAATATCTTTGATATCTGGATAAATCAGCTAAAAATCCAGCAAACAATCACTTTTCTCGTTAAGACTCCCATTTTAATAAGATTAACACTTGTAGCAGCCCTATAAATTAGGCATATTTAGGTATAGGCGATACGGATATGCCGCCGATGAAGTCCAAAAAAGTATAAGGTAGACAACTACCACTAAATGAGATGTGCATATTCGCTATTTATTAACATTCCGCAGATTCTTTTTGTTTCCGCTACTGGGACTTTTATCAGTTCACTACGCTTATGCTGCAAACAATGTTTTTGTTAAGTATTCCAAGTCTGAAGGCCTTGTTAATAACTCTGTTTCCAATAGTCTAGAAGACACTAACGGGTTTATGTGGTTTTCTACTTTTGAAGGTTTGAGCCGTTTTGATGGCTATGAGTTTAAAAACTACAGGCATTCAAGGAAAGACCCCCATTCCTTAACAAACAATTTTACTAAAAAATTACTCTTAGATTCACGCGGAGATCTTTGGGTTGCGACTAAGAATGGACTAGCTAAATACTCTCCATTGAAAGATAACTTCACTAATTATAATAAAGATAATAGTCAGTTAGATAGTAATGAAATTTTTACCTTTGCCCTTAATCAAGATGGAGATTTATTAGTTTCCACTGCTGCAAACCTTTATCTTTACGATGATTTGTCTGACACGTTTCTTCCTTTTACCGTCAATGGCGAAAAACTACCTGCAGACATTAAGGTCATATTTAGTGAGAAAGATAAAACCTGGTTAGGCAGTCTAGCGAACGGTATGTTTATCCTTGAACACGAATCAAATACCCTGTTTAGTTTGAAAAAAACGAATCCTTGGAATATTCAGATAGACGCAAACTTTATATTTGATTTTAAAAAGATCGACGATAACTATTGGGCCGCCACAGAAATTGGGGCTTATATAATCAGCACAAACCTCTCTTCCGCGAAGCGTCTTGATACTCAAAGCGAACCATCAATTATTGGAAACGTAATAAGAAGTATTTTACAGGATCATAACGACAACATTTGGCTTGGTACCGAAACTGGGATCAGTATTTTAAGCTCTAAAAACGAACTTTTATTCTCGTATGATACTCAGAACAGTATAAATTTTGGTTTAGAAAATTCACATATTTTAAGTCTATATAAAGACTCAAACGATTCAATTTGGTTAGGCACCTTTGCAGGGGGACTATATAGATATAACGCTGATGGCTCAGAAATAAAGCTTTTTAACAAAGAGCGAACTGAAACTCCTGAAGTGTCTCAAATTTCTGGACTATCTGGATTGTCTGGAAACATAGTTTGGGGAATATCTGAAGATACCAAGGACAAAATATGGATAGGCACCCAGTCTGATGGACTAAGCCAACTTGACACTAAGAACTATGTTTTTCAAACGTTTTTGAGCGAATTTGAACACAGTATATGGGCTCTTAAAGTTGATGAATTAGATCAAGTTTGGATTGCCAGCTCTGGTGGTCTTTTTATTTATAAGCAATCGAGCGAAACAGAATTAACCTTAGTTAAAACTCTTTTCCCTGAAATAAATATTGATAAACTAAGCTATTTTTTTGGACGTATGTGGATACGAACTGAAAATGGCATAGTAAATTGGATTGACCCAAAAAACTTACAAATCAATGAGATAGATTTAGCGACGAACAAAATAAATTACATTGAACCTCTTCATGTGGACGTCGATAAAAACCTTTGGTTAAATACCAATTTGGGCATGGTTTTATATAACCTTGACAGTAAGCTGATGCAGCAGTTAGTCATAGAGTTGGAGACTTCTGTCAGGCACTTTAATTCTGTGATTGAAGTGAATGATGGTTATTGGTTGTCATCTCTAAGACATGGCATTATCAAGCTGGAAAAATCATCATACCGTGTGGTTAAAAAACTGAGTGATGAAAATGGCTTAGCAAGTAATCAAATCCTCAAGTCGATTAAATTTGAAAATAGCCTTTGGGTTTCACATGTAAATGATGGGATAGACGAAATATCATTGGAAACAGGTGATGTATTACAAAACATCGCGTCTTCAAGGCTGGGATTCAACGAGTTAAACGAAGATTCTGGTCTGCTTTCTAGAGAAGGTAAAATATTTTTTGGCGGCACCGATGGTTTGTTAATGTTCGATCCAGATAAATTATCTATTGCAGGCATGCAAGGCCTATCGAATGTGTCTGCAGGACAGTCATCTATTGAACCTAAAAACCAGCAATTATATGCAAACCGATTCAAAAAAAGTCAAGCGCCTACTATTACCCAACTACGTCTATTTAACTTACCAATTTCTGTTCATTCAGATAATTCACCACTTCTAAAACCAATAAATTTGTCCAATAGTATTGATTTACCGAATGAATCTACAATGCTTAGCATTAAGTTTGCTCAAGTGAACCCTGTTAACCCCGAATCAGTTAAATATCGTTATCGGCTATTAGGTTTATCAGAAAAGTGGATTGAGACCGATGCAGAATCGTTGAGACGCGCTGAGTTTTCATATTTAGATTTTGGCAGTTATGAATTTATTGTACAAAGTAAAACACCTTTGGCCCCTTGGTCTGAGCCAAAATCGCTACAGATAAACATAGCCCCACCATTCTGGTTAGAACAAAACGCCTTAGTTTTATATGCCATATTAAGTATTCTAATTTTAATCTATTGGCTCAAACAAATCCGCTCCAGGAATGCGATACGCCAATCCATACTTGTGAATGAAGAACGATTGAAGTTAACCCTTTGGAGCAGCGGCGACGAACTGTGGGATTGGGATATTTACCAAGGACAAGTATTTCGCTCTAACACCTGGGGCACCCTGGACTTCCCTCAAGACGATATTAGAGTGAACAGCTCCTACGAAGCGAATATCCACCCAAACGATATTCAACGCGTACAACAAACTTTAAATGATCACCTAAGCGAAAAGACTGAACATTACGAAATCACCTATCGAGCTAAGACATACAAAGGTGATTGGTTATGGGTGCTCGACCGCGGAAAGGTGGTAGCCAGAGACAACAATCATCAGCCACAAAGGATGACAGGCACCTTAAAAAACATCAGCCATTTAAAAGAGTCTGAAGAACAGCTTAAATTATTTAAGCGCTCAATCGAAACTATATCCGATGGTGTTTTTATCACCGACACGACGTTTAAATTTATATCAGTGAATAACTCGTATTGTAAATACACCGGCGAAACTCGAGAGCAAGCCCTAGCAAGTTATTTAACCTTTCATCAATATCCCGGCGCTTTCACTGAAGAAGTCAAAAAATCATTGCAGCAAAAAGGCAATTGGTTTG
>Ga0209712_10002256_pt1 | contig 15974 bp, 12 predicted proteins | sample ArcOceMetagenome_FD_187443 | JGI IMG/M metagenome (GOLD analysis project Ga0209712, IMG submission 187443) | Marine eukaryotic phytoplankton communities from Arctic Ocean - Arctic Ocean - Greenland ARC118M Metagenome (SPAdes) (version 2) | ecosystem: Environmental > Aquatic > Marine > Oceanic...
GCCCGAGCATAGAATTGCCCCTGTTGTTGGCGGCTATCAGACAAGCTACTTCTGTAAGCATATAAATTATCAATGCCTTCTTGATACTTGGACTCAGCTGAAGGCAATAACCAGCTTAAACTGTCAATATTGAACTGAGGTTGTGCTTTGGTTAAAAAGGGATTTTCTAACGATTGACTCTGTGAACGACTAAAATCTTGACGCATCGCTAGGGCCAAATCTCGCGTCATTTCTAAAGCACCAAACTCCCAGCTAGGCATATTGTCCATCATGACACTAGGCGGCAACACATCATTTGACAAATATCCACCAGACTTGTTTAGCAATGTCTCAGCAACTGAAATTAAACTAGTGGTGATGGTATAGCCGGCGACAACAGACTCATTTCTCTGGCTAGCTTGCTGCTGGGCAAGTAGCTCAGGTTCAAATAATTCAGGCTCGAAGCTCCAAAATACTGACAAAATCCATAACAAGAAAATGAATAGTACAGCGGTGCTAAATAGCCATTTTGGTGCAAGGTATTGTTTCATGTTTTTCCCTAATGATGTTTATGCACAGATGGTCTGGCGACCTTGGCCGAGATGATAATGGACTCACCGTCTTTGGTCTGTAAACTGATGGCTACAGACTCTCCTTCTGATAAGGGCTGTTTCAGCCCAAATAACATAATGTGTAGGCCTCCGGGAGCAAACTGCACGCTCTGACCTGAATTAATAACGACCTCTGACTGTTGCTCCATTCGCATCATGTCATTCACCATTATATGGTTATGAATTTCTGCTTTAGTAGCAAAATCCGCCGAAGCACCAATCAAAATTTTGGTGGTGTCCGAGCTGTTTTGAATAGAAAAATATGCCGCTGTGTTAGGTACACTAGGAGGCAGTAGTCTGACAGTTGCGTCTGTGACTATTACTTCAGCGTAAATGACACCCGTTACTAAACTACACAGCAATACAAATAATCGAAACATAAATCACCCACGTATAAAAATTGCCTCTGATTATTCAGTAATTTTAATTAAGATACCATCCATTAAGCACAAAAGTTTGACCTAGATCGTTGATAACATTAATGGGTAGATGTCTGCTTGTCTCTCACTAAAAGAAAAATCACTACGGTAAATAAGATAACCGGCCAAAATACGCTTAGCCCGGCAACAAACAAACCCATTCCTGCGGCAATGATGGCGAAAGCTATAGCAGCAAAAAGGCTAAATGCGATGATAAAACCCACTACAACCAATACTGCTACCACGCCTGTTAGTGCGATAATGGAAGTGATAGGTTCAACATCATGCTTTGCAAAGGATATATGTAAGTCTAACCACTGGGTTACTAAGTGACCTAGGCTGTACGTCAATACCATCGCTATCAACACAGCTAGGGTTATGTTTTTAAACATGATGCATCCCTTATCTGTTTGGGATCAGGATTGTGGCAGTTATATAAGCAATAGCAGTGACGGTAGGCAGTAAGATTAAACAGACTACAGCCGCTACGCGAACTAACAACCTAGGTACGCTCCAATGTTTCGCTAAACCGGCACATACACCCGACACTTTTCGATGTATTGAATCTTTGTATAATCTATTTACTTCAAAATAACGGCTCATGTTTTTCTCCTATGACTTCAAGTTTCTGCAGCTAGCGGCAGTGGTGGGTCGCCACTAGCGAATGGGCAAATCAACACTAAGCAACCTTTGAACGTAATGCTTCTAGTTCTTGCTCAATTTGACTCTCAGATTCAAGTTGATTGAACTGTGCATGTAAGCCTGGTGATTCATCCACTAAATCATAAGCGTCAACTTGTGACTCTAGATCATCAATTCGGCGCTCATATTGCTCAAACCGGATGATCGCATCATCAATCTTCACTGAATGAGCTTTATTCTTAATGGTCATGCGCACGGCTACCGAACGCTCTCTGATAATCAGAGATTTTTGTTTAGCTCGCGCTTCCACTAGTTTGTCTTGCAATTTGCCCATGTCAGCTTGTAATTTAGACAGCGACTCTTCAACCACATTTAGCTCATCAGTTAAAGCTGATAATTTTTGCTGACTGTGGTGCTTTTCAACCAATGCTGCTCTAGCCAAATCTTCACGATCTTTCTCTACTGCTAAGGCCGCTTTTGCCTGCCATGCATTGATCTGTTGTTGCAATTTGTCCACTTGGCGCTGCACCTGCTTTTTTTCAGCTAGGTTAGTGGCCGCCACTGAGCGTAACTCCACTAAGGTTTCTTCCATTTCTTGGATCAGTAACTTAATCACTTTTGTAGGCTCTTCTGCCTTATCTAAGATGGCATTGATATTGGCTTGTACTATGTCTGACACTCTCGTAAACATACCCATGTTGATTTCTCCAATAAAATTAATAAATTTCCTGCTGGGCTATTCCAGCACTACCCAAGCTATTACAAGTGTTGTGCCAATTTAACAAAATAGAATAAGCAATTGATTCAATTGAATTTTTAATTAATTATGCAATACTAAATTATTTGGAAACCTCGAGCTAACTTAACAATTTAGTCAAAAAGACTAAGTAGTTAGCGAAAATCACAATTGATATTTAATAAGCTGTGAGACCACAACTTACGACAAAGAAAAAGGAGTTGATAGATACTAGTCACGATATCCAATATGTTTAGACTGTTCTGATTATTCTGTGGATTTCTTGGTATGGAACATCACCGGAATATGTTGAATGACGCCTATGAGCCTAAAAGCAGACGGTCGAGCGTTACCCCTGACGGTGAACTTTATGTCATTTGCAGTCTTTCAGATGGACTGGGGTTGATAATGGGTGTCTTGATAATTATATTGATAATTCATAAGTTTTTCTGCTGAGCCAGTCACCAGTGGTTTGCACCAGTCATCGGCACGCAGCGGCGGTATTAAGTTGTGCGACTGAAAAGATGGCAGGTCAGGCCTTTCATGGAGATTCATAATAACTAAACGTGAAATTACGATGAGTGTATTGCAAAATATAAGAGTTACCCCGCAGGTTTTATGCTCGAGGCACCATAACAGCCAGCTTTACAGCCACGGAAGTGAACCCATGGCCTCGAACTAACCTTGGGAATTCTTGGTAGTGAGTGACGGGTTCGCAGAGGCGATTATCTGAGAGCGAGCAAAGTTTGTGCTTTATTGTATCGACTGGGCAGATGAATATCGGTGCAATTAGGGCTCCACGTAGAAACTGTCATTCGCAATAACAGTTTTCAGTTCGTTTAATCGTTCTATGGTGCGCTTGTTGAGTATGAAGCCAGCGGACAGCAACATCAGACCATTTTTACCTTTGACGTCTCGAGCCAATAGCATACCGGGCTTAAGCTGATAAATAGAAACAGCTTTGCTTTTAGCTTCTAACTCCGATTTTATGGCCGCATTCCCTAATCCCGAGTTTACTCTGAGGAGCTCAAGATCAGTGGTAATGGTTTGGTACTCGCTCTTGGGCCTGATTTCTATCTCTTCTTCAGACAGTGCCTGCATGATGGTCCTGATCACTGAAACCGGTTTGAAGGGCTTGGTCAAAAAGCCATTGACATCAAGACCTATTGCCACACCTAGCGTCTCAGCATCAGTCAAGGCGGTAATAACCACAGTGCGGAGCTTGGGGTCGGCTGCAGAATTACCGCAACGAATCTGTTGCAGCAACTGCAGACCGTTCATGACTGGCATCTGAACATCTGTCAGTAATAACTGGATGTTATGATTCTCTAGAATGTCGAGGGCCTTGCGACCATTCGCAGCTTTGATGACATTCACCAGCCCGATATTCGACAGTGCCTGCACGATAACTCGCCGCATAAAGGCGTCGTCTTCAACTAACAGGATACTCAAATTCTCGAACTCATCATCCACTACATTTGACATTGTACTTACTCCGCGGGCGGTTACTATTTTGATATTAAAAGACATCCTTTCAGTTTTTCGGCTGTGGTGCGACCGGCTGTTAAAGCCGCCACGTTTTAGCCCATTGTTCTACTTTCTCACCCGGCATGGGTCGGGCCAGGAAAAAGCCCTGAGCCATATCGCAGCCGATTGATTTCACCAGGTCCCAATGCTCTTTCTCCTCCACACCCTCGGCCACAGTGGTCAGGTTGAACTTTTTCGCCAATTCGATTGTGTGCTGCAGGATGCTTCGGTCACGGGGACTTGCGATCGCCCTTTGTATAAAGCTAAGGTCCAATTTTAATTCTGTGAAAGGCAGATCGCGTAACTGGGCCAAATTAGAACCTCCGGTGCCAAAATCATCGATGGAAAGTCCAATTTTTTTGAGACGCAAACGCAACAAGTTGTCAAGAGGTGCCACAAGATCTTTCATCAGACGACTTTCAGTAACCTCAATGGTCAGAGCGATATCACTACCTTTCACCATTTCCAATAGCTTCTCCGGAAAGCGAAGGTCGTACAGACTATCCATAGAAACGTTGATTGCTAGGTGAAAATCGACTCCGTCGCGTTGCCACTGATAGACCCACCGCACAGCTTTGCTCAGCAGCATGAAGGTCATGTCATCAACTAATCCAGTAGATTCGGCCAGCGGTATAAAAACATCAGGATAAATATAACCCTGCAGTGTTGGCCATCGTGCGAGCATTTCGACGCCCACAGCCTGCCCCGTGCGGATGTCGATTTTCGGCTGGAACCAGGGCTCCAATACTTCACCGTCGATAGCGGCGCGCAGTTGCGCCTCGGTTATATGGTCGGACGAGTCCTTGCAACTGATATTCTGGTTAGCTTTTGGAGAGCACCATTTATCCAGCATTGCGCGCAATGGTTCAGCCTTGACGGGCTTGCTCATGCTACCCAGGACAGTAAGTTGCCTCGCGCGAGCCAAGCTTTCCGCCAGGGACAGGGTCCGCTCTTCTTCACCACTTATCAGGATAATCCCCCCGTCGAACTGGCGACTGGCAAGTTCTCGCAACAATTCGATCCCGTCTACACAAGGCATGTTCAGATCCAGCAGAATAACTTCGATGAGTGATTCATTGCGTTCCACTATGTTAATGGCCGCCTCGGCACTATTCGCACAATAGACATCCATAAAACCCAGGTTAGCGAGCGTAATGGCGGCGCTCTTGAGTATAAACTCATCGTCATCGACAACCAAAATGGATGAGGTAGGTTTGAGATATTCCACGTTATACCTTTCTTAAGTTAATTAGCTTTGGGATGATGTTGTAGAATCCAGTCTCGGGCCTGCTGCATATGACGCTGGAGCTTCTTCTTTTTTTGTTTCAGAGCGTTACTGTCGCCGCTATGTCCCCAGATTTCCATCTGCAGGCAGCATTCGTAAAATGCCTGTGCGCCAATGCTGATAACAGATGACTTCAGTTTGTGGGCGAGTGCAATCACTTCATTTACGCTGCCCTCGTCTATGGCATGGCACATATCCTCCATCGTGATCGATGCACTCTCAAGAAAATCATGGTAGAACTCAGTTAACAATTTAGGATCGTCTGAGCCCAACAGCTCGGACAGTGTGTTCGCGTTTATCACCTCATGGTTGATGTCATTCGTGACGGCCGTCGTGGCGAGATCACCCGCGTTATGCACTTTAACTGGCTGTATCGCGGTCATTTTATTCCCTTCTGACAGCCAGCCAGCCAATTTTTCTGACAGTATCTCTAATCGCAAAGGCTTAGTGATGTAATCGTCCATGCCGGCATCAAAGCATCGGCGGCGGGCTTCCGGCATTGCATCTGCTGTCACGGCGATGATGGGCAGCCTGTTATCACCATATTCCAGCTCACGGATAGCCCTGGTCAAATCGTAGCCGTCCAGTCTAGGCATGTGGCAGTCGGTGAGCAGCAAGCTGTATTTATTTCTATTTTCACTCCACATCTTTAACGCTTCTTCACCATCGTTGGCGAAATCAGCTGTTAACCCCATTAAACCCAGCTGATATTTGATGACCTTCTGGTTTGTCTCATTGTCTTCAGCAACCAGCAGCCTATAGTTGGCGCTACCAGCTATCTCGACGATGCGTGGGAGAGGCCTTACGGCCGGAAGACCCGGGGAGCTTAACATTGTCGAGTCTGGTGCTAGCCCTGCTGCAACAGATACAACATTGATGAACGCTCGCCTGCTTAAGGCGCTACAATCGATTTGCAGCGTGTCGTCGGCAGTTCGTCTGGCGACCCGCCGTCTACCGCGGCTGACTGTGACAAAACTCAGTTGTAACGTAGCCGGAAACAGTGTTCGAAGTTGCTCCAGCTTGGCGTCAATATCATTCGCAGACCTCTGTTTTGCCAACACTATAACCACTAATTCCGATGCGCCTTGCAACTGTTGCATCGGCAGGTTGGCTATCTGGCTGCTAGGCACCTCGGAAAGTTCGACTCGCTCACATTGGAGGTAGCGGCTGATGAAGTCGCAAACACTGTCTTCTTCCGTCAGGAATAGTATTCTTGTATTTTCAAGTACAAAATTGCGATTAAAATTTGGTTGGCTACAGGTCTGTAATGGCAGAGCCACTGTAAAAAGCGTACCTACGCCCAACTCGCTGTCTACCAGGATTTCACCACCCATCAATTCGCACAGGCGTTTGCAGATACTTAGCCCTAGCCCGCTGCCACCGTACTTCCGGGTGATAGAGGATTCTGCCTGAATAAATGGGTTGAACAGTTCCTGCTGTACTATTGCATCGATACCAATGCCGTTGTCTGCTATTTTGAATAGCGTTAATGGCGTGCCAGTGGCAGACTTACCCGTCTCGATGGATATCGTAACCCGGCCGGAATTCTCGGGTGTGGTATTGGTGAATTTGATGGCGTTGCCAACCAGATTGTAAAGAATCTGCCTGATTCGGCCCGGATCCGCCAAATATTGTGGTAATTCCGGGTCGCAGAATGTGATGAGGTCGATATTTTTCTGTCCAGCAATCGGCAACAGAGTTTGGCAAACACCATCAAGAAGGTCTTCCAGTGTGACAGAGATTTTTTCGAGTTCAATCTTCCCTGCTTCAACTTTGGTGAAGTCCAGAATCTCATCGATAATAGTCAGCAAGTTAAATGCAGAATCGTTAACCGTGCTTAGCATCTTGCCGTGGTCCTCGCCCGGGGGCAAGCGCCGCAGTACATCTAGCATTCCCACTATCCCGTTAATTGGCGTGCGGATCTCGTGACTCATTGTGGCGAGGAAGGTAGTCTTGGCCCGATTAGCGTCCTCCACATTCTTGGTTTCTATAGCCAATAGCTTATTCTGCTCTGCCAAATCGTCGTTAAGGATCCCCATCGACTTCTGCTGGGACTGTGCATCTTCGTTGAGGCTTTTGGCTTTCGCCAGTGCATGATGTAGTTTTTCGCGGTTTTGTGCCGTCCCGATGGTCACGCCTATGAAGGGCATGGCATCGGCCAGATAGCGCAGCTGGATTTCACTTAGCCGCTGCAAGTTACCAAGCTCAACTACCCCCTTCAGCTGACCCTCGTGATAGCAGGCAATAGCTGTCAGGTGCCGTGGTGTTGTCTCACCCAAGCTTGAACGGATCTTGACGTAGTCGTCAGGAATGTCATCCAGCCCAACCGGCTCTTGTAGATTAGCGGCCAGCCCCACCAGACCATCACCAAGCAGAAACTGTTTGACGAGATCACCACTAGCATCAAAACCGAAGCCGCCAGCCAAGTTCAGTATCGGCATTTTACTCTGGTTGTCAAAAAGATATAGGGTTCCCAGACTGGCCTCGGTTGTATGACACAGCTCAGCAATAACATTGTCGATCAGCGCATGAATGTGTTGCTCTCCCGCCACCATGCTACTGAGGCGCACCAGCGCAGTGCTGAGCCATTCGTTGGCTTTACGTTCATGACTAACCTGGAGCAGTGATTTCTGCATGCGACCAATGTCTTGGGCTAGCTCACCCAGCTCGTCATTCGTGACGCGACCCATAGAGATATCCAGGTTACCATCCGCAATGGCCGTCGTGGCTCTCTTCAGTAGCGCGAGGCCCCCGCTCGTAGTTTGCAAAATTAGTGAAGCAAAGATGGAGGTGAGTAACAGTATCACCGATAGCAGTAATAGGACGTTGCGAATGGACTTGGACAGAATGTCATCAGCAGTCTGCTGGTGCCGGTCCAACTTATATTCAGAATGGCGCACGATAGATGCCATGATGTTTTGTGCCGAGTCGATCAGTTGCCGCCCTTCAGCACTACTGAGCTCAAACGCGCGGACGTTACTATTCTCGAAGCTGAGAGCCCTGACCTGCTGATTAATGAGCATGTATTGGTCGTAGCGATCTTTGAACCGATACAGGTCGCTCTTCGATTTCTCAGTGACTATCTCGGTCAGTTCTTTCAGACTCTTGTCCAGTGACTTGATCAAGCTTTCGGTGGCCAAGGCTAAGTCGTCCTTCTCCTGCGGTGTGTTGGTAAGGAGTAGATTTTTCTCCGCTCGCTGAATCTCGACCAAATAACGATAAACGTGAGAGGCCTTTCGAATGCGTTGAGCGCTGTTCAGAAGGCTTTCAATATCAGTAAGGCTTGTTGCTTCATCAGTGTTTCGATCTAGGATGGATGTGATTACGTTACTCGCCATTTCGAAAACGGGCAGTGCTTGTTTCTGGGAGAGGATATTCGCCCTGACGTTGGCATTGATTCTGGTTAGTTTCCTGACTTCCTCGTTTACTAGCAGATACCGCTCCCATACCTCACTAAAGCTATCCAAAAGGCGTTGTCCTTTGATATCCGTCAGATCACGCAATTCCTTGCGGCGATCGCGCATCTCATCGATGGTACGCTCAGTAAAGAGTGCGTAGACATCCATCTCACGCTGGTTTTTGGCCAGTATGAGATTTTTCTCCGCGCGCGCGATTTCCAGCAGGTTCTGGTTGATGCGCGCGGCGAGCTTGATTTTCTTAGCGTCGCTCTCAACGATCAGGTTGATGCTGTCATTGGTCTGAGCTAAGTTGACCAAGATATAGCCAGTCATCATTGTGAACGCCAGCAATGTCACTGCGAATGTAGCCCCTATCTTGAACTTGATAGTAAAGTCTTGGAAATATTTCAACGCCTATAACCTCTATTTTTATTATTGTATGACACGCTATATCAGCGTCAGCACAACAATTACTGAATACCTACAAAGAATTGACGATGGCTTGCCGTCAATTCTTTGTAGGGGTTTTTTCATCCGGTATATTTCATATTTATTAATACAATTTTTTTATCTTTAACCATTCACAGCTTTCAAAAACTATCTCCTTCTATTTTATAAATATCTGCGTGATGAACTCATCATGCAAAACTGGTTTGCACAACAGTGCGGGGCGCTTGTCTTGAATTCTGGATTACGTGGCAACAGTCGATTCACCTGCAGTCAGGTATTTGGTAATTTGATAAGTTGGGCATGCAAAAGGGCGGCTTTGATAGTCGAGTAAGGCTGATTGAGAATATTCAAAGTTGGCTTGTAGCCCAATAATTAATGGTTGCTGATTACCTAACTCTTCTAATAAGAAAAATGCTTCATTGGATTGAGGGATATCAATGAGTTGGTTAAGTACTGGGTGCCACTTAGCTGTATGCCCAGCGTGGTAAATTTCGCTAATAAATTCTAATAATCTACCAGAGGACGTGTCCATATTAGCTACTACCCCATTTACTTAAACTGATAAATTTTATCGCATCGCGCGACAATATAGTGCTGTTGCTCCAATAGCAAAGAAAGCATTAAATTTCATTCAAACGTATGAGACAGGAATTTTTACACATTATTAAAATTGCGATTTGAAATTTAAATCATAATTTCAGACACCTCCATTTCAGGCAAATTATAAAGATACCTAAAGTAATAAAACAACCAATCACAGCCTGATTAATAAGCATAAAGTGATGGGTATATTCTAATTCTTTTATTTTAAAATAAGATATTTAAGCTTATTTGGGATTGTGCGTGGGACTTACATGGAGGACTTACATGGACAGCCAAGATTGGACTTATTGATATTTAATAAGCTGTGAGACCACAACTTTCGACACAGAAAAAGAAAACTAACCACAAAGGCCACAAAGGCCACAAAGGCCACAAAGGAAAAGTACCTGATAGATACTAGTCATGATATCCAATATATTTAGACTGCCCTGATTATTCTGTGGCTTTCTTGGTGTGGAACATCACCGGAATATAGTGAATGACTCCAGTGAGCCAGGAACGGTCATTCGACCAATAGTAGCCGAACGACTGCTTTGCCCAAGAAACCGGCCAGTCGATGAAGCCATTTGTATGGCCGGTGTGAGCGATTATCGGTCGTAGCCTAAACTGAATATATTGATCACTTTTTTGATATTTGTTGATGCTATCGGTCGGAATCCTAATGGCAGGTGATCCAACAAAGCAGACATACGAACGAAGAATTATATTACTGTATTTTGCTGCTAAAACCCTTCAACATCAACTTCCTCTATCCGTCGGCCACTTGCGCAGGCTGTGTAAAAACTATTTTCAGCCCTTTATTTGAACAAAAATAGATGTAAATATGTGTCTTACATTAAAATCTGACCAAGTTACATAACTAAGGAAACTTACATTTTACGTAGCATTGCGTAATTAATTGGATTGTTGAAGTTTTTACAAAACCTGAGCCAATTGCAGACGTTCGTGGTCATAGCGATTCAGGAGCAAGAAGCCTAAGTTTTAGCAAATTAGGATGATGTCTCTGCAACTGATGTAAGGCACTTTTTAGTTGGTAGGGCACCTTACCGTAAGTCGTTATTGCCAACCTCTTTTCCGATACCCCAGAGCGGGTAATATAACGGCACAGCCTTTCGAGTTTATTTCTATCCTGTGCGTTGCTCATCATGACACCTGCATGGAGACTGAAGCCTGCCACTTTTGCGGCACAGCCTGACGCAAGCCCTTGCTCTGCCATAGGTGCAATGGTTTGCAAGGTAAAGACCTTTCGTCATTGCCGTCCCCATTCCTTTCCACCCATTTCTACCAACCGAGACGCGGCTCGTCGAAAGGAAAAGGCGAGATCATTGGCGGCCGATAATTGTGCCAGTGACACGCCAATTCGACCCGTCGCCGACCACTCCAAATATTCCCCCTCTTTGGTGCGAATCATGGTCGTCGCAAAGGAACTCGAGCTTCCCCCCTTCTCACTGACAAACAATTCTTCATCTCCATCACTGCTTTCGACTTGCGCTTCAAAATCGACAAACAATTCGTCGAGCGGGACTTGTGCCGCCAGCACCAAGCGGGTGCGAGATTCATAACACGCGTCAATGAGGGTCACGAATCGTCGCGCTTCGTTGAGGTGATTGGCGTCCAGTTGGGGGACGCAGTCTATGATGAGGACCGGAAATCGGCAGCAGAGGGAAATATAATCGGCCGCCCCGAGCGGTTGGTAGCACAACTCGGAAAAGTCAAACCAGGCGCACCGGTCATTCAATCGGGCGACCTGGACGGTGCGACCAAAGAGGACGGGAATGATCTCGGCCTCAGTTCCGGATGCAGTGCCACCAAATATTTCTTCCAACTGCGCCTGCATGTTGTTATTAATATTATTATCGCCATGAACATCCTTGTTTGACCAAAAATAGGATTGACCACCCGCTCGAGTTTCGAGTCGATAATCCTTGCGGGAATCCTCCATGGAAATAATGTCGGACGTGTGTTTCAATATGTCGATGAATGGCAAAAAGAGGGATCGGTTAATGCCTCCCTCATACAAGGCATCGGGGGGTCGATTCGAGGTGGCCACCACCACGACATTCCAATCCAATAATAATAGTAAAAACAGTCGCTTCAAAATCATAGCATCGGCAATGTCTGTCACTTGAAATTCATCGAAACAGAGGAGTTGGGCTTCTTGTGCCAATTGTTGCGCAATGATGGGAATCGCATCACCTCGTGGGTGCTTCTGTTTGTAGGCAAAGATTCGATGATGGACGTCTAGCATGAATTCATGAAAGTGGACGCGGCGTTTGGTAATCTTTACGTGTTTGTGGCTGTGGCTGTCATTATTACAGCAAGAATCATCATCAGGAACAGTAACCGACGCGTAAAAGAGATCCATTAGAAAGCTCTTGCCGACCCCGACCGGTCCATGAATGTACATGCCTCGCGGTGGTGGACCAAAAGACCACAAATGGAACTTCTTTCGAAGAAAGGACTGGGCGGATGCCAGGGATCGCGCCAGTAACAGTGGACTGCTGCTTGTACAGCTGCTCTCTGTCGGATCGTCGGTGCGTACGGGTACTGGTGGGAGCGAGGCAAGAGACTCGTGCAGGGCATCGAATTTTGCCGCCAGAGCGACTTGCGCGTCATCTCGTCGCACCTCCCCCGCGTCCACCTTGAGTTCATAAGCCGCTGCCACGGGGCCTGTCGAGAAGCACCGCCGAGCGACGCGATGTTGTGTTATCATCGTCTTCATCTTCATCGTCTTCATCGTCTTCATCATGGAGCTGATGAGTTTATCAACATGATGTTATGGTACACTAGATTTCTGTATGGGTATCAAATGGATTTGTATTAGAGACTCAAGTTTCGGAGTTCAACTTGAACGCCAAATTCAGCATAACTAACTGAATAATATAAATAAAAATAGCCTTATTATGGTAAAATGTTTGTTATCTAGACAAAACACGAAACCACTCAAGGGCTATAAAATGAACCCTGACACAACCCCCTCTATTTTTAACAACAGATTTGCTCACACGCGCCGATATTCAAGTCGACAACCTGTTTAGTACAATGTGGCAACGCCTAGGCTTCAGAGTATAGGTAAAATAAAACGTCATTTTTCCTAAAATTAAAACACGATGCCTCATGTTTTCCATATTGACATCTATTTTATATTCTTAAGGGAGTGAAAGTCCGCTATTTTTTGTCTATTAATCGACTGTTTCCACGTAATTAAGAATTCAAGACAAGCGGCTCCTAAAGTTGTGCAAACCAGTTTTGAATATTACTTTTATTTAAACAGACTTATCTGAGGCCAAGTTTGATTAATCGTATGATGATTCTTCGCTCAATATAGTCTGATAGTTCGAATTTTCTAACGTCAGCTTTAGGTCGATTTAAGCCTTTTCTAGACTAGAACCTTATGTCGGCTTTTGGCACAAACTTCCCCCTCAGGTTTGATACTCAACTGTCCGGTTTTAGGCTCACAGCGGCCTGTCAGAGAACTTATTTTCAACGAATGCAAATAGCACATTCGAGCCAGTCAGTTTTAGCTCATTAACTCAATAACAACTCTCTTTTTTTACCTACTTTTTCTCTGTGCTCTTCGTGCCCTCTGTGAGGATAATACTGTTGATTTAAACCTATCGACTCGTTTCAGCATGTTACAGGCGTATATGAAACGGTTATACAAGATGACAAAGTACAAAATTGGAGGAATGATATTTAAAGGGGGAGTGTTCTAATCGTGTATAGAAGTAGCTAAAATAATAATAATAAAAATAAAAACGGTCAATACTGCCATTAGAGACCGTTTCGATAACTTATGATGCTGTTGTATTTATTCAATACTGGGCTCTTACGCACAGATTCAACAAAGCTAAAAATCACTGCCCCTGCCACATAGGCAACTACTGGGGTCAACAACATGATAAATAAAGAAAGGTGATGAAACATAGTCACCCCTTATTCAGCTTCGGTTCTGCTAGCCTTAACGTTTTCAGTTTTAAAGTCAGTGATAGAAACATTAGCTATATAACTCTTTTCTTCACTAAAGCTAACGTTGTTAGCTACCGTCAATATTGCCAAACTCAGGTTATTTTTGATTTCTTGTTGTGCCACTTCCATCGCTTGATTCACCATGCCGCTTACATATTTTTCTAATGAAACGTTCTCGGCTTGAGCTGTTGAAGCGAAGACTAAAGAAGAAGTAAGTGCGATGGCAGCAATTTTAGATTTAGTGAACATGATGTTTTCCTTTGGTTCAGTAAGTGATAACTGTTTTTAAAGACCTTTTTTAAAAGACCTTTTTTAAATAGTGTGAACAGTTATTGTTTAAGTCGCAGTATCCTTTGCGATAGTTGTGCCAATCATGAAATTATTTTTATCTATCTGATTTGTATATATTTTATTTAAATGCTCAGGGGCAAAGATGTGTGCACATATTGTTCAATCCTAAAAATTGGTTAAATTTACTACTATTTTAGTGAATTTAGCCAATCATCTCAGATTGAAATTGTTTTGCCTTCGACTGGGCCTCTAACAACACATCCAAAGCATCTGTTAACAGCTCAACACCCGCATTGGCTTTAGTGCCATTTTGACTCAAGTATCTGCGCCAAATACGCCCGCCAGGCTGGCCTTGAAAAAGGCCCAACATATGCCTAGCAATATGCCATGGCCTGGCACCTTGAGCCATTTGCTGCTCTACGTAGGGTAACATCGCCATCACTATTTCAGCCCGGGTTTTACTGGCACACTTGCCTTGATAAAAACGTTTGTCGACTTCAGCTAAAATGTAAGGGTTGCTATACACCTCGCGGCCTATCATCACGCCATCCAAATGTTCAAGATGAAGCTGCACCTCATCTAAGGTTTTTACACCACCGTTTAAACTGATATGTAAATCGGGAAACTGTTGTTTTAATTGATACACACGGTCGTACATCAAGGGGGGGACATCACGGTTTTGTTTTGGGCTTAATCCTTTTAGCCAAGCTTTGCGGGCATGCACAATAAAGGTCTTGCAACCTGAGGCAGCTACCACCTCAATAAAGCGAGTTAAGTCTTGGTATTCATCCATTTCATCAATGCCGATCCGTGACTTGACCGTGACGGGAATATCCACCTCTGCCTGCATACTATTAATACAAGCAGCCACAGTGTCTGGTTCAGCCATTAAACACGCGCCAAACCGTCCATTTTGCACTCGGTCGGAGGGGCAGCCTACATTGATGTTCACTTCATCATAACCGTACTTTTGTGCTTGCGCAGCACAGCGCGCCATATCAGTCGGATTAGAGCCGCCCAGTTGTAATGCGACTGGGTGCTCTTCTTGGTTATACCCAAGATAATCGCCTTTGCCAAAAATGATCGCCCCAGTGGTCACCATTTCGGTATATAAAAGCGCGTGTTGTGAAATTTGCCTAAGGAAATACCGACAATGTTTATCTGTCCAATCCAGCATGGGCGCAACAGAAATAGTGCGATTAATGGGTTCACTCATAGATTGCCTCGCCAATGTGGAATTTAGGGCGCGCATTCTAGCTGATTTCGCTTGCCAGCACTAGTGGACTTATTAAGCTGGTACTTAAGTCATTCAGTTAACTGACTAACAAAATAAATCCTAAGTAAATGTAATTGATCGTACGTGACTTGTTCGTTGAGACTGTCGTAAACAGGTTTGAGTCGCTCATATGAGTGCTCTGTAAATGCGGCTAAGGCTGCATCTACTTGGATTTGACTCAGGCCAGATTGCTCCAACAGTAATGTGGGTTGTGCAAACGTGTGGCCATCTTGCACATAGCGGTATAAGTGATTAATGATAGTGCCGTCTTTTACCTTAAACTGCTGGGCTAAAGATGTAATAGATTGTCCAGCCTGATAGGCGTTGACGATTTCTGTACTGCGGATACTGGCGTTGGCATTGGTGCTTTTACTCACCGTTGTTTTGCTAGCCGTTTGGATATTTGCCACTTCTTGGAGGTCGTGTAGCTGGCAATAGTCGCTGATCATGGCGAGGAAATGTTCACCATATTTGTCTAACTTGGCTTGCCCTACACCATGAATACGTAACAAGTTCTCTTCAGTGTGGGGGAAGTAATACGCCATTTCGTTGAGAGTGCGATCAGAAAAAATGGCGTAAGGCGGCAGGTTTGCTGCATCAGCTAAACGTTTACGATCCGCTTTTAATATCCCAACCAATTGCTGATCACCAGGGTTAGAAAGCACCTTAGATGACTGACTACTAGTCGCGACAGGTTGCTGCAATAAGGCAAAAAATGGCGCTTTACCTTTTAATACGTCACCGGCTTTTTGGGTGAGCTTTAAGCCACCAAATTGTTCTTCTTGGTT
>Ga0209712_10002258_pt1 | contig 15967 bp, 12 predicted proteins | sample ArcOceMetagenome_FD_187443 | JGI IMG/M metagenome (GOLD analysis project Ga0209712, IMG submission 187443) | Marine eukaryotic phytoplankton communities from Arctic Ocean - Arctic Ocean - Greenland ARC118M Metagenome (SPAdes) (version 2) | ecosystem: Environmental > Aquatic > Marine > Oceanic...
TAAAAGGACTAATAACTTCATAACACCTCCGTGTGCTTATATGAGTATTAAAGTTTCAGTTCCTAAACTCCGTGGAACCTATATATATGTATTGCGATTTTCATGCCAAAAATTTGGTACTATAAAAGTGATATCTGGTGTCATTTTAACTATTTTGGAGGATTTATGCACCAGTAATGATGTCATAATAGTGTCGTTGTTGATCAATAGTTAAAGGTTTAATGATATCAACTTTTGTTTTTTTTATTCCTCTCGTTCTTATTACATCATCCATAATTCTGAGTTTTTTAGTCATGTTTTTTGTCGTTAGAAGTAACCATCTTGGAAATTGTTTTTTTAATTCGGGCAGTGGAATCTTTATAAGAGTTGTTTCTTCAACTGCTATAACGTCTGCTGATCTTTTTTGGCCATCAAAGAAAGAAAACTCACCAAAGTATTGTCCTGACTCAAGAAAAGCTATTGGAGTTACCATATGGCCCTTTCTACTACAAATTAAAAGTTTACCCTTAACTATTTTATATAATTCCCTAGATAAATCACCTTCTTTACATATTAGTGTTTCTTTTGAAACCTTTTCTAGTAAATTAACATCCATGATTACCTCTTAAGTTTATAGCTTTAATAGTTTTTTTATTCTAAATGATAAAGCTTCAGTAACTCTTTCAAAATATAAGTTTTGCGGATAAATTTCATCACTAAATATTGTATTAGATCCCCATTCTTTTAGAACTAGTTTATTGAAGTCTAGGACAAGTACGTCGTTATTTCTTGCAGCTTTTCTTAGCATCTTATTATATATTGGATTGCCTCTCCACTGAATGCAATCATAAGCTATAGCAAGCTCAAGAGATTTTTTTGCCTCTTTCATAAGACCCAGTTTCTTGGTGATTTTGCCATGAAGGTAATAGACTTTAGCATTCGTATTAGCAAAAAGAATAAGATCTTTTGAAATGTTATAAGCACCCTTAAAATCTTTTGCCTTTATTTTTTTTGTTACTTCAACTATTTTCTCCTGGCTTAGTTCATCAAGAGACCCATCACAAGACTTCTTTGGTGGGATGTCTAAGTTAAGGGGCTGAGTTAATGCAATAAGGTAACTTCCATGTTCTTTTATATATGAAAACAGGGCACTTATACTTTCATCATAGAGCTTAAAATGAATAATATTTCTTTTTTGAGTCACTAAATCAGAATAATTGTTTGTATCCTCTTTAATCTTTTTACCTAGCCTTTGATGATCAATGACTTTATATAAAAATTTAGAAAAAAAAGGGAATATCATTAAAAGAGTTTTTATTCTCTCATCATTATAGAGATTAAAATTAAATAATATTTTATTAATATCATTAGTAGAAAACCTTTGCTCGAAGGTCTCTTCACTACCACCAATATAAATTGTTATAAGGGGAAGTTTTCCAATATTTCGAATCTTCTCTAATGTTCTATGAATGCCTTCGCCTTCAGTAGCGATTGAGATTATTTCGACCTTTTTTGAAAGATTACTAGAAATAGTATCAATCATCATTTTTTTATAATTTGAAAGTCTCATTCCGAGTCTGTCACCAATAATTAATATAGGGGCATTTGATGTATTTCGTTCAAAAATATTTTTCTTAAATACATAGGGCCTTGGTACTGCTGATACGGGATTTTTAACATATCTATAAGATATGAATGCTGCAGCGCATGCAAATGCTATTATAAATGAGTATTTAAATAATTTCTTCAATAGAGCCCTATAAAAACCTAAATAAAACAGTGTATTAATGTATTTATAGTTTATCTTATCCGATAGTTTTGGTAAATCCCAAGGAAATATAATCTACATACAATTTAGGAGACCATTTGTGTCTAAAACAGTAGCGGAAAAAGCATCTAAATTTACACCTGAATTACTTTCTCCAGCAGGGAGTCTTGATAAACTTAAAGTGGCCATAAGCTATGGAGCAAATGCGGTTTATTTGGGTGGTCTAAAGTTTGGTCTAAGAAGTGCTGCTGAGAACTTTACTGAGGAAGAACTAACTGAAGGTGTCGGCTTTGCTCATAATAAAGGTGCCAAGGTATATGTTGTATTAAATGGTTTTCTTCATGATAAAGATTTAGAAGAATTACCTAGTTTTGTTCAATTTCTTGATAGCTTAGAAGTTGATGCAGTAATTGTTAGTGACCTTGGTGTTATTAAGACTGTTCTTGAGAACTCTTCAATACCAGTTCATTTATCAACTCAAGCAAGCTGTTTAAATGTTGAATCGGCAAAACTTTGGAAGACCATGGGAGTTGAAAGAATTGTTGTTGGTCGAGAGACAAGCATAGCTGAAGCAGGTCTTATAAAAAAAGAAGCAAATATTGAAGTCGAAATGTTTGTGCACGGATCCATGTGTATGGCCTATTCTGGAAACTGTGTAATTTCTAACTTTACACAGGGGCGAGATAGTAACCGCGGAGGTTGTGCTCATAGTTGTCGCTTCGAATACAGTATTGATTTTGATCATCTTGAAAGTGAAGAAAAAAAGAAAGCCTATTTTATGAGTTCTACTGATTTAAATGGAATCAAAGTATTACCAGAGTATATTGAACATGAAATTGATTCTATAAAAGTTGAAGGTCGCATGAAAAGTCATCTTTACGCTGGAACAATTTCAAAAACTTATTCGGAGGCATTAAATCATTATGAACAAAATGGTGATTTTTTATCCAACCAACTTCTAGACTGGGAAAAAGAACTAAATAAAATTACACATAGAACTTACGCACCTGCAAATCTTGTTGAAAAAGCAGGGGAAGAAACTATTTTTAACGAAAGAGAAACGGCCACGGATAATGATTATGTTTTAGTAGGGCGAGTTGTTGATACTTTTAAAGAAGAATTTATTGTCATTGAAGTAAGAAACGCTTTTAATCTTGGAGAAACAATCGAGCTCTTACCCTTTAATGGGCCTGCGATTGAAATTAAATTAGATAAAATACATAATCTTTTAAATCATGAAATTAGCAGATCTAAACCTTCATCTCTTGTGAAGTTGCCTTTTGTTCCAGGTGCAGCTTTAAATAATATTTTAAGAAGAAAGGTCCTGCAGTGAACCTAATTACATATGTAAATTCAATTGATCAATTAGAAAAATGTAATGAATCAGGTCTTAAACAAGTCATTTTAGAGCATAAAGTTGTCTCCAGATTTGGTAAACTTAATACTTCCGAATTTATTGCCATCTCAACTCGTGCTAGAGAGCTAGATATATCAATTGCTCTTGAGTGGGATGTTTTAATGACTGAGTCTGAGTTTAGTCTAAAATCAGATGTCATTATTGAGTTAAAGGATTATTTTCAATCTGTTCGTGTACAAGATGCAGGAGCTATAAACTTTGCTGTTACTAAATTAGATAAAAAAATACAGCTTATTCTAGAGTCTGCTAATCATAATCTAGTCGCAGTTGAGAACTGGGTTTCTTTTGTAGGTGAGAAACTAGAAAGAATAGTTCTAAGTATTGAGCTAGAGAAATCAGTACTGAAAGAATATTGTGAAAAACTAGACCATCCGGTAGAATTTTTGGGCCTTGGTAGAATACTCCTTTTTTATACTCCAAGGAATCTTCTTTCAACACTTCTTCCTCAAGATGACGAAAAAAGAACCAAGTCAATGACAAGTGGGAAATTCTTAGAGGCCACTGGAGAGAGTGAAGAATCTCCTCACAAAGGGTTTCCTCTTATTGAAAATAGTCATGGAACTTTTATGTTTCATATTAAAAGATTATTTCTCCTTGAACACATAAGTGAGATGAATGACTTTGGTGTTGATACTGTTCGTATTGATATGCGTTTTGATAATGTCTTTGAAATTGATAAAATTAAAGAGCTTTCTACAAGTACCGAAATAGCTAAAGTCTATAAAACGAATTATCCTTTTGATGTTATTAAAGGCTATTTCAATATCAATAAGACAGATGTTCTTTTTAAGAAACTTAAAAATACAAGAATCCAAAGAAAAGATAGCTCTTATATTGGAGAAGTAATAGAGATCGTTAAAGGTGAATACATGGCCATCGTTATTAAGAAAAATTCTATTTCTGTTAACGATGAAGTGACGTTTATTACTCCAGAGGGGAAAGAGATGAGCTGTAAGGTATTCTTTTTGAAAAATTCAAATTCTGAAGATATTGAGACGGCTTCTAAAGATCAATTATGTCTAATTAATTACTTTGGTGGAGTTTGGCCAAAATCTCAAGTATATTTAAATACGAGCATTTAAGACAAAAAAATAGCGCAGGATGAGAGTCCTACGCTATAAGAGAGAGAGAGAGTTGCTCGCAAATATACTTTTGCATATGCATTCAGTAATTCACTCACAAAAATGTATTTTTGTTTTTTTTTAGTTTCATTTGGGGGAGACTAGCTCCCCATTTTAAATTTCATTTTTGATTTTATTGGCATACTTGTGAATAGATATTCTGATTTGGGATATGAATTGGTCTAAAGGCTAATTCATATTGCTGTTGTCCACTCAGCATTATGTTTGCTGCTGTAATTTGACCTATTGGGCATTGCTGAGAAGTTTCTAAAATTGGATTTGTAAGGAGTTGACCTTGTCCACTTGCTCCACTCCTCTGACAGATATATATATCCATTACTGCCGCTGCACCGTTGTTATGGACGATAGCTATATCTCCATAGCTTGTTACTCCAACGTGTGAGTTACCAATATTTACGTTTACTCCATTTAGTGGGATTTGAACATATTCTCTTTGTCCACCCTGTGCACATTGGTTTTCTTGACCGACAATCTCAATAATTTGTTGCATAGAATATTGACCATATTGACCATTCCCATACTGACCTATGCCATAACCGTTATTTATGGGAGCATTATTATTGCCTTTACCACTTGTGTTCTCGTTTCCACACCCAATAGCTAACATTGCTAGTGATGATAGAATGACTAGATTTTTAAATAATCTAGCTTTACTTGTTCTCTTTTTTGTTTGTACTTTCATAACTCTCTCCAGTTATTAAGGTTAATAATTCTTTCTCTCTTGTGACTTATATGAAGCAAGAGAGATGCCAAAGTTATCAACGTCAAATCAGATAGTTAGATGATTGTTGTATAGGTTTAAAGTGTATAATATTTTACTCGTGACTAAAGTTTATGCAGTTTAGTGGGTTTATTATTGAGAATCAGTATTTAAAATGTCAGGATTAAATCAATTGATTCAATATATAGAAGGTTAGTTATGAGATCACTGAATAGTATGCTTGATGAGTACGCTCTAAGCCACCAAAATCCCTTTAATAAGACGATACATAAGTTTTGTGTACCAACAATCATGTTTAGTATGTTGGGCCTATTATGGCTTATTCCAGCCCCAAAATTGATGGGTGAGTTCAATTGGGCCACAATAGTTACAATTTTTGTTATGCTCTATTACCTAGCTCTTAGTAGAAAGTATTTTATCTTTATGATTCCAGTTATTGGTTCTATGTACGTAGGTAATCATTTTCTTGCTCAAACAAACTATTTGATTTCGGCTTCTATTATTGTTTTTATTATTAGTTGGGTTTTCCAGTTTTGGGGACATAAAGTGGAAGGTAAAAAACCAAGCTTTGCAAAAGATTTACTCTTTTTATTAATAGGACCTATTTGGGTTGTAAAAGCTGTATTTAAAATTAACGACTAACTAGTTATATTTTTTACTTTTAACGCATATTCTTTTGAAGCACCTTCTCAGTTAATCCTTGGTACTAACCACAAGCCTCAAAGTAATGATGAGCTCTCAAAGTGGAAAACAGTTCAATCACTGTGGTTTAAAAGCTATAAAAAGCTATTCACAATCATAGGTTCTAATTGTTCAACTGTTGAAAGTGAAATTGAGTTTGAAGTTGATGAGGAATTAGGAGTTGGAGCAGTACTAGATCGACTAGTCTATTATTGTCCATCTTCTGTTGTTGGTAAGACTCTGACTATTTCGTTAAAAGAATCATTTAAAGATGTAAACCAAATTGAAGTTACAAGCCTTCCACTAAAGCTTGAAGCTTCCAAATTTTATTTTAAAAATGCTAAGGATTCTTTAATTTGAAAGTAGTTTAATCTTGATTCCTAAAACCTCTAGACCTAAATTTAATTGTATTTGGAGGTGGTGGACCAGGGTTTAATTTAGGCCCTGTATTTTGAAGTTTTCTCTCTTCTTTGACTTCCTCTTCTGCAAGAGCAGGAATCTGTTCAGAGTCACTTATCGTTTCTTTATTTGGCAATATTAAATCAGCTATTACTTCTTGAATTTTTTCAGTTTTAGTTGTTTCAACTTTTGGACCAGTCCCTAACTTCTTAAACCCTTCTGGAATGTCGTCACCATCGTCTTCAATTGCAACGGCATTTTGTACTTTATCATCTTTATCTTTTTTGTCTTTATCTTCTGATTCATCTTCGTCTTCAGTCTCTTTTATTTTCCATGTTATTTTTCCGCCAAGCTCTTCTGTAACATCTTTATCACCCTTTGTGACTTTCGCAACAAGTACAGCATCTTCACCTTCTTCAGATTCTATTGTTACTGTTATTGTATATTCTCCAGTTGTAGGAGGTTTTACAGGATTAACTGTTGGGTAAGTTACTGGAGATGAACATTCGTGAATTGGTTCTTCACCTAATTGAACACTAGCAGTAATTTCTTCTACTTTAGCGTCAGGAGTTTGAACAAGGTTTGCAGTAAATTTATCTTTTTCATCAGGGCTTGTATTAGTTCCCCATTTTACTGTTACTTTTTCATTTTTTTCGCCCAGCATTGCTTGTAAAGCTTCTGTAGTTGTTTCATTTACAGGCTCAATAGATAATTTAAAACTATAAACTTTAGGTGTATCTTTATTTTGATCTAATTGTTCAATAGTACATGTAATCTTAGATTCTTTCTGATCATCTATAGGATCTACAACTACTGGGGGTTGAGGTTCTATGACAATTGGGCATGTGTTACTTTTATTATATGCTTCTTCTGTCATGGTTGCCCATGCCTTGTCATTTTCCTCTAAAGCTTCAGTTGTAGCATCAATAACATTAAATGCTTTTGTAGCATTCTTAGAACCCTTAAGTACTACATTTCGAATATTATCATGTGCTTTATTTAACCACTGACCAATATTATAATGCTTATTTTCTTCACCAGTATATGGTTGAAATGGAGCATTACATGTCGTTGTAGATGGGTTAAATTGATCCATTATGTTGTTAGTTTGTTGTAACCAAGCATAGCATGTTCTGGAAACAAACATTTTTTTTGCATACTCTTTATTAATATAATTATTTCCACCCTTACACATACAAACATCATAATATAACTTAAACATTATAATTAAATTACTCTCACCGATATCTTTGTTTTGAGTTACTCTTTTTACGATGCCTTCATATACCGTTTTTTGTTGTGTATCCTCTAGATCTTGAACTTTTTTAAGACAAGCATAAGAGGAATTGTATGGGTTTTGATTTCCTTGATCTACACAAAATGGCTTATTACCATCTTCACTTGTAGGGTTGTATCCAAAAAGGTCCGGACTACATAGTATCTGTTTTGTTCCACCGCACTTTGCATAACTTTTATATTTATCTTTTGATATTAATTCCCCACCACTAAATAAATTACCGTTAATCTTTGAAAGCAAATCACGGTCTTCTTTGTTAACTAGTGTCTTCTTATCGATATTAAGTGGGTGTGTACATTTACCCTTAACTATCATACTAAGCCAGCCAGCATAGATACATAGTCTTTCTTTATCTATATGATTTGCATTAGCAGAATTTATTAATAAGTTTGATAGAAAATTTAGGTATGAATAATACTTTTTCTTTTTTGCAGCTGTGTTTTGTAGGTGTTCCATTTTTGAGGCCATAATTTGGGCTTCTTTTATTATTTTAACTTTAGAGTCAAAACTTAAGTTTAAGAAAGTCATTCCATCTACATACTGAGAAGCACTCGCTGAAACACCAGTTAGGAGAATACTTACTAATAATAATAATTTACAAAAATACTTCATCACATCTCTTTTCGGTTATTTATAATAAAAGATTAACACCTGAGTGATAAAGTCTTATATTTAAAATGGAATATTACTATAAAATTAGATGGTTAGAGGACTAAGATTTAGGAATGTTTAGAATATATTGCCAATAAATTGTTGTTTTTACTGGAGTGGTTTTTTTAATTTCTTTAAGTAATCAGATAACAATTTAAAGCCTTTAAGATTTGAATATTGAGCCTTTTCTACTTTTTTTCCATTTTTATCATGGGCGCTGAAATTAACTAGACCATAAGTCATGGGGCCCACAGCATCTACGTGAGCTGCTATGTAACTAGTTGTAGCGACATGAATATAATTAGGCCAATTGTCGTATTCTTTATCTCTTAGAGTGAGATTCTTTAATCGATTTAATTGAGGGATGCCCCAGTTATTAACTTGATACTTAATATCATCACTAAACACTGGATTATACTTTGAAGATACATTTTTATAAATTTCTAAAAAATTAATTAAAAGCCTCACATCACTTTTATGCATATAGAAAGTTACGATTGGAAATCCAGGCCCTCCATCAGCGCTTATACCAAGAGGTAAAAACTTAAATGTATCTGAGAATTCATAGGGGGTATTTTTTATTGGAGCAAGTATGTCTGAACGAATAAGCCCTATTGTTGTGAAGAAGAAATCAACAGGTTCAGTTTTTGAATTTCTTTGTAAGTTAAACTCTTGTTTAATTCCAGTTGCTACAATTTTTCCAACGCAGTTGTGGCTTTCGTTGTAAATTCTTTTTTTAGTCTTTGAGGTTTTGAAAATAGGAGAGTCGTAGCTATAACCATACTTTTTTGTCTTCTTATTTATAAAGTTGATATAGAGATCTACTTTTTTATCATACTCAACATCTGTTGCTATTGAATCATTTATTTCGATATAAGATTTGTTATCTTTAACTGATAGTTTATTATCTTTATACTTTAATGAAAGAGTACCAAGGTAGTTTCCGTAACATTTGACTTGAGTAATTATAGATTTATTAATTAGTTTTGGTTTTAAGTATAAATCGTGAGTATGTCCTGAGATTATTACGTCTATCCCGTCTACATTTTTAGCAATCATCTCATCCTCTGGTGTACCAGCGTGAGTTGTAAGTATGATTACTTCGGCTTTATATTTACTTCTTAGAATATCTACTTTTTCTTGTAAGTGCTTATAGAGTTTATCAAATTCATCTTCAACTTTTTTATCATTATGTCCTATAAAGCTTATATCACTTCTATTTACAGTGCTGACTTTTGCAGCATTTGGCCCAAGAATACCGATGAATCCAACTTTTAGATTATTATCTCCATCTGTAATTGTTTTTACATAAATATCTGTGAGCAATTTATTATGATTAATACCATTATATAACTGATGAAACTTTTTAAGCGGAGAGTTTTTATTGTTAAAGATCATATTACTTGAAAGAATTTTGAAATTATCTTTATAAGCATCAATCTTATTTAGCATATTATAGAGGCCTGTATCTTTGGCATCAAATTCATGATTTCCCAAAATTGAGAAATCATAGTTATTGAATGTGAAAAATTCTAGTTCAGGAATGGCTGGTACTTTTTCATCTGGGCCTAATAACTGAAAAAGAGTCCCCGCATAGAAGTCTCCAGCATCTAGAAGAAGATAAGGTTCATTTACTTTTTTTAATTTTTCTTTTTGAAGTTTAATTGCTGTTGTTAGTCTTGAGTAATGCCCAAGAACTGGATCGCCATCATTCGCTTCTTTGGTAAAAAGAGCATCGGGGCCAATTCCTCCAATATATGAATGGAGGTCATTAGTATGAAGAATTGTGAAATTAATATCTTTGGCAAAAGCTAAGTTAAAACTAAAGTAAATAATAATAAAGAGATATAATTTCATTTAATCATTATATTTCTAACTGAGTCTCAATATCATCAATATCAAATTCCATTTGACCTTGAGAATCACTGAATCTAAATTGCTCCCAGTGTTTATAGGCAAATGTTAATCCTATAGCACCTAATATGTGCCAAGTACCGTGACCTTGAAACCAGTGATTTTGTGGATCACACACCCAGCCAACGCGAGCTAAGTCCATTAAAGAAAATGCCTGTGCCATTGCTATAAAGACCATTCCAGTTCCAAGAAAACCATATTTGATTGGTTTATCTGATCTTTTAAAACATAAGAACTCAGTGATTAAGATTGCGACAACTGCAAAGGCTATAATAATTTGAAATTTAATATGTGTAATATACATTATATGAACTAATATTGTGCAGCTTAATGATAGTCCTACCATTAGGTGAACTTGCTTGGCTTTTGAAACCCAGTTGAGCCTTCTAAAATTTAACACAATAAGCCAGAAGACAAATAAGTACATCCCTATGAAGTCCATCATCTGTGTGAAGTAGTTATTTGACATGTGATAAATTAAAGAAAAAAGTCCCATCATAAACATTGCTGGAGCAAGCCAGATCAGCTCTTTTTGTTTCGTATTACTGGCAGACCACCATATATAAAAAGCGACTAATAAATATAGGACGTTAGACCAAGTATTAGCTGGTTCACTCACCCAATGACACAGCGTTTCTTCACACCATTTTACATTTGGTGCTCCTAAAAGTTCTGCTGCTGGATACCATGGACAAGAATGTCCATGTGGATTAACGTAGTATGACATAAAAAACATCCTTTTAATTTGAAGTCATTTTTGTAACAATTCTAATATAATAGATAAAATCAATTAGAATTGAAAGGCTTTTATAAAGGAAGGCGTATAATGGTAGCTGAACTCGATGCAGTAAGATTAAATTTTGATGCAAATGCAATGTTCTTTATGAAGTTTGCCCTTGGTCTTATTATGCTTGGCGTGGCCCTTGATATAAATCCAAAAGATTTAAAAGAATCATTTAAACAGCCAAAGAGCATTGCTGCCGGTTTAATAGGCCAGTTTTTATTCCTGCCTGTTTTAACTTACGGCCTGATATTGCTGTTGGAGCCAAAGCCATCTATCGCTCTTGGAATGATGCTAGTGGCAGCATGTCCTGGGGGAAATTTTTCAAATCTATTTACTCTTCTAGCTCGTGGTAATACTGCTCTAAGCGTTTCTCTTACATTTTTGGCGACAATCTTGGCGCTTTTTATGACTCCATTTAATATAACATTTTGGGGGAATTTATATCCACCGACAAGAGAGCTAGTTCAAAAGGTTGCACTTAATCCAAAAGAAATCGCACTGACTGTTATAATTGTTCTTGGTGTTCCTCTAATAATTGGAATGATTATACGAGCTCGAAATATTATTTTTGCAAATAAACTTCAGAATTTTCTTAAAAAGTTCTCCGTTGGGTTTATCGGAATTGTAGTTATTGGAGCATTTGTCAGTAATTTTGATACTTTTATGAACTATATTCACTACATAGTTATTATTGTTTTCTTACAGAACTTTATAGCTCTTAGTACTGGATTCATTACTGGAACCTTACTTAAAGTACCCAAAAAAGATCGTAGAGCAATCACCATTGAGATTGGGATTCAAAACTCCGGTCTGGGTCTTGCCTTGGCATTTGAATTTTTCGGTGATTTAGGTGGTGTGGCCCTAGTTTGTGCATGGTGGGGAATTTGGCATGCTATTAGTGGTTCAATTGTGGCTCATTTATTTACTCGAAGTGACAAAAAAGAGAAAGCTATGGATGGTTCACAAGTTGTTTACGAGTAGTAAAAAAAGGCTTAGACTAAAGCCTTAATTATAATAAATATAGAGGTATATATGGGTTGGTTTAACTCGGTTAGAAATCCAAAAATTAAAAATGCTAAGAAACAAACAAATAATAATCCGACTGGTTTATGGAAAAAATGTATTTCTTGCGGGGAGATCCTTCAAACTGAGAGACTTGAACTTAATATAAAAGTTTGTCCTTTTTGTGATCATCATTACAGATTAACAGCTGAAGAACGTATTAATAGTTTTGTAGACGCTGGTACTTTTCGTGAATTTGGTTCAGATTTAGAAACAAAAAACCCTCTTAATTTTCAAGATAAACTCTCTTATAACGATAGATTGAATAAAGCCTATATTAAGACAGGTAAAAAAGATGGAACTGTTTGTGGATTTGGTAAAATAGAAAACACCCCTGTAGTTATGGCCGTAATGGATTTTAACTTTATGGGTGGTTCTATGGGTGTCGTTACAGGTGAGAAAATAGCTCTTGCTATGGATTTAGCACTTGAAAAGAAAATTCCATGTATTGTAGTCACTTGTTCTGGTGGTGCAAGAATGCAAGAGGGACTTCTCTCTCTAATGCAAATGGGAAAAACTTCAGCTTCTAGGAAGAGATTAAAAGATGCTGGAATTCCCTATATATCATTATTAACAGATCCCACAACTGGTGGTTGTGCAGCTAGTTTTTCAATCCAAGGTGATATTAATATTGCAGAACCAAAGGCCCTAATAGGTTTTGCTGGTCCTCGTGTTATTGAACAATCAATCAGACAGACTTTACCAGAAGGTTTTCAAAGAAGTGAATTCTTATTAGAGCATGGTTTTGTAGATAGAATCATTCATAGAAAAAATCTTAAAAAAGAGTTATCGTTTTTTGTAAAAATGTTTGGGAAGTAAGTGAATAAGGATTTAACTACTTCCTGGCTTAATGAGGTTGTGGGCTATGAAAATCCAAAACCTGGACTCTCTAGAGTAAAGTTTGCTATTGCTCATCTAAACCTTAAACCTAATTGTAAAATAATTACTATTTCAGGAACTAATGGAAAGGGTTCTACCACTAGAATGTTAAGTTCTGTTCTTGCACAGCAACATAACACAGCACAGTTTACTTCACCTCATTTAAAATCAATCACCGAAAGGTTTGTATACAATGGAAATGAGATAGAAGAAGCTTTAATGCTTTCAATATTAAAAGATGTTTTTTATAAAATTAAAGAGCAAGGAGTTCATCTTTCATTTTTTGAAGTGTTATTTGTAGGATTTTTAAAATGGATAAATAGTCTCGATCCCATCTATATCGTCTTAGAAGTGGGGCTTGGTGGTAAATACGACGCCACTAACGCTCTAGACAGTGATATTGCTATAATCACGAGTATTGGCCGTGATCACCAGTCTTTCCTTGGTAAAAGGTATGATGGAATTCTAGTTGAAAAAATTGGAATCTCACGGGCGAATAAGCCTTTAATAACAAATTTTTCAATCAAATATTTAAATTCGCTTGTAAAAAATCATAAAAATAAAATAAAGTTTATCTGGATAGATCAATCTAATAATACTAAACAAAATTTCCACGAAGTTAATATGGGCCTTGTCAGAGGGGCTCTTGAACTATTAAATCTAAATCATAATATAACTATTAGCGATATATCAGCTTCACAAATCTATGAAGATAAGAATATTTCCCTTTATGGCTCACATAATTTAGATGCAGTAAGAAAATTAGTTCAATTCTTGAGTGAGACACACTATAATAATGATAATATTTTGGATCTTATTTATTTATCCTTTTCACAAAGAGAAAAGAAAGAAATAGATCAAATGATAAAAATGTATTTGAGTCTTGTTGATAACAATAAGGAAAAGTTGATATTAACTTGCTTTGATCATTTTAAATCAGCAAATCCAAAGATGATTAAAGAAATAGCAATAGAAAATGGAATTGAATTTGTTACAGAAAATACAAATATTTTTAAAAATAAAAAATATAAAAACATTCTTTGTTCAGGCTCCAATTATTTTATTGGTGCTCTTAAGTCTAAATATAACTTTAAGTAATAAATCATTTGCTAAGCCCAAAAATCTTCAATTGCAATTAGGTGAAACTGTAAGTATCTACTCAGAAAAAGCTTATAGGAAAAATAAGGGCTTAACTTTTGAAGCTATCGGTAATGTGGTTATCCTTTCAGGCAAAGATACTTTATATGGTGAGAAGGCCAGTCTAAACCTTAAATCGGGTGATGTTAAAATTGAAGGTAATGTTAGGTTTATTTCTGAAGGTATTACAATCTATGGTTCTAAAATTGAATTTAATTCCTCTACCGGCCAACTTGAAATGTTTAGTGCTCGTATAATTACCGCTGATTTTAATATTGTCGCAAATACCATAAAAAAAATTGATGATAAGAATTATATTGCTAAAAAAGCTGAATTTACGACTTGTAAAGATTGTACTGAGTCCTGGGTGATTTTTGGTGACGAAATAAAAATCGAATTAAATCAATATATAAGAATCAAGCATGCACTTACAAAAATTAAAGGTGTCTCTGTTTTATATTTCCCGTATATTGCTATACCAATTAAAAATAAAAGAGAAAGTGGTTTATTATTTCCAAAATTATCTACTCGTTTAGATGAAGGTATTCGTTATGAGCAGCCTGTCTTTTGGGCCATTAATGACTCAAGGGATATGACCTTTACTCCAACATTTTTGGCCAGAAGAGGCTATGGAACTGACATTGAATATAGAGAAGCTTTTGGTGATAATAAATGGATTAAATTTAATAATCGAATGGTGAACGATTCTATTTTTGCTCCAGGAAAAACTGATACTCAACTCTCTGGTGGAAAATATTTTAGAAACTTTGTTGATTTAGAAACTCATATGCAGTGGTCTAATGATTTTACTCAACATTTTCGTTTCACTGGAATGAAAGATTTAGATATGATTCGCGACTATAATGAATTTACTGAAGAATATTTACAGGACTCTGATGTAGGAGTATCTACTTTTACTGAACTAAGAAGAGAGTGGATGAATGTTGGTGTTGAAGCAAGCTATAGAAGAAATCTAATTGTAGATGACTCTGAAAAGTTTGATAAGCAATATGTACAAACTCTTCCCTCAGTATATTTCTCAACAACTCCATATTCTCTTCTGCAATCTGATAAACTCTTTTTGCAAAATATTTCAGTTGGTCTCGATTCAGATGTTACAGTTTTTAAGCAAATGAATGAAGATGAAACTACCTATCTTAGAAATGTTAGAAGAGTAAATGCTAAACCCTATCTTGATTGGCATTTATTTAATATTGGAGCCGTTAAAGCTAAAACAAGCTATATGTTAAACTATCAGTCTTATGACTTCTTAAATAATGATGAAACTAGTTTTACTAAGTATGCCGGAGTTGTAACAACAGAGCTTAGTTTTAGTATGGATAAAATATTTGGACTGGCCTACGAAGAAAAAGTTTTAGTAAAAGATTTAAATAAAGAATTCTTAAGGGCAAATACTGATAAAGAAACTCTGAAATTAGAAAAAACTGCTAGTAATTTAATTGGAAAAATTCCATCTTTTGAAAACTCTTTAACTAAAGAGTCTATAAGTTTTGTTAAAAATAGTTATAGACACTCTCAGGAGTTTAAGTTTCTTCATCACCTAATTGCAAATAGTAATGAGAGTGGGAATAATAGATTTGATAATCAAATCGATTCTAATTTAGGTTGGTTTGATTATGATGATGCAATAGCTGAAGATGCAAATGATCTTGGTACTAATGCTACTCGTACTGAAATACCACTTCGGAATACTCTTGAATTACAGTGGAATAATAGTTTAATTAGAAAATCACCAAAGACATTTAATTATTTTACTGATGATCATTATCTGCGTGACAATTTTTCATATAGCAAAATTGGATATTTCAATCTATCTCAAGGTTTTACAATTGATAATGATGCAAGTAACCTGCAAAAGAGACTGACGAGGCTTCATTTGGCCTCTGGTTATTCGACTGGTTCTTGGAGCTTTTCTTTTAGTGATTTCTTTTTTCATGAGGGAAGTGATCATATTTTAGCCACAACATTTCAGCGACGATTTCAAATTCTAAGTTTACTTGGAAGCTATAATTTAAATTCTTTAAGTGGATCTAATATTGAAACTGTTCGTTTTGGAACTCAAATTAGACCATTTGATACTTTAGGTTTTTCTCTTCTTAAAGAAGAAGATTTGAA
>Ga0209712_10002259_pt1 | contig 15965 bp, 11 predicted proteins | sample ArcOceMetagenome_FD_187443 | JGI IMG/M metagenome (GOLD analysis project Ga0209712, IMG submission 187443) | Marine eukaryotic phytoplankton communities from Arctic Ocean - Arctic Ocean - Greenland ARC118M Metagenome (SPAdes) (version 2) | ecosystem: Environmental > Aquatic > Marine > Oceanic...
CTGACCCCGACCGGGGGGGGACCCCAAGACAAGGGGTTTCGCCCGGGGGGCCGAAGATCTTTTGATTCCTGGCAGGTTGGGGTGTCCATTGATAGTTTACTTCAATACGGCAGGTTATTTGTGTTGTTTCTGTTATTTTTAAAATTGAGTTGTATGTCCAAATCAATCGGGTGGTCTTTTATTTCCCAAATGAACGTTGATGCTTCAAATTCATTTCGCGGGAATAATTGCGCGAGGGCCAAAATGCATTTGGCGTTGATGATCATTTTCAATTTGGCGGACATACACAGTACGTTTTGAACGTACAGTATGTACTGTAGGAAACTCCATTTAATTATCATGTCTTCGGCATTATCGTGATACAGTTATTTATAATATGTACTACTACACACGTACCGTACAACTTCTAAAAGGGAAAGAGTGAAATATCACAAATGGAACTGGAAAACGCAAAAGTCGCTGTTGATAGTCAGGATGCAGTGATCGAAAGCTGCATACCCAATGCAGATGGAGAAATTGAAGTGCAGACATCAACCAGCGGGAAAATTGTGGAAGAGGCCCAGCACACAGGTACACCACGCCCCAAGCGAGTGAGAAAGAGACCAACATTTTTGGCCGATGATTATGAATTCATGCACGGGCCTGCTGGAAAATATTCTTCGGGGAAGATACATGCGAAACCTCGTGGCAAGAAAAAGAAGAAAAAGGGCAGTGTGGTGAAAGATTTTATGAAGTATGATCCAAAAAGAGGCATTTTTCTAAGGCTCGTGGGGGCAAAGGAACTTGAACAGCTGGCTACTAAGAAACGAAAGCAGGCTCCTCTCTTTTATCCTCAGAGGGAAAGGACCTCACATGCAGAAAAGCCAAAGGATACTGGAGCTAGAAACAAGCTTGCTGGTGTTGGAAAGAAAAACGGGTCGAAAAGATACGAATCGGTATTGTGGGATTTGCATCAGATTGATAAAGCCAATGCAATTTCCAGTATCGGGTGCCTTCTTCCACCTCTTCTCCGCAAGCGGGCAATAAATATCGGCGACTTCTTCCTGTTTTGTCACGAGAGGCAATGCATGTGGGTTAAGCGCCAGAAAGGAATATCCAGACCATGGACCAAGGACCCGATATTAGAATCCAAGCATTTTACTAATTTGTATCGTGAATTGGATGCTGGTACTGTATTTTTTCGTCGTTCCATGATCAAACAGAAACCAATCATAAAGGAAGCGACGGTGAGCCAGGAGCAATTCGAGTTGTATTTTGCTATTGAGATTTTATGGGCGTCCATTTGTTATCGCGCCGTTTGTAGAGTTGAAACATTTAATGAACTAGGTGGAATTCCTACTTTAGCGCAATGGGACAAGTTCTCAAGAGATTTGAAGAGATACCACAGCAAAGGAAATGTCATTTTCACCGCTGCGTACCAAAACATGGGTTATGATAGATTCGTTCAGACCATGAAATATCTGAAAGCAGACGATAGCTCTGCAGTAAAAAGTCTTGCCAATAAAATCATTATAGCTGGGAAGAAAGGAGATCTGCAACGGTGCACGAATGACATCCAACAACTTCCAAACATTGGGCCGTTTTTTGCGTGGCAGATCACATGTGACTTGATGGAATGTGGAGTGCTGAAGGGTTGTGATGAGGACACTTCTGACTATGTAAAACTTGGTCCTGGTGCGAAAGGAGGTTTAAAAGTCATTTTTGGCGAGTCTCGTGGTGGCCCTAAAGATATCGACCTCTGTCTGCTTCTGAGGGAAAAGCAAGATAGGTTCTTCAATAGCCTAGGAGTCCAATTTGAACGCTTCAATAATAGAGCTTTGTCCCTCAAAGTCTTGGAGCACGCTCTCTGTGAATTCTACAAATATAACACCTGTCTCTCAACAAAGACATTGAAGAGTGCAAGAATGTACAGGGGTTTGAATGGTTATGCAGCAAAGATGAATAGCAAAGAATGCGCCAGTTTCTACTGCGAAGCGGATATATCTCGGCGTTGTGATACTTGCTGGCAGAACTTTTGTACAAAATGTTCTAGCGACAATGGTGCAATCTCGTGGATCTGTAATGACTGTGAAGATCTGAAACTATGATATCCAAAGGGAGGAGGGTTTGTTTAGTGTGGAGTAGGATAGACAATTACTCTAGTAGCGTAGATTACAGATCGTAGATTACATCGGTGTACTGTTTTGACATTTTACGATTTCCTGCCTCCTGAAACCTGTTTGAAACGTTTTCCCCCTGTTGTGACCGTTTAGGGTTACCATTTTTTCAAAAAGGAAGAATGTCGCATGAAAATCGATGATACGCTACTTTTCTGAGCTATTTAGCTACGTGTAGTTTGTCATTGGAAACAACAACAAAAGAATAAATTCAAAACAGCGACATCGGATATCGGATATTCGGACATCGATACATCGATCCACTTTCGAAAGCTCGAGAAGATCTGACCCTTGTTATTTCTTGGCATAACCAAAGAACAGGTCAGCAACAGCACATTTTCTCAAATGGTGGGATACGGGGAATCTTTGGCAAAAGCGAGACGCCCTGGCTGGGAGTCTGCGTACATTGAGTACGGCAATCTAAAATCTTTAGTGGAAGAGGTTGAAAGACTCTACCAAACACTCGAAGATCCCCCCATCAATACTCCAACTGCAAGCTACGAAGGCGAACAGGAGGCCCTGCTTGAAGACGGTCTCACTTTCGTGGATGAAGCTGATACGCTGGAAAAAGCGGCTGGACACTCGGAACTTTTTCTCCGTGCTTTGCGCAAACAGGTGGAGAAAGTCAGTCTCTTTGCTTTATCCCGCCAAGGTCAGCTCGCGGATGCCGTCGGTTCTCTGAGGTTCAACCCCTATCTCACGGTTGATGGTGAGGAAGGAGCAATGACCAAAAATTCTTCGTTTATTGGAAAACCTCAAAATTTGACTATTCGGTATGACTCGAAAGGAAATCTTAATCCGGGCAAATACACGTATGGATCCTTGTCTTCGGGTTCAACCTTGGACTCTAGTTCTCGCACTGAGGGCGGTGCTCCATCACCTTACGTAGACGAGCTATCGTTTCTCTTACCTCAAATGTCTCGTCAGATGTCTGAAAAAGATGAAAATTCTTCATTGCGACTACGCGAATCTTTGGATACTTCCCCGAGACCATTGTTTACAGGGAAAGCTGTGTTTGAGTTGAAAAATGCTGATTCGAATGCTCCATTAAATATGAACGGTCACGGAAGTTATGCAAAAAATGATGGCCATGAGAATAATGAATGGGCGCTTGAAGAAGATAAAGATACCGAGGAGTCCTCTGTGTTGGATCCATACACTCTAGTTGGTGTCGAACTCTTGCACTTGTTGCGTTTCATCTGTATTAATGCAATGGTAAGTTACATATGTCTCATTCCTTTCAATAGAATGTCCCACCTATGAAAATATTTGAACACCCTTTCATTGAATTTCTCATCCATCAATCTATCCATGTCTAGGGTGTGAGGAAAATCCTCAAGAAATACGATAAGATCATCGAGAAATATGCCGTTGACTCAGATTTCAATGATGAGAAACTACGCGAGGATCTCAACAACATATCCCCGTTCGTATCGTCCTTCTCATTCAACACCGATCAAGGTCCCGATGTCCATTTACAGCAGCTCACCAATTCTGAATCCATAGCTGCCATCACACTGTCGTTGCTTAAGGCATCCATTAAAGCTGGGTCGATGAATATTTTAACAATGGAACAATATTTGGTGCATGACGAAACTTTGCTCCGATTCAAATGCGCAATTGACTGTATTGATATTTTGCGTGAGTATGCAAATGTTGTGAATCAGCCGTTTCCTGCTTTCTTGTCCCGGCAAGCAATGATAGTGACGGGTTACGATTTGGGTGGTATAGAAGGGATGAAACAAAATGCGCTTGAAGTTTTATTGGCATTTGATCCAGATACAATTCTTCACATGGATAAACTCGATCTCTCGGAGTGGCAGCAGAGATGCTGGGAATATACCTTCACGTCGGCAGGAAATAAGATGAGAAAGACTTCGTTTGATTTGATAGAGGATGCAAACCAGGCCGTTCGGGATCGAACATTGTCATGGGGAGGTGTGGATGCACCGTCGATGTTTATCAACTTGATGTCCATCCTTCTCTACACAGTAAATTATTATATTGTGGCGCCTACGGCGAATAGGTATGCTTCTCACCTTGGTGCGAAAGGGGCTTTTGGATCGACAATCATTGGAGCATCTTCTGTTGCGGCTATTTTCTCCGCGCTTGTGTATTCTCTATGGTACAGTAAGCTCTCAATGAAATCAGCCCTCATCTTTTCGAGTTTATGTCCAATCGTTGGAAACTTGATGTACATAGTTGCGTTGTCTCAAAAGTCATTCAAGATGGCGTTGATTGGCAGAGTTCTTGTTGGTTTTGGTTCAGCTGAGGTTGTAAATAGGCAATTGATTTCATCCTGTGTTCACTTGAACTACATGACGAAAGCAAGTGTGGGATTTGTTGTTGCGGGCGCATTGGGCATGAGTATCGGACCGCTGTTGGCAGCCATTCTCGACAAATATGCAGGGCGAGACTTTGAGATTGATTTCAGCCTACCATATGTGGGAGGTATCATTGTTGATCATGTGAGCAGTCCTGGGTTTCTAATGGCATTTCTTTGGTTTATTCAATTGCTTGCAGTCATTTTTCGATTCAGCGAGCCGTTCCGAATCAACGGGAGAAGTGATAGCAAGAAAAAGAAAAAGGCGGAATCATTTGTATCAAGATTAAAGGGTACTTTTGGATTGGTCTTTAGCAATCCTGGTTTGCCACTGACTCTCTTTGTCTTTGCATACGTCGAGATGATATGTGAAGTATTAATATCATCCTGCGCTATGGTCTCCAAGGAGTACTTTGGTTGGAAAGGAAGTATGGCTGGATTTTTGATTGCATGCCTTGGAGCGTTAGTCTTACCTGCACACTTTGTTGTTGAACGTACTTCAAGAACCTTTGACGAACGAGCAATCATGAAGGTAAGTTTCAGTAGGAGGAAATGACAAGAGTCTTCAACAATGCAGTCTTCATAACCGTCGCAGGCTCACCTTTCCGTATTAGTATTCACTGATTTTCATAACAGTTGCTCTATTTGGTGTCGTTAACTATGAACAAGTTTATCATGGTATAAGGGTGAGCAGTAATTACGTCGAAAACAAATCTGTTGAGACTTGGCACACTGTCAAAGATACATCCACACGTGATTGGCAAATTCTCGAGGATCCAAAAACATGGCAGCATCTTCGTAACGAAACACAAAAGGACTGGGAGGATTTTGAGAACATGACTGCTGAAGAATGGATAATCTTCAAGACTGCCACTATTCACGAATGGCAGAAGCTCGAGGAGGAAGGCGCCGAGGAATGGCAGAAACTTGGCTACGAGGCAAAAGCGAAATATGCACAGTTAGCAAACGCGACGCGAGAAGAATGGGTAGAGCTCAACAAAGACGTGAAAGATGAATGGAACAAAGTTGTGAATGAAACCGAAGACGAATGGGAAAAGCTGGCCGGTGCGACAAAGAAAGAATGGAAGCTGTTGCCTAATCAAACAGAAGAAGAATGGAGAAAGATTAATCATGGAGCACATGACGAATGGAAGAAATTAGGCAACCAAAGTGCAAACGAGTGGGAGAAGCTACGAGATGGGACAGAGGCAATGTGGAACAACATTGAACATACTACCGATCACAAATTCCATCAAGCCCAAGATGCTGCATCCAAAGCCACCGATGCCTTAGCGCACGAAGCTGGAGATATTCGCGATGCGACTTCCTCCAAATGGTCTAAATTGAGTAATAAAGATTCTGAAGGACGACAATTATTGCATAAAAAGCATCAATTGCAGACGTATGACTTTGGCTGGGGATATTACGCATATCTCATTGGGATCTCAAGTATATTCATGGGAGTGATCATCTTGGAGGGCGTGGACACGAGTATAATGTGTAAGACCGCCCCTTCACAGCTGAATACCACGTTTATCAATGTTGGCCTCCTTGCGACAATGCTTGGTGCTGTCGGTCGCGTCCTTGGGAATAGCATGATCACTCTGAGCGCGTTCATTCCTGTTGAATACGCAGATTTTGTGAATTGTGTTTTCATACCTCTCATTCCTATCACTCTCTGCTGCCTGCACTACGTGAGACGTTATTATGATTCTTTGGATTAGTTCATATACAAGTGTGGTTGGGCATGGTTGAAGATTATCAGTGTAAATACGGAGGATAACATGTTGAATGTATGTATGTACGGTACTTGTACATACACGTAAAATTTTAAAAAGAAAGTATGTACATGTACCGAACTAGAGTTATCTGACGTCTGCTCTTTCATTAATTCTGTGTTCATACATACAAGGTATCTATCAATGCTTTCAGAATGCAGAATGGAATAATGCGATCGATGAAACTAATCTCCTCTCAGTACTGTACTGTACTGTACTGTAACTAGATGACACATTGAACATGAGCTTTCCACTTGGTGCTCGGGGCGTTCATCGGGCATGCAACCAACCTCTTCCGTCGCTTGTCATTTGGAATGTGACATGAGGAGTTTCTCCTCTTTTACTACTACAAGCTTTGGATTTACCCGTTGGTATGACTAGATAGACCACTTGCGAGCTTGTCGCTTGCTACAGTTATCTTTACTGGATCACATTGTTTAGCTTCAATAACTATTGAAATAAAATACATGATTATAAAGTTTAGCACTGGGATATATCTAGAGTGCTGCACCTACTTCTTCTTCTTCTCGGAACTGGTATCAAACTTGAGCACCGATTCCCGTTCTACAGCCGCAGAAGCCTCGAGAATGTTTGTGACGACATTCTGAATCTCGTGATTCACCACATATCTTCCACCCATGAGCAGTACCTTATCATCGCCGCGTCTCCCGGTGCGTACAGTCGTACGTGCCCGTGCACGGGTGTGCATTTCTCCATCCTCCTCATCCTCACTCCCAGCACCTTTGTTGGCATTCAAATTGTGTTCCTTCTTGGGGACGGAACGACGCTGTTGGACTACATGGATCTCGTGATTGGGATGGAGGAGTTTATCTATATCTGCATTGTGTTCGTAGCGATGAGTCGGGTCCGGTTTGTACCCCGTGGCGTTGACTGTGTTGGTAGTGGCGGTGAGGATGAGAGCGAGAGCTGAGAGGATGGATGCTTGTTTCATGATTGGATTTGCTTGTAAGCCGGGATAGTAAGAAGAAGATTTCAATCCAAAGAAGAATGAGGGATATGATACTACGTATGGATACGGTAGAGCCGAGAAAGGGTCTTTGCGTGTCCAAAGAAGGAAGAAGCTGTATAAAGTTCAATGTGTTCTCAAGTGATTTGGCATTGTTCTTTCCCAGTCATCGCAAGGGTTTTTACAGGCACAGATTCGAATTTGTTTTTGTTGATTGCTGGTGGTGTCAGAATGTCATTTTTAGTGTCAATCGCATATTTGGCAACCTTTTTAGAGGGGTTCGAAAATTAGGGAGAGGGGGAGCAAATAGTCTAATAGTTATTATCTGGACTGCCTCTCGGACTTCTCAAAACTCAAAAACAAAAGTCATTTTCTCCACAACACAACAACAACACAACAACCGCAACACCCAACACTTGCATTGAACTTGCAGCAATGCTCGGTCCAATCCTAATTCTAAAGTTAAAATCAACACTATGCCCATGCATGACATCCCAACAAGATAACGGAGCGATTGAGGCCATGAACTCTCTCTCGAGCGTCACTGTCATTTATCACAGCAACGATTCTTCATCAGGATCGTCATTTGTATCAAATGCAGGGAAAGGAGTTAGTAAATTGGTTTCTGGTCTCTTTCGTAAGAATGACAATGGCGATGAAGGCGATGGTGGTGGTATTGGTCAGTCTTCCGTGTCCCAATTTGACAATGATGATGACGAAGCACATCAGAATAGAATAAGTATAGTCGACACCTTGCGTGGTCCTGCTCTCTCCATTGAATACACCGACGATAATAAAAGCACAAGCACCGAGATCAAAACCAAAACCAAAACGAGAAATATCGCACTGAAACGAATTGGAGAAATCACACCAAACGACTCTTTCCTCTCCTCCTCGTCGGGTATATCCATCTACACCAAGAAAAAACATCGCAACGATGAATCCCATGAATTATGCCGGATAGACTTGTACGACTCCTCGACATCGACTTCCTCCACTCTCAATCCGGTTGGATCCGAAGAAAGAGATGATATCATTAATTCCATCAAATTGTTGATTCAGTGGGATATGGATCGGAGATCCAAGAATGGAAATCAGGACGAGGAAGAAGAAGACGACGACGAGGATGATACTCATTCGAAAAAACAGGGATTGGGCCAACGAGCTATAAAGATGAAGCATTTTGCAGAGCGAGAGATTGAATTGTCGAAACAAAGAAAAGATCGTGAATCGAGAAAGGCTAGGTATTTGAAGGATAGTGGTGGGCTTAAATATACCGCTTTGGCCATGGCAAATCGTCAAATGACTTGAGACCTGAATTGACTTTCTTTGGTTAGTGAATGGTTTTGGTGGAGCGATCCTAATTATGTACTGTACCTACGATTAATTATCTGCATCTGCGGTGGTTCCAATCTATTCATTCCAAAAGAATATGCATGATTCGTAGATTATTGAGGGATCAGCAATAGAGGGTCAGAAGCATCTACTTCTAGCTAGACATCTGCTACAGTACACGTAACAGACCCCAGTTAAAAATGTTTTTGCTAAACACGGTATATCTTTATCGGGAGAGTCAGTCACTGGCCGTTGCTAACACTCCTCAGCTTGAACCCTGCCTCTCCAAAAACAGAAACATTACTGTAATCAGGTGATACCTGGTAACCAAGTTTTACCAATACCTCGTACCTAGATGGCTTTTTAGGTGTGCGCAACATACTGTAGATCGTAGATCTCGATCACTCAAACAATCTAACGAACAAGAGATTGGCATTTAAAAAACTTCACTTTTTGAAGGTACGCTATACTATGTAGTGCATGTAGTGGCTACGCTTGTCAGTAGTTTCATGGTCGATCTCAATTTAAAAATGTTTCACATGTGAGCTGTGTGCGAATCGAAGAAGCAAAAAGAACAACACCAGGGATTCCAACGTGGTCCCCCACCGTAGTACTAACCTGGCCAGATCATGCTTAACTTCGCTGAGCAGACGGGAAGCGGTGCTGTCATGATTGTATGGTCGTTCCTACATGTTGAGCGCCATTGTGTTATTTAAACATTATGAATTTGGTACATGACACAAAAATGAAAGAGGACAAGAAGCAAGAAGGCACAATAAGATCATCCATCATCCTGATAGCACTACGAGGGTACAGCACTACTGTCTGCACATCTCATCGTAACAAAATCATACCACCGTACAACTACGTGCCCCTCTGACTTTTACCAATGGCAATACTGTGAATCTTCATGATGCGTATTCTAATTTTGTTGCTAGCTACTACTACTCTTTCATTCTTCGTCCCATCGTTTGGGTTCTCATCATCAACAACAGCAAGAACAGGACGTCTGCAAAGTTCTCCAGAAAATGCCTTCTCATGCAAACATTTGAGTGCAAAGCCTGCACGCCTTGAAGATAATGAAGAAGGGGTTCTCAATGTGAATGATCGAGTAAGTTCGTTATCCAATCGTCGCTTATTCTTCCAATAGAGTTAAAAAATGATCATTTTCACCAGCCATCTATCTTTTGCCTCTGCCCTGTAAAACTCTATCTCTGCACTATTTGTGAATTTTAATACTTGCAGTGCATAAATTGCGCAGCATGCAGCTATTTCGCTCCCAACACTTTCACACGCTCTTCATCCAGTCCGCATCATGTAGTATACAATCAGCCTACGGATATTTCATCTGACGACTTCCTCAATGCAAGAGCTGCATTGGCTGCATGCCCCGTGAGTGCGATAAGGGCAACATCACAAGCTGAACTCCAGCACTTGAGTAAAATAAGGGCAGCATCACAAACTGAAGTCAAGGCTGAAGTCAAGCTTTTGACGCCACATGAAGTAGAAGTCTCGAAGGCATTCGCTCTGAACACAAAAATAAATGGAATTCCTCTTCCTTTCCCAAGAGCACTGACTCAAAATGTGTGGATGGTTGGTCACCATTCAGAAAAAACTTTTGGAGCAGCACCGTATATTGTCAAAGGTAGACACCATGGCAAGGATATTTCTGTTTTGGTCGATGTTCCAAAGTTTTCTCAAAGTGCAATTCAAACGGTTCAAAGTGTTTCGTCTCCAGATGGACCTGACTACATGTTCCTTACTCATGTTGATGATACTGCCCAACAACTTCAGTGGAAAGAACGATTTCCAAACATGAAAAGGGTTTTTCATGCCGGTGATCTTGGTGAGCATAATTGGACTGGGGATGAGTCACTAGAAGATGTGGAGATTCTGCTGAAAGGTGTGAGTGATGTAGAGAATGAGAAATTGCTTGCCTTTTCATTGGACTCAACCGCAACGGATACAATAAGGACCATTGATTGCAGTGGGAACTCCGACGTGGATGATCAGGTTTTGAATGCGTATCGAAGTATGGATAGTGACTTTGTGATCTTTCATACTCCCGGCCATTCGCCTGGGTCGATCTCGTTATTACATAGGTTAAATGGTGGAACTTTATTCACTGGAGATACTTATACTTACACAACACGCGACGGTGGACGTATGAGTGGATTTCCACAGTATGGTCATGACCTTCCATTGCAGATCTGGACTTTAGAGTGTTTTAAAAGGCTTTCTTCGCAGTATGAATGTGTTGCTAGTGGACATGGGCATCCCAGAAGATATCGGACGACAGGTGGAAGTAATGATACGCCAAATGATCATGTGTCTGTTGAGGACTTGAAGTATAAAGATACTGAAGACGCAATTTCTGAACTCCAGTCGTACAACTAAAGAGGGTGGACACACAGAAAATAGGAAGTTTACCGCTCCATGACTTTCATTCAAAATCTTCCACAATTAACTGTGGTTATATATTCCATTGCAAGATATCAATATCAGGTTTCTGCTAAGTGTATAGATAGGTGTTCTTTGTATCAGCCAGAAGTCTTTAATATCATGGTATCTTCGTATTGTCAAGATCGCATTCGCCTTGATATGCTACAAGTATTGTAAAAAATGGCCAATCCTGGCTCTTCGGAAGACCGCATCCGACTGAAGTTTGAGAGCTCCGTCATTATCATCTTTACGAGAGGTTTGACAAAGGATCCAATCATATATCTGCTGCTACTAGTATTACTAGTACTCAATGACGGCGGCAACATTACTGCGTGTAGTATGTACCGGTAGAAGCAAAGTAGAAGAGTAGAAGTATGAACTTTCTATTTTTGTTGAGATAATTCTAAAAACTAAAAATGATAAAAATTGGCGCATTTAGAAAAGGAAGAGAAGAAAAGAGAAACATAAATTTTAATATTTCATGAGAGAGTAGAGAGAGTATACTTGTAGACATAGGAGATCGAGAAGAGAGGATCGATTTGCAGGGTATTGATTGTGTTGATGATCCCATTCCGAACTCCTAACAAGATCTCTAACCATATCAATCGCATCAAGTATTGTACCAAAGAGTTGTTGTAATATCATTAGCAAGCTCGACATTTGACATTGAGATTGCTGCGTGTACATTTCACGTTTTATCCAGATGTGCATCATCGCTCAAGAAAACTAAAAAAACGAAAGAAACGCCACAAAAGCATCACATAACCATATCCAACACGTGAGATTGATTCAATGTCTGAACCATTCTGTACAAGATCACAAAATCAGGGCGGCACAAGGTCGAATGGATACAAATCTCCTCTCGAAAAAATCCTCGCAGATTTAAGACGAAAATATGTAGCTGCGGCAGGGCCTCAAGTGGGTGGTCTCGGTTCGCAGGGAGCTGGATCTACAGATGCCTTCCTCGTGGAATATTCACTGTTGCCATGGAACACCGCTACTGGCTCGTATCCAGCTGGTCTAGGAGCCGAGATTGGCGGCAGTACGAACAACCTGGGAGATGAAGATTATGCCGAACTGAGAAAAACAGCACAGATGGCGAGAAGCTCATCTATGATCTTCAGAGGGCGGAGGATGAGCACCGCCTATGGGGCGAGTTCTACCGACTGGCTCGGAGGTGGTGGGTCCAGCGGAAATCTCAGTCCGCGATCGTCTATGAAAAGGTCACAGCCGTCTCCTGTCAATGGTTCAGAAAAGCAGGTACCGCCACAGAACAACGCTATAGCAAGCTCGTTTCTAGATCAAAGGGTTGCTTTCATGGAGTGTGCTACCCGATATAGAAGCGGGCTGGCGTCGACGTCTCATGCTGATAATTTAATAGCTTGTGCGCCTCATCTTCGTCATATCTCACCCGCATCTACTGATATGCAGGGAAATGGCGGTTCTTCTAGGAATTCTTTTACCGCGTTCTTATTGAAGCAAACTCGGTCTGGAGAAGTGACCGCAGAGATGGGCGGAAGTAGGGTTGCAGCTATTTCAGATTATAAAAGTTGTCTCGCGAGAAAGCATGCGAATCGTCGATTGGCTTTGGAGTTGGCTACCTTTGTGAGAGTTTTGGCGAATGAAATGTCTTTGGAAGAATTCACAATCGTGGAGGGTGATCTCTTCTCATCTATCCTCACATTCATGCATTCAAATGACGACAACAAGCGCCTTGCGGGTGTTGCAGCTCTAGATGCCCTAATTGGTGCGACTAGTGCTGACGAAGAGAAGAAGATTACCAAGTTTGTCAAGAATTTGAGTGATAGTCTATTCAAGGCCTCAAATGTCGATTATGAATTCCTCTCAGAGGTGACTAACGCGTTGGGGAAGATGGCTCTTGGTGCAGCAAACGTTGACTATGTTGAATCTGTTGTCAAGAGAGTGCCCGAATGGTTGAAGAGAGATCGCTCCGATCGAAGGTAAGTGCATACAAGGTTTTTACATGTGTTGCAATTCCATGTCCTTTTGATTTCATTAGTCGCTGACCAAATGTTGATGATATTTGCCAGACTGGCTGCTGTTTTAACTGTGAAGGAGTTGGCTCAAAATGCCCCAGCTGCATTTTACTCCAAGACAAATCAATCTGAGATAGGGCAAGAAGGCGGGACTAGTGAATTTATAGCTCAGATATTCCCTGTCCTTACAGATCCACAACCTATCGTTCGAGTGTGTGCAGCGGATGCCCTGGCTGAATGTTTAAAAGTAATTGTTGATCCGAGTCGCAAACACCATTCGACAACGCGCACTCTGTGCAAAGTGTATTCATTTATTATGAAAGTATTTAACGATGGAGACAAAGGGAGGAGAGGGCAGAGGAATGTAGAAAAGGCTGAGGTAGAGGCGAAGCAACATGCTGCATTGTTGGTGATTGGCGATCTGTTGGATCTCCCACTTGATTTTATGTTACCGCGTTTTGACGAAGTATGCAGAGCTACCCTTGGTTTGAGGAATCATTCAAAGGCACTAATACGGCTCGAAGTCGTCCGCTTGATTGTAAGTTCTTTTGTTGATGCAAGTTTTTCTTGTGTTACAAATTTTGATATCCCAATTTGCTAAATGAATCTTCCATTTTGTTCACCACGTGTGTTTGTAGCCCCGTCTAGCAAGAAGGTGTCCTGGTGCATTTCGTAGAAGATATTTAGGTGATAGCTTGCAATATGTCATGAGTGCAGCAAAAAATCCTCCGCCTCCAAGGTCAGGAATCGATCTTCGTCCAACGGCCTATTTTGCTCTAGGCCAACTTGTTCTCGCAGTATGCGAGCACGAGAACGGTGTGAACTACGTGCCCAAGGCTACTTTACAATTCGATTATGAACGGGAGAATATCACAAATAAGAAATCACAAGAAAATTCGCAAGATACAAGACCACAGGCAGCTCCCTACCACATGAAAGCAGGAGACATTTATTCTAATATTAAAGAGATCTTTGCTCTCATTCGCGAAGGGTTAGAGACAATTCGGACAGAGGCTCTCCACTGTGGTGCTGACATAATTGAAGCTCTTGGGGCAGAGGCTTCTAAACCTTACATCGATGGGATTCTAAATAGCATGTTTCAGTCTGGGTTGAGTGACGACCTAATTTCGTGCCTCCGTTCAATTGCTGGTTCCTTGCCAGCAAAAGCATATGATATTGAAAACAGGCTGCTGCAGGAATTATCTTTGAGTCTCGCTGGAACAACAGCTGTAAAAGAAATTTGTGACCCCTTATTTGCCTTGCCGTTCAATGCCGATTTTGACATTGATACAGATGAAGTCTTCATTGCACACCGCCATCGACCATCTCCGTCTATATCAATCAATATGCGGGAGAACCCTGAGGCTATTATGAAACTTGTGCTTAGCCTGCGAACTTTGAGGTCGTTCGGAAACATTCAAAGCCGGAAAGGATTGAGTCTTCTTCCATTTGTTAGAGATGCTGTTGCTCAATATCTTTCTCATCCATCACAAGATGTAAGAAAAGAAGCAGCATTGACGTGTTGCTTCCTTTTGCTTCCAATCCAACAAAAAGTGGCAGCAAATTTTTCCACTGCTGAGAATATGGAATTAGGGACTTCTTCAATCATTCTCTTGGAGGAAGTTCTACAAAAATTGCTTCGAGTAGCTGTTTCTGATTCATCGCCTGTTGTTCGAAATTGCATTGTCCGGGCTTTTGATGAAAGGTATGATTCATATTTATGTCAGACTCATCACTCGTCTCCCCTCTTCCTGCTCATGCAAGATGAGGCACTATCTGTGAGATCAGCAGCATTAGAACTTTTAGGGCGACTAGCAGGTGTGAATCCAGGACTGGTATTGCCAGAAATGCGGAGGATTCTCGTACAGTTGATAACCGAATTGAAATGTAGTGACGACACAGGATGTGGAAAGGAGTCGGCAACGGGCCTACTCGTCGTTTTTTTTAGGGCGAACGCTCTTCACCGCCTAGTACATCCTTTTCTACATTCCATCATCGATGTCCTACCATTGAGAGGTAATGCTCCTCGTGTCACAGCTGTTGCTTTGGATGCACTTGGTGAACTTGCTCGAGTGGTTAAGGATGAACTGAAACCGTGGATGCACCAGCTGATACCACATATAATGGAAATAATGCAAGACCAGACTAGCTCAAACAAGCAGAGGACGAGTTTTAAAACATTGGGTCTGCTTGCCGGAAACACTGGTTATGTAGTGGATCCGTACTTAGATTACCCGAAATTGCTTTTTCAGGCAGTATCTGTTTTACCTGGTACAAAAAGAGCCCCTTGGGCTTTCCGACAAGAGGTTATTAGAACATTCGGCATTTTAGGTGCTCTGGATCCTGATCGTTTTGCTGCCAGTAATTCCACTGGCAATAAGAGCGGCGGGGTAGGTAGTGGATACTTCATTAATCCCGAGGATAGTCTGTCACATGACAGAAATAAATACAGATCACAATTGGCTAGTCCAATTTCATTCAGCAAGTCTTTTTCGAACGCAAGAAGAATCCAGGATTCATCATTGTCTTCGGATGTTCGTTTCGTTCCAAATGACAAGGCAGACAACCTTATTGCCATCGACGAGCCTATTAATTTGAAAATTTCCGCTGTAAATGAAAAAGAAGACGATGACGAGCCAGCTCATTTGTATATGTACGCATTATATGCAATGACAGCACAACCTGTATCGAAAATATCACGGCCTCGGAGGTTAACGCCAATGGACGAAGAATTTTATCCCACCGTTGCTTTGCAAGCTTTGACATCAATCCTAAAAAGTCCATCCCTGTCCGTATATCATCAAATTTCAATGCAAGCAATTATGTTTATCTTTGACTCCCTTGGCCTTCGTTGCGTACCATTTTTGAAGGGTATAGTCCCCCATATTTTATACACAGCACGAACATGTGGTCAAATAACACTTCGTGAAGCTTTACTGAAACAAATTGCGAGGCTTAGTAGCATTG
>Ga0209712_10002261_pt1 | contig 15963 bp, 11 predicted proteins | sample ArcOceMetagenome_FD_187443 | JGI IMG/M metagenome (GOLD analysis project Ga0209712, IMG submission 187443) | Marine eukaryotic phytoplankton communities from Arctic Ocean - Arctic Ocean - Greenland ARC118M Metagenome (SPAdes) (version 2) | ecosystem: Environmental > Aquatic > Marine > Oceanic...
CAAAACTAGATTTTGATACAATTAAAAAATCTTCTTTCTTTCCTGTAAGTACGCTTAACTTCATATTTATTTGATCTATAAATTGATTTTTTATACGCTCATTTTGAATTTTGCTCAAATGATTTTTCTGGACTAAATCATATACTTTAGACAATTCAGTCTCTTTTCGTTCAACCATTCTTATGATAGCAATTGATAGTTCCTCCAGTTCAATAAATTTATTTTTAAACCGTATGCCGTTCTCTAATAATTTTAATTTCTTGTTGTTTTCGTATTCTTTAAGAGAGTAAAAAATAATAAAAAATACAATAGAGAAAAAAGTTACTATCAGAACAATTTGAAGAAAGTTTTGATTTTTATAAAATACGGTAATCTCTTCTACTTCTTTGGTGAGTTCAGTAATTGAAATTTTATTTATATTTCCTAAATCATCTAAAAAATATACTAACCCTTTATAATAGATAGGTTTTATTTCTTTTATGAATCTGTATAAAATTGGAGCTATTTTGTATTTAGTAATTAAATTACTTAATAAATCTATTTCATAAAGTTGTTTTTTATCATCTAAAATAAATAAACTACTTCCCTTAGTGAAGCTAGTATAAATAGGAATAATGTGATCACTCAAAAAAGTTCCTATTAAATGCCATTTCTTTTCTTTAAAATTATAGCACCAAACTTCTTTATTTAAATTAGAAACAGCTCTAGATCCGTTTTCACTAATTGATGCTCCTCCAAAAAAGTAATAAGAATCATCAATTATTAAACTGGCATGAGATGCTATATCTGGTGGTATCTCAGATTTTTGTGAAATAGGGTAGATTTGCCATTCTTTTGTAAAATCTTCATAATAAGTTAAAAAGTTAGATTGTGTCCAATATCCATAACCACCGTGCTTAAATATGGTATCTTTTTTTATAAAAATACTACTACCAATAAAAAAATTACTAATATTAGAATTGTCAATTTTAACTAGGCTATCATTTGAATTTAAAGCTAAAATATCTCCTCCACGATTCTCTAAAAATAAAAGTTTGTTTCTTTTAAGAATTGTGCTAAAACTTGATGTTTTAGAATTCTTTATTTCTCTTGAGCTTATAATTTTTAGACTTGAAAGATCTAATCGATGTATTGAAGTACTTGTATGATAGATTATTTGATGATTTATGGAGTCTAATAAAATACTAATGGGTACTTCTTGGGTTAATTTTTTTTGAGAAAACCCAACTAAAGGTAAGAGGGAAATAATAATTTTTAATAATAATTTCATCAAAATGATTTCATTTAATTAATATAACTACCTGTTTATAAGAGGTTTGTAATATATTTGATATCTTTTTGAAGGAGGTCTGCTATAATATCATTGTAATGATATTATATTTTTATTATTTTTTTTGTTCTTTTGTAAGTGTAAAAATAACAAAATAGTTTTAATAATTATTTAATTATTACTTCACAAGTGAAAAAGAGAGTGAAAATAGTGATTTATAAAGGGAGCGTTTTCGCTCCCTTTATTATTTTATTAGTACTTTTATAAATGAAGTTTATGCCTACCCATTTTATTAAATAATTACATTATTTATGATTAAAATTAGATTATTTTTCTTGATGCTTTTTGCTGTATGCAACATAAATGCTCAAACAACTGATTTTATAAGTTTAGATTCTTTAAACAAGATATATGATAAGAATATATATAATGCACCAAAAGTTAGTCCAGAGAACTTCTCTAAACTTGCGAATGATTTTTTAAAGTTATTAAACACACAAAAATATATTCATCTATCAAAAAATCAAAAGCAACATCAATTCCAGCAAATCAATGATCATGAAAGAATGGCTCCTTTAAGAGTAAAAACGCTACTTGATTTAATGCTTTTTGGTACCATAAAAAATAATGTAGATTCTGTAAACCATTATCAACAAAAAATTTCATTACTTACAAATGATTCAGTACTATTGGGCGAGTCTTTTGGGATAACCGCTTATACTTATCAAAATAATAATTTATTTTCTGAAGCCATAAAAAATTATGTTAAAGCTTCAGAGTTATACAGGAATTCTAACAAAAAAAAGACACAATACAGAGAAATTTATAGTTTGGTAAACTTAACAAATTGTTTACTTGAATTAGGGAGTGTAGAGCAAGCTACCATAACCAATAATAATTTACAAAAAATTATTTCTGATTTTACAGCACATCCACGTTCTAAAAATCTTAAAGAATTGATTAAAATTCAACAAGCACGTATTTTAATTACTTCAAAAAATTTTAAAGAAGCTAAAAATATTCTCGATAAGGTTGTAGAGAAAAACCTTGATCGCGAGCAATTGCAGATAGAGTATTATGATGCTTTACACTTCACTTATAATGGTTTAGAGAACTATAATTTGGGAGAATATTTTTTAGAAAAATCAATGAATCCTAAAAATTTAATTTCTTCTTCAGAATATAAAGACCATTACTATATAATTGATAAATTACAATATGCTATTTTTAAAAATAATAATTCTAGTGCAGATTTTTATTTTAAAAAGTTACAAGATTCTGATGAATCTTTAATTTCATATTTTAAAAGTTACCTAGGTGAAAAGACTATTAGTAACTATTATGCTTTTAAAAATAATTATAAAAAAGCATTTGAATTTTTAAAAAAATCTGATAGTATACAAAATTCTAAAAATAGTGAGAGGGTAAAAATGAAACTAGATATTGAACGCTTTTATGTTCAATTAGATGGAGAGTTAGAAAAGATGAAGCAGCTTAACCTTAAAAAAGATGACTTACTTGTAAAAAGCCGTAATCAATATATAATTATAGGAATGTTTATAGTAATTGTATTTGCTTCTTTTTTTATAATTATAAACAACCAACGAAAGAAGAAACAATACATACTAGAGGTTTCCTTGAGATCTAAAAAGTCTATTTTAGAATCTAAAGAGAAATTTTTAGAAAACATGTCTCATGAAATTAGAACCCCTATTACTTCAATTTTAGGATATTTAAATTTACTCAATGAGGAAGGTTTAATAGCCGAAAAAAGAATTAGATATACAAACAGTGCTATTAAGAATAGTAAAAAAATGATATCTTCTCTTAATAATTTTTTAACCTTGTTAAGCGCGGAAAAGTCGCCAGTTGAAAGTAGTCAAGAGACATCAATTAATTTAACAGATTTTATAAAAGAAATAACCGCTACTTATCTACCAGATTTTGAGATAAAAAAAATGAATTTTTATTATAAGACTAATGCTAATCATAATTTAGTCATTACTTATGATATTGAAAGTCTGAAGGCTATAATTAACAATTTAATTTCTAATGCAATTAAATATTCAAATTCAAATACATCTGTTTACTTTTTCATAAATTTAAACGAATCAAGCTTAATTATTTCGGTAAAAGATCAAGGATATGGTATAGAAAAAAGCGAAAAAGAAAAGATTTTCACTCGCTTTTATCAAACCAAAAAAAATAGAACAACTGCCGGGTTTGGTATAGGTTTATCTTTAATAGATGAATTAGTTAAAAGACTTGATGGGACTATTACTTTAGAAACAGAAATAAATAAAGGAAGTGTCTTTAGAGTAGAACTTCCCTTTAAATTATCCAATTATACTCTTAATACATCTTCAATTCAAAACGATTTTAAATTATTAACTTCAGATAACTCTCTAGACACTAAAACTAAAGAGTCTAACAACTACCCTAAAGCTCTTATTGTAGATGATAATACAGAGATGATAAGTTATTTAAAAGATATATTTTCAGGTTTTATTGATTGTACTTTTGCGTTTAATGGTAAAGAAGCTCTTAGAAATGTACGTGAGAAATCTTTTGACCTTATTATATCTGATTTAAGAATGCCAGTAATGGATGGTGCTCAATTTAAAAAAGAGCTCAATAAAATAGACCATTACAAAGACATTCCTTTTATTCTGATTACTTCTGTCTCCAATTTAAAATCATTAACTTTAAAAAATACATTAGGTTTTAATGAATACATCGAAAAACCATTTACGAAAAGTGAAATTATTTCTAGAGTTCAATTTTCTTTGGAAAGAACTTTAAATAGAAAAAAAATATTAGGATTAGATACTACTAATGTAGATTTTGAAAGTTCATCCATTACTTTAGTTCATCAAATAAAAGAATGTATTCTATCTAATTTAACAAATCCAGATTTTAATGTTGTTGTATTATCTAAAGCTTGTGGTTATGGTCAAAAGAAATTAAACGAGATTTTAAAATACAAACTTGGTTTGAGCCTTGTAAATATTATACTAGAAATACGATTATTAAAAGCTTATGAGTTAATTGTTAAAAACAGATACCCTACACTTAACGAGGTCATGTATGCTGTTGGAATTAATAGCAGATCTTATTTTCATAAAAAATTTCAAGACAGGTTTGGTATCAAAGCAGGAGATTTGAAAAATAAATATTCCAATTTAATTTAGTATTGATGAGGCTATTAAATTATTGCTTATAAATATTCATAGTTGGTTTTTAGATAAAAGCTAGTATTTAGCATCAATAAGATGATATAGATGAGTAAATTGATTAATTGATACTATTGTTCTATTGAAATGTTAACATGCTCTTGGAAGTGTTTACAAAGCAAAAAACCAAAACAATGATGTTCTGGTTTTTTTAATATTTAGGGTGTAGAGATATTTTAATTTAGTTAAATATCTATATACAAATATAAGATTTCATTTTAGTACAATTGTTCTTAGAATAGATTAGAGTTGTCTCATTTTTTTACATATGTTCTTTTTTAGGTGAGAATATGTTCTTTTTTAGATTTTAGATTTTAAAGTGATGTAAAGTTTAGCATAAACTTATTGGCTTTAGAGAATTTCTTTTTGAGATTTAATATTAGTGCAATGCAAACAATAATTTACTAAATTTACTTTTTTTAAAAATTAAAAATATATAATGAATAATAAATTATACACCATTTTTATAAGTTTTATTGTAGCATTAGGGGGGTTCCTTTTTGGATTCGATGCAGGAATTATATCAGGAGTTATGTCTTATGCAGGGCCAGAATTTGATTTAAATGAAATTCAATCTGGTTGGGTAGTTAGTGCTCCTTCCTTTGCGGCTATGTTTGCCATGTTATTTTCAGGAAGAATTAGTGATATTATTGGAAGAAAAAAAACACTCATTTTTGTTGCTTTTTTATATGCTATTTCAGCTGTTTTATCTGCGATGTCCATCTCTTACGAAATGCTTTATATTGCAAGAATTATTGGAGGAATTGCTTTTGGTGCTGCCTTGGTTTTAGCGCCAATTTATATCGCAGAAATTTCAACAGCAGAAAATAGAGGTAAACTTGTTTCTCTTCAACAATTAAATATTGTTTTTGGGTTTTTTGCAGCATTCTTAAGTAATTATTTTTTTAACAAATACAATACTTTAGATAGTTCTTTTTTATCAGATGAAAATGTTTGGAGATATATGTTAGGAGTAGAACTAATACCAGCAATCTTCTATTTTGTGCTTTTGTTTTTTGTTCCTAAAAGTCCACGTTGGTTGTATTTGAAGGAAAATTATGAAGAAGCTAAGAAAGTTTTAAATAAAATACACGGACATGAAAGAGGAGGTATAGAAATTACCGCTATAGAGAAAAATATTTACGAAGATAAAAATAAGGGCAGATTAAAAATTAAAGATTTATTAAAACCATCATTACGTTTTATTTTAGTTGTTGGCCTAATCGTTGGAATTCTTCAGCAGATTACTGGTATAAATGCTGTTTATTTTTATGCAACATCAATATTCGAACAGACAGGTATAGGAACAGATGCTGCTTTTTCATCTGGAGTTTTGTTAAGTACAATTTCAGTAATTTTTACTTTTGTAGCTATTTACTTAATAGATAGAATGGGAAGAAGACCTCTGTTATTATTTGGTACAGCAGGAATTGCAATTAGTTTATTATTGTGTGCTTATGGTTTTAGCCAAGCAACTTATCAATTAACTACAGAAAAGATAGATCAACTAGAATTTGCTGAATCTCAAAAATTACTTCCTTTAATAGATAAAGTCTACATGGAAGATGTAGCTTTTAAAAATGATTTAAAAGATATTTTAGGAAATAAGGTTTACAGTAAAAATGATGGTGCTATTTTAGAAGTATCTACCAGTATTAATGCTACTTTAATACTCATAGGTATTTTAGGTTTTATTGCTTGCTTTGCATTTTCATTAGGTCCAGTAATGTGGGTCTTATTATCCGAACTATATCCTTTAAAATATAGAGGATTAGCTATTGGTATTATTGCTTTTATTAACTCTTTAATAAGTTCTTTGGTTCAACTGGTATTTCCTTGGGAATTATCAAATTTAGGAAATGCACTCACCTTTTTCATTTTTGGTATCATTGCGTTATTTGGTTTTTTATTGATGGTAAAAATTGTACCTGAAACTAAAGGAAAATCTTTAGAGGAGCTAGAAAGAGTTTTAGTTGCTAGATAGCTTTTATTAAATTTAATTATTTATCATTATACTAAAACTTTAAATGTTAAATGTTATGGTGATATTTGATATAAAACAATATATTTACATCCCTAAGTTTTAACTTTTATGAATCTATTAAAAAGTTTAATTTTATTCTTTACCTCTGTATTCTTCATTGCTGAAGGATTGTCTCAAGAAACCCTTCCTATTTACTCGGATTACTTATCTGACAATGTTTATTTAGTTCACCCTTCTGCTGCCGGTATTGGCAATACTGGTAAATTGCGTTTTACTGCAAGACAACAATGGGGTGATATTAAAGGTGCACCAACCTTGCAAACTATAAGTTTTCATAATCGTTTTCGTGAGAAAGCAGCAATTGGTTTTATTCTTTTTAATGACAGTAATGGTTTTCATTCACAAAAAGGCTTTCAAGGAACTTTCGCCTATCATTTAGATTTAAACAGAGCCTCTATTTTTAATCAAATTTCTTTTGGTCTTTCATTAACAGCAGTTCAAAATCAAGTAGATCAATCGCAATTTTTTGGAGATCCAACTGTAGCTCAAATAATTAGGAGTGATGGTTATTTCAATGCAGATTTTAGTGTAGCTTATCATAAAAAAGGTTTTTCTTCCTATTTTACCGTTAAAAATTTACTGTTGTCCGCTAAGAATAATCTTAATAATAATCTTGAACCTTTAGATTTAAGAAATTATGTATTATCGTTGGGATATTATTTTGGTCAAGATCAAATGTTTCAATTTGAACCCTCAATGATGGTTCAATTAAGGGAGTCTACAGGAGAAAGAATTGTAGACTTTAATTTAAAAGTATATAAAGATTTTAATAAAACTCAATTATGGGCCGCATTGTCATACAGGAGAGGTTTCGATTCTAAGCCAATTGAAGACTTGGTTTATGTGACTCCCATTATTGGAGTTAATTATAAAAAATGGATGTTTTCTTACACATATACAAGACAATTAAATGATATTGTACTTACAAACTTTGGTCTTCATCAAGTATCTGTTGGGGTTAACTTATTTACAAAAAAACCCAGAGCTGCTGCATGCCCTAATATAAATGCTTCTTTTTAAAAATTTTGCTTTATAAGTTTCACTTTTTTATTATTCAGTAATTCTGATAAAATTTTTGTGTTTTTATTGCTGTAAAACTCGTGAGTAAGGTTGTTTTTGATATTTTGGAGGATATCTAACCTAGTTAGTATTTTCTTTGTTTGTCTTGCCACCGCAGAACCAGAATCAATTATTTTAATTTTATTGCCTATTATATCTTTTATATGCGGTATTAGGTATGGAAAATGAGAGCATCCTAATACCAACGCATCTATATTTTCTTCTATCATTGGATTTAAGTACTTATAAAGAAGGTTTTGCATTTCTATAGAGTTTGTTTCACCTTCTTCAATTAGATCAACCAGTCCTTCTCCTACTTGTTCTATAATCTTAATTGAAGTATCTAAACTTGAAGATGTTTGTTCAAAGAGATCGCTTTGTATTGTTCCCTGTGTAGCCAATACTCCTATTTTTTTAGTTTTTGTAATCAATCCAGCAGGTTTAATAGCTGGTTCTATTCCTATGAAAGGAATATCATATTTCTTTCTAAGAATTGAGATAGCATTTGTAGTAGCAGTATTGCAAGCTACAATTATAATTTTTGCATTTTTATTAAGAAGAAACTCCGTATTTTTTATACTAAACTCAATTATTTTCTCTTTTGATTTTTGACCATATGGTGCATTTTTACTGTCCGCTAAGTAGATGGTACTTTCATTTGGTAAAAGCTGATGTACTTCTTTCCAGATAGATGTACCACCTATGCCAGAGTCAAAAAAACCAATAGGCTTAACTTCAATAGAATCCATAAGTTTGTAAAAATAAAAAAATCCTACTTGTAAAGTAGGATTTTATTTCAATGTATTTTTGTATTTATTAATTCTGACCTGGTGCAGTTGGTTTTTTTGCATCTGCTAACAGCCCTAATTTTACTTTTACAGCTTCATATAAGTCTTCTCCTTCAGAAACTAAAAGGCTTCTTCCTGCAGAAGCATCAAGTACATAAAGAATTTGCTTTGCTTTGGCTATTTCACTAATAGCCTTTCTTGCTTTACCAATGATAGGAACTAACTTGTTGTTTTGTTTTTCTTGAATATCTTGATAAGCAGCTTGCTCAGCTTGCTGAATTCTAGAATTGTCTACTTGTACTTCTTGAGCTCTTTGCTTATTGGTATCTTCTGTTTGTTGTGCTTGCTCTGCAGTATACTTTTTTATTTTATCATCTAGCTTTTTCTTCATGCCATCGATATCATCTTTGTATGTTTTAGTAATTTTAGCTAATTCTGCCTGTAGTGCTCTAGTTTCTGGCATATTTGCAATTACTCTTTCGTAAACTACATGCCCAATTTTTTGTGCATTTGCAATTCCACTCATTCCTAAAGTTAAAAACGCAACTAATAGTAAACTCTTAAATTTTCTCATTTTGTTTAATTTAATTATTATCCTGATCTTTGTTATCCTGTTCTCTTTTCTTTTTTATAGCTTCTTTCTTTTCCTTTAATATCTTTCTTTTCTGTGCTATATCTGCGATTCTTTTTTTTCTAGCCTCTTCAGCTTTTTTCTTCTTTGCTACTCTATCTTCTTCCTTCTTTTTTATTGCAGCTTCTCTATCTAGCACTGCTTTTTTTTGTCTGTCTGTTAACTCTTTATTAGGAGTTCTCTTTTTAGCTCTTTTTTCTTTATTTTCCTCTAGTTTTCGCTCTCTTACTATATCATTTAAAACAAGTTCGCTAATATCGTATTTTTTATTGGAATACAACATTACTAGATCGCTAGATTTGTCAAAAACAAAATCATACTTTCTTTTAATTACAATATCTCGTATAGAATTATAAACTTGATCTTGAACAGGTTTTACTAATTGTTTCCTCAATAAAAACATATCTCCATTTGGACCAAAATACAGAGATTCTAACCTTCTTAATTCTTCTTGTTTTAGTGTTATTTCATCTTCCTTGTCTTGAATGAGATCATTTGTTAAAATAGCTCGTTCATTAGCCAAGTCTGTTTTTGTTTTCTCTATATACCTATTTAATTTATCTAGTGCACCTCTCCATTTGGTTACTTTGGCATCTAAGGTATTTTGAGCTTCTAGATATTCTGGAACATTGTCTAGAATATACTCCATATCTATGTATGCGATTCTTTGTGCCTTTTGCGCTGTAACAAATATGCTGCTATAAAGAAACAAACATAAACAGGTATTTAAGATCACTTTATTTTGCTTTGAAAACATCATGTTCAAAAATTAAGATTAATTTTCTATTAATTAAAACTGCTGTCCTATGATAAAGTGAGTTTGCCATCCAGATTTTGTGTTTGAACCTGGCAAAGGATCAAATCCATGAGCAAAATCAATTCCTAACAATCCAAATGCAGGCATAAAAATTCGTATACCTAAACCAGCAGATCTCTTGAGGTTAAACGGATTAAAGGTAGTAAAATTGTCATAAGAATTACCAGCTTCTAAAAAACCTATCGTATAGATAGATGCAGAGGGCTTATCTGTAATAGAGTACCTTAGTTCTAATTGAAACTTATTATAGATAGTACCTCCTTCTATAGAAGACAATCTGTTGTTCTCATATCCTCTTAATCCAACACTTTCTCTACCATCTAATTGAAATTGAGCTATACCATCTCCACCAACAAAGAAGCGCTCAAAAGGGGTGCTTCCTAATTCATTATTATAAAAGCCTAAATATCCCACTTCTGCATTAGCCATTAAGACTAATTTGTCTGTAAATCCGTTATACCATTTCCCTTTAAATAATAGTTTATAGTATTCTAACCATTTAAATCTTTCTGCAGGGTCTAAACTTTTATAATCTTTATTATTAAAAAGTGAGTAGGGTACGGTAGCCTTTGCACTGATGCTAAACGTAGATCCATAGGTAGGAAATATTAAACTTGGACCAGCCGAATTTCTACTTAAACTAATATTGTATGCTAGGTTATTTAAATCTCCTTCACTTAAAATATCTGTACCAACTCTAAACTGATAATCATTTAAGCCAAAACTTTGATAACTAAGTGTTTGTGATAAAGTAAAAAAGTCACTTGGCCAGGTTAATCTTTTAGCAATTCCTATAGAAGCACCAACAATTCCTAAACTTCTGTCTTTGTCTACATCAAAAGTTCGTCTATCTAACTGAAACTGTTTGGAAGAGTATACCGAGAATGATAAAGATTGTGGCTTCTTACCACCAAACCAAGGCTCTGTAAAAGAAAAACTGTAGGTGTTAAACGTTCTACTGGTTTGTAGTCGTAAAGATAAAGATTGTCCATCTCCCATTGGAAGCGGTTTATAAGCTTCTTTTTTGAATAGATTTCTAATAGAAAAATTGTTAAAAGACAATCCTAATGTTCCAATAAATGAACCTCCACCATAACCTCCTTGAAGCTCTATTTGACTTCCCCCTTTTTCTATCACAGTAAACTCTATATCTGCAGTTTTATCTTGGTAGTTTGGTTTTACATCTGGTGTTACATTGGTGTCAAAATATCCAAGTTGTCCAATTTCACGAATAGATCTAATAATTGCATCTCTACTGAATAAAGAACCAGGTTTTACCCTTAATTCTCTGTAGATAACAAAATCATTGGTTTTGTCGTTTCCAAGAACACTTACTTTGTTAATAGTAGCTTTTTCATCTTCTCTAATTCTAATTTCAACAGTAATGGAATCATTTACAACTTTTGTTTCTACTGCATTTACAGAAGAAAATAAATATCCACTGTTTTGATACAGTGTTTGAATATCTTCTGAACTAGGGCTACCATCTCCAGTAATTCTTTCCTTAAGTACAGATCCGTTATAAACATCTCCTTTTTCTATCTTTAAAAGTGTATTTAATTGTTGGTCTGTGTAACTTTTGTTTCCAACATAAATAATGTCTCCAAATATATATTGCCTACCTTCTTCTAAGGTAATGTCTATATTGATGGTATTGTCTTCATTCCAAGATATAGAATCAGCTAAAATTCTAGAATCTCTATACCCAAGTCTACTGTAGGTGTCTAATATACTTACAAGATCTTCTTTAAACTTATCGTCTACATACTTAGAACCCTTCCAGAACCTTCCTAAAAACTTTCTTCTAGTATTACTCATCGCAGATCTTAAATTCCCATCTGTAAGAGCTTTATTTCCCTGAAAGTTTATGTTTTTTATTTTTATTTTAGAGCCTTTATCTATGAAAATATTCATATTAACAGCATTAATATCTGAGGAATCTATTCTGGTGTCAATACTTACTTTTGTCTTTAAAAACCCTTTGTCTGTATATTTCTTTTTAAAATAGTTTTTAGTAGTAACAATTAAATTATCTGTAACCATAGCTCCAGTTTTAAGCTCTGCTTCAGTTTTTAATGCTTTAGATTTATTTTTTCTGATTCCTGCAATACTAATTTCGTTTAGTTGCGGCAATTCTTCAACATCAAACTCTAAATATATGGTGTTACCATCAACTCTAATTAAATAAACATCAACTGTGCTAAACTGCTTACTTTCATATAGTTTTTTAATAGCACTGGTTAACTTGTCTCCTGGTAATTTTAGAGGTTGCCCTATTTTTAAACCAGTAAAAACTTTTACTGTAGATTCTGTAAATTTCTGTAATCCAATAATAGAGATTCCACCAAGTGTATATTCTTTACCTTTTTCATACACGATATTTTTTTGTACTGTAATGGTGTCTTTTTTAACAACTGCAGTAGAGTCATTAAGTACTTGTGCTTTGGTAGGTAAAGCAACCAAGGTAAGTAAAAAAGTAAAAATAATAGCCTTAAATATGTTGCTATTCTGCTGGTTTAATTTGCTCGCTAGTTTTTCCAAATCTTCGTTCTCTATTCTGATATTCTATAATTGCATCATAAAAATGCTCTTTTCTAAAATCTGGCCAAAGTATATTTGTAAAATATAATTCGGCGTAAGCCATTTGCCATAAAAGGAAATTACTTACTCTTTGTTCTCCGCTAGTTCTTATCATTAAATCAACGTCGGGCAAATTAAACGTATATAAATGATTATTTATAATTTTTTCGTCTATTTCTTCGATGGAAAGCTCCTTATTAACAACTTTTTTAGATATGTTTTTAATAGTATTAACAATTTCTTCCCTAGCTCCATAACTTAGGGCTAATGTTAAGACTATTTTTTTATTATTTTTAGTTTTGCTTACAACCTCTTTTAATGTTTTTTGCGCATTATTTGGAAGAGTATTTATATCTCCAATAGTATTAAGTCTAACTTCATTTTTTTGTAAAGTACTTAATTCTTTGTTTAATGAGTTTATTAATAAACCCATCAAAGCATTTACCTCTAGTTTAGGTCTTTTCCAGTTTTCTGTAGAAAAAGCATATAAAGTAATTGCTTCTGTTCCTATTTCTGCAGCAGCTTCTATAGTGTCCCTTACAGCAGTTATTGCATTCTTGTGACCAAAAATACGATTCATACCCTTGTCTTTAGCCCAACGTCCGTTACCATCCATAATTACGGCAACGTGCTTTGGTATATTGTCAGACCTAATGAGTAATTTTTTTTCCATAATTTTTTATCTTTGATCAGCAAAGCAAGCAGGTCTTCCAAAAGTATAAACTAAAGAAACACCAGAAAACATGTACCAATCATTTGAAGTGCCTCCAAAATCTAATTCTGAAAACTGGCTTGAAGTGAAATCTAATTTATCTGTGAATGTATAACGAAATGTAGTTTCTATAGCAAAAGCTATTTTACCATAAACTTTAGTTTTGTAACCAATTCCAAAAGGTATGGCAATAGATGTATTTCTGGTAAAGTTAAAACTACCATCTATATTCTGTACTCTAGGAGTTTCAAAATCTACAGCTGCTACTTGTAACAAAATATAAGGAGTACTAGTTTTATTTTTTGATGATAAGTCGTACTCATAAAAACTATACTCAATACCCACTGCAAATTCGTTTATCGGGTTTTTAAAACTAAAACCTCTTTGTTGTCTAATTTTATTTTCAGAATCTGCATCATCTCCCACCAAAGAGAAATAACTGTAAGATCCTCTAATTGCTATTCTTGGGTTTAGGTTGTATTTATATATAATACTTCCCCCAGGATTGTTAGGTTGAATGTAATTAGTTTTCCCAACATCTCCAACATAGTTTACTCCTCCTGCAAAGACACCTATTTCATTTATTTGCGATAAACAATTGCTGGAAACGTTCATAAACAGCAATAAAATTAAATACCTTTTCATCCTAAAAAATAGCTCGCAAATATAAAAAAATCTATTTGCTTTATAAAGTTAATACACAAGTCTTTTTGAATAACAATAATTTTGATTTTTTATTGCTTTATTATTATCTAAATGTTAGAACCATTTCGGGTATCTTCTCCCCATAAAAGTTTTGTTCTTAAGGTAGTTAGAAAAGATTGATTGGCTGGTATGATGCTCTTAATTGTAAAAGGAGATTTCTCTATATAAATCTTTGTATCTTTTGGTACCGAGGTTATTCTTGAGTCTAATGAAATTAAAAAACTCTTCTCTCTTGAGTCTACTTCTAATTCTATGAAAGTGTCATCTGGAATCACCATAGGTCTTGCATTTAAATTATGAGGTGCAATTGGGGTAATGATGAAGTTTTTTGAATTGGGTGAAATTACAGGACCATTGCAGCTCAATGAATAACCTGTAGAACCGGTTGGTGTTGCAATAATAAGACCATCAGACCAATAGTTTGTAAGGTATTCTTTGTCTAAAAATGTTTTAACACCTATCATAGATGTTGTATTTTCTCTAGCAATTGTTATTTCGTTTAATGCAAAAGAAAGTTCACCAAAAGAATCAACTGCAGGAGTTGTTCTAATGCTTAATAGTGTTCTTTCTTGAATTGTGTATTTTTTAGCAATTAATAAATCAATAGATTCTTGAATTGCATTTTTTTGAATGTTTGCTAAAAAACCAAGACGCCCAGTATTAATTCCTAGTATAGGGATGTTTAAATCTCTAATATAAGTAATAGCTCTTAGAATTGTTCCGTCACCACCCAAACTAAAAAATAAGTCAAAAGAACTATTTAAATCATGAAAGCTAGCAAAAGTGGGGTACTTTTTTGTTAGATGACCAAGGCCTTTTATAACCTTGTAAAAGTTCTCCTCAAAAAAAACCACCACATTGTGTTTTTCTAAAGCTGTTAAAAGAATTGAAATTTCCTTTTCAGCATTTACTGAATATGTCTGACCAAAAACGGCTACTTTTTTTATCATTACATGTCTAAGTATTTCTGTAAATAATCAGATCTATCTTTTAGATCTTGTAAATAAAAATCATCTTTGTGTTCAGAAATTACATTATAATTATACCTTCTAAATGTTTGAATAATTTCATTAATATCTTCTGAATTAATTTTAATGGTTACTTGCCTTGTGTCAGAGATTTCAGACGAGATATAAAGGCCAAGGACCCTTCCATCATTGCTTTCTACAATTTGACTTACCTCACTTACAGAAAAATCTTTTTTATTTTTTTCTACAACAATGCTTACTCCTTCATTGAATAAAAAGGGACTAGCGCTAAACACTTCTAAGATGTCATTTAATTCATAATAACCTATATACTTTTTTTTATCATTTAAAACAGGCATTATATTAGTTTGGTTGTCTGTAAATAATTTAATCAGTTTTAATATTGCTGTATTTTCATCAGTAAAAAAGAAGTCTAGTAAATGAGAATATTCCGAAATATATGAAGAGTTTTCTTCTATGGTTTGAGAATCACTTTCAGAGATACACCCTAGTAACTCTCCTTTATCAACAATAGGAATATGTGTGATTGGAAGTGTTTTACAGATCTCTTGAGCTTTTTTCACCAAGTTCTCTGGCGCCAAAACTTCTATATCATTTAGTATGTATTCTTTCATATTCATGCTTTACGAATATAGTTTAAAATCATTTAATGCCGTACTTTTGTGTTTTATTTGAAACCAATGACAAAGTTAAGCGTAAATATTAATAAAATTGCAACATTACGCAATTCAAGAGGTGGAGATGTTCCTAATTTATTACAAGTTGCCTCAGATATTCAAGAATTTGGTGCACAAGGTATCACTATACATCCCAGACCAGATGAAAGACATATTCGCTATCAAGATGCGTATGATCTTAAGCCAATAGTTATTACAGAGTATAATATTGAGGGAAATCCTATTCGTAAATTTATGGATTTAGTGTTGGAAGTAATGCCTACTCAAGTAACATTGGTTCCAGATAATATCAATCAAATTACCTCCAACGCAGGTTGGGATACTATTACTCATCAATCATATTTAAAAGAAGTAATTAACGAGTTTAAAAATGCCGGAATTAGAACTTCTATTTTTATTGATACAGATTTAAAATTAATTGAAGCTGCAGCCAAAACAGGGGCAGATAGAATTGAATT
>Ga0209712_10002263_pt1 | contig 15957 bp, 15 predicted proteins | sample ArcOceMetagenome_FD_187443 | JGI IMG/M metagenome (GOLD analysis project Ga0209712, IMG submission 187443) | Marine eukaryotic phytoplankton communities from Arctic Ocean - Arctic Ocean - Greenland ARC118M Metagenome (SPAdes) (version 2) | ecosystem: Environmental > Aquatic > Marine > Oceanic...
TCATTGTGTAAAATGATTAAGTGTGTTTGACTTTTAATCATCTTTCAGGAGACTAAAAAAGTGCCACAATTTGAACAGTTTAACTGCTAATTTGTGGCACTTTTAATTTAGAACTAGTGCTCTACCTTGCAAATGAGGAAACGACTGAAATTTACCTATTTACGGTATGCGGAACTAAAAACTATCAACTATTTCTTTTTCCCGAACAATCCACCCAAAAGGTTTTTGCCCATATCTTGAACGTCATCAATAATGCTACCGTCACCATCCTTATCTAAAGAACTGAAAGTACTCCCCAGTTGTTTCTCTAAAGATTCCAACATTCCTGCACCTTGAGACTTAACCGAACTCATCAAACCTTGAATATCGATACCAGTCTTTTCTGTCAAACTACCTAAAAATTTTGTTGCTTGTCCAGTAATGTCATCCAGTAAAGTTTTCGTTTTTTCTTCACTCATGCCACTACTTTTACTAACCAAAGCAGTCACTTCTTCTGCTTTATCTTCCATGACATCCTCCGCTTTAGGGGCTTTCGCTTCGCCCATTCCGAACATCGCTTTTATATCATTAGTAATATCGCCGTCACCATCTTTATCTAAAAAGCTCAATTTGCTTGAAAGTCCAGCCATAATTGAAGGCAACATCCCTTCTACTGCTTTTTTTACAGTATCCGTGCTTTCTCCTAATTTAGTCGCTAATTCTTTGATTTTTGCTTCATCAAAGTATCCTTTCAACATGTTCATTAAATTCATAATTATTACGATTTTTTCATTATTTAATAATAAGGTCTCAAGAAGTGAAAATTAAACATTTTTTAGGGTCAAAACAATAAAACAGTCAAAACCTTTACAACTTTATATCTAAATATCTTTACACCTTTATAATGCATTTTCGACGACGTTTTACTTAAAAGTAATGGTATAAATTGAAAAATAATTAAAAAAGTATATCATATTGAAAATTTGTTAATTTGTTTGAAAATGACTTAAATCGATGACAGTCAACACACTTAATCAAAATTTGTCAAAACAACTATTGTTTTATTAATTATAAATTTTTCAAAAAAAATCCAATAACGTTTGAATATTTGAAATTAATACTACAAATTTGCATCATAATATTTAACAAAATAGTTTATTCGTTATGAAATCATTCACAAGAAATTATTGGTTCTGTTTCTTCTATTTTAGAATTGTACCCTTTGTTCGGTAACAACTAATATTTCTATGTTGTTTATAAAAAAAATCTCCGAACAAATAACTTGTTCGGAGATTTTTTTTTGTTTTAAAATTCGTCAACAATATATGACTGTAGTGCGAATGTGGCAGTCATTAATACGATAACATATCAAAAAATGAAAGAAGTAGTCGTTTCAGAAGTAGAAAAAAAATCAGTTGAAAGTGCGCATTATCGTCAAGATATTGCGATACAAGGAATTGAAGGTTCATTTCATCATATTGCAGCGATGAATTACTTTGGCGATAATATCAACTTGATACCTTGTGAACGGTTTGAAGATGTATTTAGAAGTTTGAATAATAAGAAGGCAAATAAGGCGATTTTGGCGATTGAGAATAGTGTGGCAGGAACGATTCTACCAAATTACGCTTTATTAAGGAATCAAAATTATAAAATCGTTGGAGAGGTTTATTTAAGAATTAAACATCAACTTTTGACGATAAAAAATCAAAAAATTGGAGCTATAAAAGTCGTTCAATCACATCCAATGGCTTTATTACAATGTCAACATTTTTTTGAAAAATATCCACATATTCGTTTGGTCGAAAGCGATGATACCGCAGCAAGTGCCAAACGTTTGGTTGAAAGTGCAGAAATGGAAGTGGCCGTGATTGCAAGTCAACAAGCAGGAGAGGTTTTTGAACTAAATACAATTGCAAAAGATATTGAAGACAACAAACGAAACTTTACTCGGTTTCTTATTTTAGATAAAGAGTGCGAAAAAAGCATTGTAGAATATGAAATTAATAAAGCAAGTATTTGTTTTCATTTAAGTCATGAAGCTGGTTCGTTAGCAAAGGTGCTTACACATTTAGCGACTGAAAATATAAATTTAACAAAGATTCAATCTTTACCAATAGTTGGGCGAGAATGGGAATATTTTTTCCATTTAGATATGGAGTTTGATAATTATAATAATTATAATAATGGTTTAAAAAAGATTAAATCACATATTTATGATTTGCAAATTTTGGGTGAATATCAAAAAGGAAAAACTTATTAGATAAATGTCCTTCGAAATTTTGAAGAATAATGAATCGTCAAGGGAATAAAACGAACAGCCGTAAAAAAAAGAATCATGGAAATTACTAAAATCAAGGATTGGAATTTAGGTATTAATACGACAAAACCGATTGTGGTTTCGGGACCGTGTAGTGCGGAAACAGAAGAACAAACGATTCAGTCGTGTTTAGGGGTAGCTGCTCAAGGTGCGAATATTTTGAGAGCAGGAATTTGGAAACCTAGAACTCGTCCAGGTTCGTTTGAAGGTGTTGGGCGTGAAGGTTTACCTTGGTTAAAAACGGCAAGCCGTTTGACAGGTTTACCAATTACGGTGGAAGTTGCGAATGCTCGACACGTTTATGAAGCATTGAAAAATCAAGTAGATATTTTGTGGCTTGGTGCGAGAACGACGGTTAACCCGTTTAGCGTTCAAGAAATTGCAGAAGCTTTGAAAGGTGTTGATATTCCGGTGATGATTAAGAATCCGATTAATCCTGATTTGAAACTTTGGATGGGAGCTTTTGAGCGTTTCGAAAAGGTTGGAATTACGAAGTTAGCCGCAATTCACCGTGGTTTTGCATCTTATCATAATACAGAATACCGAAATCAGCCTCAGTGGGAAATTCCAATTGAATTGCGCCGTCATTTAGATATTGAGATGGTTTGTGATCCTTCACATATTTGTGGAAATCGAAAAAATTTATTTAAAGTGGCTCAAAAAGCAATGGATTTAAATTTTGAAGGTTTAATGATTGAATCGCATATTACACCAGATGAAGCGTGGAGTGACGCGGCTCAGCAGGTTACACCTGAAAATTTTGGTGAACTAATTCGCAAATTGGTTATTCGAGATTCTGATTCTAAAAATGCGACTTTCAATAATTCTCTGGATGAATTGCGTCACCAAATCGATGAAATTGATGAGCAAATTATCCAATTTATTGCCAAAAGAATGGATATTGCCCGAGAGATTGGACAGCAGAAAAAAGATAGTAATATCGCTATTTTACAAATGAGCAGATGGGAAAAAGTCTTGAAACAACGTTCTGATTATTCAGAATCAAAGGGTTTATCAAAGAAATTTGTGAAGGGATATCTTCAAGAAATTCATAAGGAATCTATTCGTCAGCAGACGGCAATTATGAATGAAACGGAATTGGAGAAGGTTTAGATTCATTGTTTTATGGCTATTTTGAAATATAGATAAAATAAGAAAAAAGGTTACAACATTTTTAATGTTGTAGCCTTTTTTGTTCTTGGAAAGGTTTCAGGTTTAATCTTATGGCTACCCACGTAAAGTTGGACATTTTGTAGGGCAAACGGCATTGCCTTTGCCACACGAGTATTGCAATTAAAGAAATCGGTCTAATTGAGTAATATCAATAGTGTCCAACTTTACGTGGGTAGCCAATCTTATAAAAAGACCACCTGAGAAGAAAAATAAATTTCGATAGTTTATTAAAAAAATATGTACTTTGCGGCGTTTTTAGAATACCTTATTACAAGGGAGCAGATATTTTTTTTTCGTTTATCTACAAGATTTTGAGACAAGTTAATTTTATAGGTTACTAAATATGGAAATTCAAAAAATACCATCGCCTGCTTACGTTTTAGAAAGACGACTTTTGCGGCAAAACTTGGAGTTGATGCAACGAGTTCAGGACGAATCTGGTGCAACAATTATTTTAGCTTTGAAAGGTTTTTCTTTATATCACGTTTTTCCTTTTGTGAAAGAATATTTAGGAGGAGCAACGGCAAGTTCGTTGTATGAAGCACGGTTGATTTTTGAGAAAATGGGTGTAAAAGCACATACTTACTCGGCTGCTTATACACCGGAACATTTTGACGAATTGATGTGCTACAGCGGTCATTTCGTCTTTAATTCCCTTAATCAGTGGTCATTATATAAAGAAAGAATTGCGGAAAGCGGAAATAATATTTCGTGTGGAATTCGTGTAAATCCTGAATATTCTGATGTAGAAACAGATTTATATAATCCGGCTTTACCTGGTTCTCGCTTGGGCGAATTGATTGAGAATTTTGATGCATTTGGTGGAATATTGCCGGAAGGCATTGAAGGTTTGCATTGTCATACTTTATGTGAATCGTCTGCGGATAGTTTTGAAAAATTATTGGTAAATTTTGAAAACCGATTCGGGCACTTTTTGCCACAGTTAAAATGGGTGAATTTTGGTGGCGGACACTTGATGACTCGCAAAGGTTATGACGTTGAAAAGCTGATTCAACTATTAAAGAATTTCAGAGAAAAACATAACGTTGACGTGATTTTAGAACCTGGAAGTGCGGTCGCTTGGCAAACGGGATTTTTGGTGGCTTCAGTATTAGATATTGTAAATAGCCGAGGTGTGAAAACGTTGATGTTAAATGTTTCTTTCACAGCTCATATGCCTGATACTTTAGAAATGCCTTATCGTCCAAAAATTAGAGGTGCAAGTGAAACACCGATTGAGGGGAAACCAACTTATCGACTTGGTGGAAATAGTTGTTTGGCAGGTGATTTTCATTATGAATATTCTTTTGAGCAAGAAATGAAAATCGGTGATAAAATTATTTTGGAAGATATGATTCATTATACGATTGTAAAAACAACGATGTTCAACGGTGTTTATCATCCTCGAATTGCGATTTTGGAAGAAGACGATTCCTTGAATATCATCCGAACATTTGATTATTTAGATTATCAAAATCGAATGGGATAGAACATATCGCCAAGCTCCAGCTTGGTCGTCAAATAAAGCCATATCATCAAGCTGGAGCTTGGTGTTACTACTAAAAAAATACAATGCAAAGTACCATTACTAAAATTAAAAAACAGACGACCTCCAATATTATGATGGTTCGTCCAGCTAACTTTGGATATAATCCTCAGACAGCTGTTAGCAATGCTTTTCAAGACAATGATACTTCGTTATCAAAAACGAAAATTTCAGATTTAGCAGTTGAAGAATTTGACCAATTCGTCTCAAAACTACGAGCGGAAGGTATCAATATTATTGTAGCTCAAGATGGTGACGAGCCGAAAAAACCTGATGCTGTTTTTTGTAATAATTGGATTTCGTTTCATACAAATGGAACGATGATTATTTATCCGATGCTTACGCCAAACCGTAGATTGGAACGACAGGAGAATGTAATTGAGGAAGTTACTCGTCGGTTTAAAATTACTCGTCGGGTGGATTTGGCACATCACGAAAATCAGGATAGAATCTTGGAGGGAACGGGAAGTATGATTCTTGATCGTTTGAATCGGTTAGTTTATGCTTGTTTGAGTCCGAGAACGGATGCGGACTTATTAGATGAATTTTGTGAATGGGCAGATTATAAAAAGGTCATTTTTCATTCAGTTGATAGGAACGGACAGGAAATTTATCATACTAATGTGATGATGGCAATGGGTGATAAATTTGTTATCATTTCGATGGAAACGATTAAGGATGAGACGGAACGCCAAAATCTTTATGCGCATTTCGAAAAGACGAATAAGGAAATTATTGATTTGACAATGGCACAAATCGAATCTTTTGCAGGCAATATGTTGCAGGTCGAAAATGCGGATGGAAAAACATTTTTGGTCATGTCGGAACAAGCCTTCAAATCATTACAAAAAGATCAAGTTGCTGCCATTGAAAAATATACGACGATTTTAAATGCACCAATTTATACCATTGAAAAATTCGGTGGCGGAAGTGCGAGATGTATGATGGCGGAAGTATTTTCTTAGTTTTTTTGTAGATTGATGGACGGCATTTTGAAATGTCGTCCATCTTTAGGACGATTTTATTGATGTTTAAAATATAATGGGAGTTTGTTACCGATGAATTGGTGATGAATTCCTTTTCTTATGTTAAAAAATATTATTCCTTGATTATCTTTAGCACTATCATGAAGCTTTACTTTTTAATCTAAAGAATCATAATGGAAAACCTATTAGTAAACTGTAACAATTGCGGAACGGCCTTACAAATAGAAGATGAAGTTCTATTTACAACTTGTAGAAATTGCCAAAATTCTTTGGAAATTGTAAGGACGTTTAATTCGGTTGTGACGATGTGTTTCAAAAAATAAAATGTATGGTAGTATGGAGATTTATATAAATGAGATTTATAAAGAAATAGAATTATTAGATATAGAATGGCAGAATAAATTGCTAACTCTTATGAGTAAAAGTACGTCGCTTGATATGAACAGTAATTCCGATAAATCAAGTGATGTTTTTCTAATTTTTTTGGGAATTATTTTTATAATCCCATCTATTTTTATATCTGGCGTTGTTCCTATTATTTTCCGTCTTTGTGTCGTGATATTTGGAATTTTGCATGTAATTAATAAAAATAATAAAACCAAAAAAATACAATCTTGCGAAGGACAATTACGAGCAAAAACGAGCTAAATTATTACAATCGTTAGTAACTACTCAGCATAAATATAGAAAGAACGGGAAAAAATATTTATTTTTAGGAAATGATACCACAAGAGATACAAGATTTAATAAAAATATTACCACTTGAAAGTCAAGCGGTGGTTATGGCTATTGCTGTAATTTATGAAGATAAGTATCAAAAGCAGGAATCCCGCATAAAAGATTTAGAAGACCAAATAGCAAAGAATAGTAAAAATAGCAGTAAGCCACCGTCAAGTGATGGCTTGAAAAAACCGTCTCCAAAAAGTTTGCGAAAACGAAGTGGGAAGGGTTCAGGTGGTCAAAAAGGACATCGAGGAAATAATTTAAAAATGGTTTCGACACCTGATGTTGAAGAAATTCATAAAGTAAGGACTTGTAACAATTGTAAAAAAGATTTAAGCAAAATGAAAGCGAGTGCTTATCAAACTCGTCAAGTATTTGATATACCACCAATGAAAGTTCAAGTAACGGCACATAAATCAGAAATAAAAATATGTAGCTGTGGCTGTAAAAATAGTGGGGTGTTTCCAAACCATGTCAGTCACTATGTCCAATATGGACCGAATATAAAAACCTTTTTAACTTACGCTCAAAACTATCAATTGATTCCTTACAAAAGAACAGTTGAATTCGTGTCAGATTTGTTTGGTCATGAGTTAAGTGAAGGTACATCGTACAATGTTCAACAAAGTGCTTACAATGAGTTAAAAGATTTTGAATTAGATTTAGAAGTATTTTTATGTACATCGGATTTAGCAGGTTTTGACGAAACAGGAATGCGAGTCATGGAGGAGTTATATTGGTTACACTCCTGTTCTACAGATAAAAGTGTGCATTATCATATAAATAAAAAGCGAGGTAAGGAAGCAATGGATAAGGCAGGCATTTTACCAAACTTTGAAGGTGTTGCGGTACACGATTTTTGGAAAAGTTATTATAAATATGATTATGACCATGCTTTATGTAACGCTCACTTACTGAGAGAATTGGTTTTTATTGAAGAGCGGTTTGAGCAAGATTGGGCAGGACAACTAATTAAGCTGCTAATAAAGATGAAGGATGATAAAGCGATAAGGGTTGAACAGCAACAAACCCAATTCAATAAACAAGAAATTCAAGCTTACGAAAAACAATATCTTGAAATCATTACAAAGGGGCAAAAAATCAATCCATTGCCAAGCAATGATAAAGAAAGTATAAAAAAGAAAAGAGGTCGAAAGGCGAAAACAAAACCACAAAATTTATTAGAACGATTAGTAAATTTTCAAACTGATATTTTACGATTTATTCAAGACTTCAAAGTGCCTTTTGATAATAATTTTTCAGAAAGGGATTTGAGGATGATGAAGGTGAAATTAAAAATATCAGGCTGTTTTAGAAGTCTGTCAGGTACTCAATTCTTTGCAAGAATTAGAAGTTATATTGGTTCTGCTCGTAAACAAGGAATTTCCGTCTTTGACGCTATTTATTCCTTGTTTACTTGCCAGTCTATTCCTCATGATATTATCAATAACCTATATGAGGTTGCTGAGTAGTTACCTTTTGTCCAACTTTACGTGGGTAGCCGCTACGATTTACGCAGACAGATGATAGGTGAACTCTACTCGTCAGCCATTAAACGCAGTAGCACAAGTTGACGGATTTTGGTTATACTTTTATAACTCGTGCCCAAACTCGACTTCGTTTAACCTGCGTCCCATAACTTAAGGAAACGAACGCAGTTTCCGCAAGTCACCTAATGACTTTGAGTCATCAGGTGACTATGTCCGAGCTTTCTTGAGCGAATCCTTGAAACTGTTCTGAATTGAAATTTGTTTATTTAACTAACAATCGTTAGTTTTACACTATCAACCATTAGTTAAAACTAATTATGACAAAATTCTATAAACTAAAAGTCAAAGATTTAATCAAGGAAACGGAGGATTGTACGTCAATCGCTTTTGATGTTCCTGAAACTTTGGCGAAAGATTTTAGCTATAAACAAGGACAGTATTTAACACTTCGTCAAACCATAAATGGCGAAGAAGTTAGGCGTTCTTATTCTGTTTGTTCATCGCCTTTGGATGGTGAATTGCGAGTTGCGGTAAAGAGAATCGACGGTGGGAAGTTCTCGACTTTCGCCAATGATGTTTTGCAAGTCGGTGACGAACTTGATGCAATGCCGCCGATGGGGAAATTCTATACGGAAGTTGCTGAAAACCAAACTAAGAACTATGTTGCTTTTGCAGCAGGAAGTGGGATTACACCAATTTTATCTATTATTAAAACAGTATTAAAAACGGAAAAAGATAGTACGTTTACACTGTTTTACTTGAATAGAAATGTGGGTAAAATTATTTTCAAAGAGGAAATCGAAGGTTTGCGAAATCAACATATGGAACGTTTTCAAGTGTTTCATAACTTGACAAAAGCAAAGTTAGATGTGCCTTTATTTTTTGGTCGTTATGATCAAGAAAAACTACAAACGATTTTTTCAAAACTGGTGGACCCAACGGAAATTGATGAGTTTTTCTTGTGTGGACCGGAAGAGATGATTTTCTTAGTTCGGGATGAATTATTGGGTCGAAATATTGATTCCAAGAAAATTCACTTTGAATTATTCACTTCTCCCGATGCGAAAAAGGGTAAAAATATTGTAGTAAAAGCTGCAAAATCAACGAAGGCAACTAGTTTCGTTTCTGTAAAAGAAGACGGAAAAACAATTCTATTTGATTTGGCTTTCGATACTGAAAATATATTAGATGCGGCTTTGAACAATGGTGCAGATTTGCCGTATGCTTGTAAAGGTGGTGTTTGCTGTACTTGCAAAGCAAAATTAATCGAGGGTGAAGTTGATATGCGTATCAATTATGCACTTGAACCAGAGGAAGTCGAAGCAGGTTTTATTTTAACTTGCCAATCTTATCCGCTAACGGAAAAAGTAGTCGTAGATTTTGATCAAGCAATGTAGGCTAAGGGCATGCCCTTGCCTTACGTAGGTTGATAAATCTGCCTTTACCATACAAAAATAAAAAAAATGGAAAATATAATTAATTTAGAGGAAGACTTTCAGGCGAAGATTGATGCAGAAATCAAGATTGAGCCTAAAAACTGGATGCCTGAAAAATATCGTAAAACGCTGATTCGTCAGATTTCACAACACGGACATTCAGAGATTATCGGAATGTTGCCGGAAGGAAATTGGGTAACTCGTGCGCCAAATTTGAGACGAAAAGTCGCTTTATTGGCGAAAGTTCAAGATGAAGCTGGACATGGTTTATACTTATATTCGGCAGCTGAAACATTGGGTGCTGACCGGGATCAACTTTTTCGAGATTTGAATTCCGGTAAAGCTAAATATTCTTCTATTTTCAATTATCCGACCTTAAGTTGGGCAGATATGGGTGCAGTCGGCTGGTTAGTTGATGGGGCTGCGATTATGAATCAAGTGATGTTGTGCCGGACTTCTTATGGGCCTTACGCTCGTGCAATGGTGCGTATTTGTAAGGAAGAAAGTTTTCACCAACGTCAAGGTTATGAAATCATGTTGACGCTTTCTAAAGGAACGGCGGAACAAAAAGAAATGGCACAAGATGCGCTAAATCGCTGGTGGTGGCCTTCTTTAATGATGTTCGGGCCAACGGATGCAGAATCTACGCATTCAGAACAAGCGATGAAGTGGAAAATCAAACGTAAAACAAATGATGAATTGCGTCAGCAGTTTATTGATGTAACGATTGAACAAGCAGAATTTTTAGGTTTAACGATTCCGGATCCAGATTTGAAATGGAACGAAGAACGAGGTCATTATGACTTTGGTGCGATTGATTGGGATGAGTTTTGGCGAGTAGTGAAAGGTGGTGGAACGATGAATAAAAATCGTGTCAAAACCCGTGCAAAAGCTTTCGAGGAAGGTGAATGGGTACGTGAAGCAGCAAACGCTTACGCTGAAAAACAAGCACGAAAATTAGATAAACAAAACGCAGCATAATAAAACTAAACCTATAAGGTTTTCGAAAACCTTATAGGTTTCTAAAATAAAGAAAATGAAAAATTGGCCGCTTTGGGAAGTTTTTATCCGTAGCAAAAATGGATTGAGTCATAAGCACGTTGGTAGTTTACACGCTACGGACGAAGAAATGGCGATGGAAAATGCGAGAGATGTTTATACTCGTAGAATGGAAGGTGTAAGTATTTGGGTTGTCGGATCGAAACATATTACGGCAAGTAATCCGGAAGAAAGCGGTGAATTGTTTGAACCTGCACAAGACAAGGTTTATCGTCACCCAACTTTCTATGATTTACCGAATGAATTGAAACATATTTAATTTAGATATTAGATTTTAAAGGTTAGACCGCTTCGCTTTTAGATTTTTTAAATGGAAGTTATCTAATATCTAATATCTAACATCTAACATCTAAAAAATTATGACGGATTATATAATCGCATTGGGCGATAACAATTTGATTTTGGGGCAACGCTTAGGTGAATGGTGTGGACATGGCCCAGCTTTGGAAACGGATATGGCGTTGACGAATATCTCTTTGGATTTGTTCGGAATGACTCGTAGCTATTTTCAATATGCAGCTGAAGTCGAAGGTAAAGGCAGAACGGAAGACGATATTGCGTTTTTACGCAATGAACGACAATATAAAAATGTGCAATTGGTCGAACAGCCGAACGGCAACTTTGCCGAGACTATCGCTCGTCAGTTTTTCTTCGATGCTTGGCATTATCTATTTTTAGAGCAATTGGCAAAAAGTTCGGATTCGCAACTGTCTGCAATTGCTGTAAAATCAATTAAAGAAGTAAAATATCATTTGCGTTTTAGTTCGCAATGGATGTTGCGTTTGGGCGATGGAACGGCTGAAAGTCATGAGAAAATGCAAGATGCGGTGAATGATTTGTGGATGTTTACTGGTGAATTAGTGACTTCTTCGGATTTAGAAAAAGCGATGGCGACGGAAGGTATTGGTGTGGATGTGAACGAATTAAAAACGGCTTATTACGAAAAATTAGAATCTGTTTTGCGAGAAGCAACTTTGGAAATTCCGAAAAAAGATTGGATGCAGCAAGGTGGAAAAACTGGTATTCATACAGAGTATTTAGGTCATATTTTATCACATATGCAATATTTGCAACGGGCTCATCCTGGTGCGGAATGGTAGTTTTTTATTGAACCACAAAAGGTAGAAAAGACACAAAAGGAATTCACAAAAGTATTTTTTAAAATTTCCTTTTGTGAAAATACTTTTGTGTCTTTTGCATCTTTTGTGGTTCAAAATCAAAAAAAAATGGAAACAATAACAAATAAATCAGAAATTTTCAATCTCTTAGAACAAGTTCCTGACCCAGAAGTACCTGTTCTAACCATCATAGATCTAGGAATTGTTCGTGATGTCAAAATCAATGACGAACAAATCGAAGTCGTGATTACGCCAACTTATTCTGGTTGTCCTGCGATGGATATGATTGCTGTGAATATTAAGGCGATTATGCAAGAAAACGGTTATGATAATGTGAGCATAAAGTTAGTTTTATCACCAGCTTGGACGACCGATTGGATGTCTGAAAATGGCAAGAAAAAACTGAAAGCTTACGGGATTGCGCCGCCTGTCGGTGTGACTTCGGATAAGCGGTTATTATTGGGGGGCGAAGAACGGTTGGTTTGTTGTCCACTTTGTGATTCTAATAGTACAAGATTAATCAGTCAATTTGGCTCAACTGCTTGCAAATCTTTGTATCAATGTAAAGATTGTTTAGAACCGTTTGATTATTTTAAGTGTCATTAAAAGACGGTGGACGGACATTCGCTTCGCTCATTTGACGGTGGACGGATGCTCGTTCCTCGCTTCACAGTTTATCATTTATGCAATCTTATTTTCCAAAATTCATTTCAAATCCAAAACACAACAACCGTTTCGCCATCGGGGACATTCACGGTTGCTACGAACCTTTAGAAAAACTCCTTTTCCATCAGTTGAAAATTACCAAAAGTGACCAAATTTTCTTATTAGGTGATTTGATTTCAAAAGGTAGAAATAGTCGGGAAGTATTAGATTTAGATAGTTTTGAATTGTATTTTCAAAAAAAATAGGCGATATTTAATCCAATAAATTTCAACTTATTTTTAATTAAAAATCTAAAACCTATGAAATTCGTACAACCTACATTAATAATTTCTCTACTTTTCTTTTTTACTTCAAATTGCTTCGCACAACCATTTATTACGACTTGGAAAGCATCTTCGATTACAATCCCAACTATAGGAAGTGGTTATAATTATGATGTTGATTGGGATAATGATGGGGTGTTTGATGAGTTTGGAATTACTGGCGATGTTACGCATTATTTTGGAGCTTATGGAACTCACACGATAGCAATTCAAGGCGATTTTCCTCGTATTCATTTTGGTAATCAATTTTTTGGAAGTCAAGAAGATATTATATCAATTGACCAATGGGGAGATAATACTTGGACTTCTATGGAAAGAGCTTTTTATGGATGCAAAAATCTTACGATTCAAGCAGTAGATACTCCTGACCTTTCGATGGTGACGAATACGAGTTATATGTTTGCAAATACAGATTTATTTAATCAAGATATTAGTTCTTGGGATGTGAGTAATGTAACGGATATGAGTGATATGTTTAGGAATGCAACTGCATTTAATCAAGATATTAGTTCTTGGGATGTGAGTAATGTTACAAATATGCAAGCGATGTTTTTTAGAGCGACTTCATTTAATCAAAACATTAATAATTGGAGTGTAAGTAATGTAATGAATATGAGTAGTATGTTCGGAGAGGCGACTTCCTTTAACCAAAGTATTAGTTCATGGAACGTAAGTGATGTACTATTTATGTCCGGTATGTTTGGTGATGCGATTTCCTTTAATCAAGATATTAGTAATTGGGATGTCAGTAGTGTAACGAATATGAGTGATATGTTTATCCAGACAGATTCTTTTAATCAAGATATTGGTTCGTGGAATGTGAGTAATGTAACGAATATGAGATATATGTTTAACTATGCAAGTTCTTTCAATCAAGATATTAGTAACTGGGATGTGAGTAATGTAATGAATATGAATGGAATGTTTTACCGCACAACGTTATTCAATCAAGATATTGGTTCATGGAATGTAAGCAATGTAACGAATATGTCTGGTATGTTTGGAGGAGCGACTTCTTTTAATCAAGATATTGGTTCATGGAATGTAAGCAATGTAACGAGTATGTCTGGTATGTTTATAGGAGCGACTTCTTTTAATCAAGATATTGGTTCATGGAATGTAAGCAATGTAACGAGTATGTCTGGTATGTTTGCTGATGCGATTTCCTTTAATCAAGATATTAGTCTATGGAATATAAGTAATGTGACAAGTATTAGATATATGTTTAACCATGCAAGTTCTTTCAATCAAGATATTAGTAACTGGGATGTAAGTAATGTAACGGGTATGGCTGGAGTATTTGGAGTAGCAAGTTCTTTCAATCAAGATATAAATTCATGGAATGTAAGTAATGTAACGAATATGAAAGATATGTTTTTTTATGCAAGTTCTTTCAATCAAGACATAAATTCATGGGATGTAAGTAATGTAACAACTATGGATCGTATGTTTTTTAGAGCTACGTCTTTTAATCAAAATCTTGGTTCATGGAATATAGGTAATGTAAATTATATAACATATATGCTATCAAATTCAGGTCTGTCGGTAGAGAATTATGATAATACCTTAATCGGCTGGGAAAGTCAAGGAATTACGGATAAAGATTTAGGTGCAGACGGTTTAAGATACTGTGCATCAGACAGTATCAGAAACGAATTAATCTATAATCATGGTTGGACAATTATAGGCGATAGTATTGACGATATTAGTTGTAAAACAATAGAAACATCTTTAAACTCGTTCCAAATCTTTGAAATCTACCCAAATCCAACCAAAGGTTTATTCTTTATCAATGCCCAATTTGAAAAACCGTTAAACGATGTTCAAATCGAAATTTTCAATATAAATGGACAAATTGTTAAACAAATAACAATCGGAAACAATATAGATATTATACAAAAAACGATAAATTTATCGTCCGTTGTGAAAGGCAGTTATTATATTTTAATTCGTTCGGAATTGGAACAAATTGGTAAAATGATATTGCTTCATTGATTTTTAAACGGCTTTAGAATTGAATACCTTTGTGGTGATTAATAGTTAATAATTGACAGTTAATAATTAAGAAAATGAACCATATTTTATACGAAAAAGTAAACGGAGTCGGAAAAATCACTTTAAACCGACCAAAAGCATTCAATAGTTTCAACCGAGAAATGGCGTTTGAAGTCCAAAATGCGTTGGACGATTGCGAAAAAGACGATACCATTCGAGCAATTTATTTGACTGGTAGCGGCAAGGCATTTTGTGCTGGTCAAGACTTAAAAGAAGTCACCGACCCAGAGCTTAATCCTGGTTTTAAGAAAATCTTGGAAGAGCATTACAATCCGATTATCATGCGTTTACGCCATATCGAAAAACCGATTGTGGCGGCCGTCAATGGCGTTGCAGCTGGAGCAGGTGCGAATATTGCGTTGGCTTGTGATATTGTGGTCGCACATGAAAAAGTGAAGTTTATTCAAGCTTTTTCAGCAATTGGCTTAGTGCCTGATAGTGGCGGAACGTTCTTTTTGCCTCGCTTAGTTGGTTTCCAAAAAGCGTTGGCATTAGCGATGTTGGGTGATAAAGTAGGAGCGGAGGAAGCCGAAAAAATGGGCATGATTTACAAGGTTTTGCCTATGGAAACGTTTGCAGAGGAATCTTGGGCTTTGGCAGTTCGTTTGTCTCAAATGCCGACGCACGGCTTGGCTTTAACCAAACGTTTATTTAATCAAAGCATGACGAATGACTTGAAAACGCAATTAGATTTGGAAGGAAAATTACAAATCGAAGCGGCTCAAACGGAGGATTATTCGGAAGGCGTGAATTCATTTTTGGAGAAACGGAAACCTGTTTTTAAGGGGAAATAAATCGGAACAAAAATTAAATTAACTTACAAGGTCAAAAGTTCCAAACTTCCCGTCATACCGACGGAGGTCGGTATCTCCTTTAGGTAACAACACAAAACTCGAAAAAGAACAAAACCAAAAATTGGTAACTTCTTAAAAATTGAGTCCTTACGCTTAGGAGATACCGACCTACGTCGGTATGACGGACTTTATTTGGTTCTTGGCTTTCTGTCTTAGTTTTATTTTGCGAATTTTATAAAAATTTTTAGATGGTGAATGTAAGTATAATCGGTGCTGGTTCTATGGGTGC
>Ga0209712_10002264_pt1 | contig 15955 bp, 16 predicted proteins | sample ArcOceMetagenome_FD_187443 | JGI IMG/M metagenome (GOLD analysis project Ga0209712, IMG submission 187443) | Marine eukaryotic phytoplankton communities from Arctic Ocean - Arctic Ocean - Greenland ARC118M Metagenome (SPAdes) (version 2) | ecosystem: Environmental > Aquatic > Marine > Oceanic...
GTTGGCAAACTATGAATAGTGAGCACATTCCTCAAACCTTTATGATTAGGCTTGCTATTATGGGGCAAATATCCCGACAAAGTTGGTCGCCGCCCAAGTGGGCCCCACTTTTAACATATGGCATGACAGGAGGGGTCGTCACAGTAGTGTTTGTGTTGTCTGTGAGGAGAGACGAGAAACTTGCTTTCGGTTTGGTTGGGTTCGGTGTTGTTTTACGGTCGATCCAAGATCCAAGATCCAAGATTGGATTTAAAAAGTCTGTACCTATTGGATTGGTAAATTGACTTAAGCCCCATGACGGATTTCTCTCTCATTTCAAATTTTCAATGGCTACAAGAGTAAAATGAAGCACTAAATGACACTCTTGCCAGATGAAGTCTTTTGACAGTAGACATTAGACATTGTCTACTTCACAAAATCACTATCACTTAGCAAGCACTTAGCAATAGTTGAAGAGGAATCACTATCACTTAGCACTAGTTGAGAAGGAAATAATATTGCTTGGAGCCCGATGGAAGAGATGCGAAGGACAATTTATCCTGGAGAAGATAAGAAACCTCAGATGGCTTCATCTTTTCATCGTTAATTAGGATATTGAAGGTCAGCCATGTTGCTACTGTGAGTTTGTCCTGTTCAAAAGTCCTCGGCGAATGCAATTGAACACGGTCGTTGTGATACTCTCGATTAGCTTCTCACAGCGAGCTTGTTGTCGGTCAACTCCGAGACGCCTTTGCCAGATTCATCTTCATCGTATTTTCTTCGTCACATTTTGTGGGGTAGAAACAGTATCAATGCCATTCAAAAACATGTTCAAATGCCTCGAGACTAATATAAATAAGTGTGAATCTTGGCCAAGTCATTCATCAAACAGAATAATAAAGATCTCCTATTGGCGACTGGACGATACTTTTCACTGGTTCCCAAAATATCTGCTTGAGTTTCTTTCGCAAGTTTGCTCTGTTACTCAATATCGTCGTTGATGTTCTTGGTCTCTTCGAAATTCTCCATCAAAGCCACATCTTCCGTTATATCACCTTCGGCAGAGGAAGCAAGTTTAAACAGGATATTGCCTTCCAATTCTTTCATACGAATTGTGCAGCCAGTTTGTTTCTTTATTAATTCTTCGCTCAATGATGCAAGGTCGGGCCTTTGATCCTCTGAACCAGATAGTTGATGAGTGCAGTCTCGGCTTGAATTTCTGGAGGATAGTGTGGATTGCTCAACTTGGTATGAAGATATAAACGAAAGTCTGAATGAAAATCGCACTCTTTTTCTCCAACTTTAATAAAGTACCTCGAACCTCGTTTGATTGTTGCCCTCTGAATCACAGGATTTAGCACTGCATCTAAACTTTCACCGATGTTTTAAATCGCCAAAACATTTTCCAGCTTTCGGATCAAGTCCTTTTGGCCAAGACGGACAACGCTTTCTTTACTCATGAGCCATCTTATTCCTTCGTGCTGGGGATCGATCGATAGAGGCCAACGAGAAGTGCTTGTAACAATACTTTCATTTTCTGTCGAAACAACATCAGCGGGAAGTGAATCTGCATTCCATTGTGCAACTTCAGCTTCTGACATCAGTAGCTTCAACGGATTGGCATTCTCACTCATTGGCCTTTGTTTTCCCTCTTTATTAAAAATGGATAAAAGACCTCGTCCATGAGGTGAGTTCGGAAGGTTTGGTGAATGGCACTCATCGGAAATAAAGGAAATGGCAATCAATGCATCTCCAATCAAGAGTTTTGCATCATTTCTCACCCCAACTCTCATTCTCGCTGCTCAGAGCATTTGTGAGGCGTTGAGCTGGGTTTAGCTGTCGATCTCCCTTTTCCACAGCATCTATGGCTTCTTTCTTGCTTGCATTGGCTTCGTTCAACTATTTCGTCAGCTCAGCGAGTTTTTCCTCCAGTTCAGCAACATGTTTCATAACCTTATCCATCTTGGTGATACCGAAGAATTACTATGTAATTCAGCTCCCTTCACTTAGGTGAATCCATCACAGGGAGTCATTCGTGGTTGTGGCATTAGCCCGCACGAATTGGACAAGTGGCAATAGAACTGATCACTCTATCAGCAGGTGTTGCAATCGTTGATGGATTGCACTAGTATGCTTTGATACTAGACCTGTCACAACGGAAGGGCACAGAAGCCTGGTATTCATTTAATTATTAAAAGGACTAACATAAATGTCTTAATAAATTGCAGCATGGCTCAACAACAAGGAAATCAAGGAATCCCTCCTGCACCACCTGCCGTACCGGTTCCCCCACCAGTACCATTGTGGTTGCAGCAGGCAACGGCTCTAGGTCTTTTACCTGGTGAGCAGATTCTCTTCGAATTGATGACCAATTTCCACACATTCACTATGCAGCAATACGTCTGTCTTAGGGACATGGGTGGTTATGGTGCACTTGATGACTTGAACCAATGGCAACACAAAGACATCAAGGAATGGTGTAAATCTATGTCTGCATTAGCAGTCAATAGAGGAGGTAGGACCTTTGGTGACCTGAAGATCAAGCAACTTCAAGGTATCGTATGGTGGGTATCTGATTGCTTCTTACGTAGAGTAACACCCCATGTATCTGAATATAAGGCTGATGCGGAAAATTACCGCATCAATGCGGAGCTCGATTATCGTGAATCGAAGAGCAAAGACACTATTAAGGTGGATAAACCAGACAAGTTTGATTATAAGAACTGGATTGAGTGGGAGGTATCCGTATATATGTATTTCGATTCAGTGAAGAATCTAAAAGGAGTCCCTATCTCATATGTAATAAGAAAAGGGCCGACTGTGGGCCAATTTATGCAGTCGAGGAAGGAACAGATAATTAATAATGCCCCATTGACAGGATATCTTTATGAAAAAGATAATGCAACTGTTGGTAATATAATTAAAGAAGTCTGTCTTGGGACGGAAGCTGAGTCATGGACTAAGAATATAGTTGGTGGACGTGAAGCAACAATGCAAGCATTACAACTCCATTATGACGGACCTGACGAAGCAAGGAAGAGGTTAAGTGTGGCCAAAGCACAGCTGGAGAAGCTTTTTATCGTCATGAAGCTACCTTCTCATTCGAGAAGTATGTGACTGCATTAAATGACATCTACAACATCCATGAGAGGTATCAAGAGCCTATTTTCGAATCAGACAAAGTGAGATATTTATTAGAAAAGTGTCAAAACAATCACACTGAATTTAAGCAGACAATCGTTTTATGCCGCACGCAACACACCACATTTACAGGCGCTGTCATGATGTTGAAGGAAGCTTGTGGTAGATTATTCGCTGATGCACATGTCAAGTCAAATAGACACAAGCGATCAATCGCGAATGTCAACACTAAAAATAATAATCATAATAGAGGAAATAAGAAAATGGTTAATGGTGTTGATACTTCGGACTTATCTCGTTGGTATACGAATGAAGAAATGAAGAAGCTTCCTAATTGGTTGCAAAAGAAAATAGCCACTAATAAAGATCATCAGAGTAAAAACAAAGATAAGATTCATGAAAAGAAAAAGGCAAGGGTTAATGTTAGTGCAGTGAATACTGATAATAATAATCATGACTCTAATAGCTCTCCCAGTAATGACTCGAACAGTATTATTGCAGGAGTTATTAATGGTATGCACAATGCACAACATCAGGGAGGACATCAGTTTCCATTGAATGGTAGAAGTGCCTCAGTTGCTGCAGCTAATTGTAATAGAAGTGGTGGAGCAGTTGATGACAGCAGCGTTGTCACCTTCGACCATTTAGGTAATCCAGTTTGACTTCCTGAGTTGATCTGTGAAAGCACTCAAATAAATAAAGTCACAACATCCAATCGTCGTAGCATCGCAGGTATTGGTTTAGAAGACAGCTACATTAGAGGCCGTCAATGGACAATTGAACCTGCACCTACGGAGATTGATAATCATGCGGATACAATATGTTTTGGTCAGAATTTCAGGCCAATATCATTTACGTCTGCAGTGGCAACTGTATCACCGTTTCTAGCTGAATATGAATCACAAATGGATATACCTATTGTGACAGCTGCAACTGCTTGTGATAATGAAAAGGGTGAGACATTAATATTAATGTTTGGACAAGGTTTATGGTTTGGTGATCGAATGCAGAGATCGTTAATCAATCCAAACCAATGTAGAGCTTACGGAATCAAAATATGTGATGATCCTACTGATCCACATCGAACTCTTGGGATAGAACTCGATGATAATGATTTTATTCCAATGACAATGGATGGATCAACGTGCAGCTTTACTACTCGTTGCCCTAATGACGATGAACTTAATTCATGTCGCACTTTCGTTTTAAGCGATGAAAATACTTGGGATCCAAATGCTAATAATTTCAAAATATCAGCAGTTGGAGGAGGAGAAATTGACGGTAGTAAGTTTCTTCGCTCAATAATGCCTGTTTGCAGCAATTGTGCCAACAACCCGGCACAGTTTACATTTAACGACGATCACGTATTTAGTGAATATGATATAGCAATGGTACAAGTATCATCTGCGCTATCGAATGAGTTAATTGTAGATAAAAATATTAAAGCCACGTACACGAAAGATCGGCATCATGGAACTGACCCTGAGTTGCTAGCTAGGAAATGGGGTATAGGCGTACAAAGGGCAAAAGAGACTTTGAAATGTACAACTCAGCTCAATATACGATCGGCAATATTACCATTGACAAGAAGGTATAGAACTGACCTGCTATCTCAGAGGCTTACGAGGTTGACTACTCAATTTTATACTGATACAGCATTCTCAAAATATAAATCTATTGAGGGTAATGCATGTATGCAACTATTCACTGATGGACATGGCTTTGTTGTAGCATATCCAATGAGAACGAAAGGTGAAGCTGGCATTGCATTACAAAAGGCATGTCGTGATATAGGTGTTCCTAATAATCTCCACATGGATAATGCAGCTGAACAAATTGGACCGAATACGGTATTTCAGCAAACATGTAGAGATAATAAGATTAAGACGTCTAGTACTGAACCGCATTCACCATGGCAAAATGCATGTGAGAATATAATTGGTATAATCAAGAAGAGAGAAGGGAATCCCATTTCGCCATTTGAGATGCAGGATCCACTGAGCCGTTTAGTTGTGAACATCCAAGCAAGAGCTCGTGGAGAACTTGATTCTTCTGCGCGACGTAACGAAGGAGAAGCAAAACATGGCGAAAATGACGGTGATGGAAGCAACCCCAAAGCATTGGAAGTTGCGAAGAAATGCTACAAGCAATTGAATGGGATTGCAAAGGATTGTTCAGAGATTTCAAGGAGGATAATGGCATGGAAGAGGCTGAATCAAGATGCCCTTTCTGACTATGGTTCAATCATTCCTGGAATAAATTTCACACCAGTGCATTGTTCCAAGTGCGCACCAGCCGTTACTCATAAAATTGTTGGAGCCAGTTTGCGCTTTACTATCGTGCAATACGGAATCTACGGAGAAGGTCTTTCAGTGAAGACTTCATCAGATGTATCTTTGATGGTCAAATGACGGATGATTCCGAGTTGGTGGAATTGTAACGTGCAGTCTTGGTGATAATATCAACAACCACTGTGGTGGGCTCCGAAATGATTCTGGAAGAACTGAAACTGCGCCTAAATGGAGGAAAAGATCCAATCAGTGCAGAGATACTTGGTCGACTGATTGGAGAAGACTGCGTCAAGTCTCATGCCAGGTTTGTAGACTCAGCTGTTATGACACTCAGTACCAGTAGGTAAACGAATTCGAATGCCAATTCAGCATTGATTCATATAGACACATTTTCATTTTCAAAGTATGCTTTATCGACGAGTAAAGTAACAACGAACATCTATTTGTATTTACGATATGACTTGTATTTACACAATCATGGCGCACCATTACAATACAAAGAACAGTATCAACGAGAACAGATGAAAACAAGAAAGAATATACAACAACAAAGTCATGCCCCCTTCATAAACTCATGATTACATATAAACAATTGACAAATATTCTACCCCGCCGCACTCCTCTCCCGGATGACATTGAACACTCGAATCTCTCTCAACTCCCAAATGCTGCATCGACGTAAATATAAATGATTTTCTTTCTCTTCATCGACAATTGACGATCATAAAAACAGATTGAAATAACGAGACCTGGATCCCCCTGGAAATTGTTACCGAAGCATTTGCTACAGCACTGGAGTCCTCCTACCGACGGACCAAAGAGCCTCACGTGTTATTTCTGTTTTTACCTGTCGCTTGCCATTTTTGCCACTGTCCCCTGAATTGAATTTGTTTTTGTTGATGCCGCCCTGGCCGCTACTGTACCCTTTGCCACTGTACCCTTTGTCGACCAGCATTTGAGAGAGATTAAACGCCAACAGTTCAAACATCACCCCGCCAATCTTGAAACCCCGTCAAGACCCCGCACCTGGTTGGTAAGCACGCTCATATTTATATAGCGCCCAGGAGGCAAATGTGTTCGTCCCAGCGTTTGCCTAGCTAATTCGAATGTACCTGGAATATTTGAAGCAAGGTAGGAAAGTGAGTAATTGCATCGGCTCGGTCGTCATCATCCACGGGCAAGTTGAAATCGTTTTACTTACTAACTCTACTCCTGTCTCTCAGCAAACCTCCCTTAAAACGATTCCGACTGGCTGCAATCCTCCTCCTCCTCTTTCCCCTAGTAACCCTCCATTTGATAATCTTCTTTGCTTCTCTCATTACAACATCGTCTCCAACTTCATGATTTAATGGGAATATGAGTTGTTTACCAACCACACGGCATGCGGGCGGCATTTCAAATTCATCCGTATCGCGCCGATCGCGCCTCCGTTTCCTCGGCGAGTACTCTGCTGTACGTGTTGCAGCAGGTGCTGGGGTCCGACCTCTAACCATTACTGAACCTTCAAAATTCATAGAGCGACGTTTCCGTATCGGCGGCGTTGGTGGAGTAATAACAAAGCTTGACGACGACGCATGTTCTTTAAAATACAAATTGAAGTCAACCTTCATCTTCCGTGTCATTGGCATCTATTTAAACAATACAAAGAATGTGAGATACGTGTATTGTAAAATCATGAAAATGAAATAACCCAGAATGCGTTCAAATGAATACTCACAAATTCGGTCCTCTTCGTTTCGACCATCAATCTAAGATCCGCCGTAATTGCTTTTCTGACATCTGCAAATTTCGAGGCCTGCGTCAGCACTTCAACGTAGCTTCCAGAACGCAGTTCGCAGTCCAACTGATCTCCCTCGAAGTTGATGATTGGCACTCCGTTATCTTGCTGATTTTGATACGATCGAGGGTTGTTATCAAGAATGAGAACTCTGCTCAGAGAAACGTTCAACGTTTTTAAATCCTTCACGTAAGATTTGCCCCCGTCATTTGTAACACAATGATGGCGGAACAACCTAAACTTAAACAAAGATCCGTCCGGATCCAACCAGTCAAGAATAGGTGTAGCATATTCCTCTGTCCCTGCCGTCCAAGGGATCAAGATGAAATGCTTACTCATTTCAAGGAGGAACTGCTCGACACCTGGTCTTTTCGCGCAAGTAAGTTTACGTCCCTGCGAAATAAACTTCAGATATTGACTTTTGTCGAGTCCAAACAAACACAAATCTTCAACCTTCGTGCTTCGAAAGGTGTGAATTAACATCTCATCCATATCAAGAACAAGAACTGCACGTTGATCTCTGTAGAACGTCGATGATTGTGTGAGATTTTAATACTAGTATTATCAAAACAATCATATGACGAGAATCTCAAGCAAGATGTACTTACCCTTTGTGCCAATCTTTGTTCTTGAATGCACTCGCCCCAGTATAACGAAACGGCGGGTTATCGTCAGGAACTGGGCGTTCGGATGCATGCAAATCCAGATCACGAAACGGGTTGAAAGGAGCTGGACGTCCTTCATCCGACTCAATGTGTGAAGAATCATCATCCACACCATCTTCATCCGTCCCAATATGGGAAGAATGATCATCCAAACCATCACAAGCTCTCCTACCAAAGTGAAGGACGCCGCGACCACCAACCCGAAGGAAGGGGGAGTTGCGAAGCCTACCAAAGATGGGAGCTAGGATGGAATGGGAAATGCGTTGACCATGTACAACGTTGGCACCTTTAATATTCATAATATTCAAATTCAATTTCATAATTGTTTTCACGTCCTCAGTTCGTCGAGAAGTGAGATGGAGGTTGGTAGCATGCGAACGGTTTTTGCGTCGTTCCGGATTCTTTTCAGATTTGATTGATGGGAAATGTTCAGTCATCAAGCTGTTCAGTTTCAATTCCTTTTGTTTAAAATCATAATAGCCCTGATAGAGCTACTATTGTGCCATCGTAAGACATTAGCTATAAAGTCGCTCTTTCTTGCTGTAATTACTATTGCCCCGGTGCAACTCCAAACTTTGTCATCAAACACTTTTCAACGCATCTTCAATCTACCATACATATTGAATATGGCAACATAATAGCAGTCATGCATCGTCACCATCAACCTGGTAATGGAACTCATAATGCGACAATCCAAGACGTGTAGAGCCATCTGCATCCTTGTAAAGGCAACATTCAATGTGTGTAATGTGTAATGTGTAATTTGTAAACAGGAGGAGGCAGATGCTTTGAATAGGGAAGCGAGAGTTGGGGAAGAAGACAGGTTTCGTAAAGATCCAAGCATGGTGGATATTGCCACGACGATTTCAGGACCTGGGCGCAAACAAAGTAGGATGAATTTGAAGAGAGTCAAAATGACTACCAGGAACCCATTTCTCGTATGTCGGTATGGGTACCATGTATAGACAGGAAGGAGAGTTGAGGGCATCCGGAATGCCCGCCATTGTCTGCAAATAGAACTTACCATTCAGATTTCTAGACACGCCATTCGGAACCAAGGTATTAGATCGTTTGCCAAAGAAATGCTATAAAGGAGTGCCCTTGCCTGAGGAGGAGCTGAACATTGCGTTTTCCAAGCATCACTTGCAGAGAGTGAAATGATTTTCCAATGTTCCACCTCCGAAATCGGATCTTGTCGCAAATGTGGAGAAGAATCACACTTTCCAGCCATTGAGGTGTGAAAAGGTCAAAAAGAATAAAGACGAGACAAGCGCAAAACTGCAAGTCGAAGAGGCTAAGCTTACATGCGACGTCGCCAAAGCATACGATCAGAGTGATGAGATACTCAAAGGTGAAGGTTGGAAGATTAACTTTAGGATCAACGATTAATATTTGATGGCAAGACACAATGAAATGAAAAAAAGATTGGTCAATGTCAGTTTCACTACATATCATTAGTAAAGACTTCCCACCAGACCTAAGGTCCCGTGCCAAGGAAATGTTGAAATGCATCACCGGAGGCCGTCGGGCAACCTATCGCCAAGTTAGAGATCGATTCGTCTTTGCTTCGCAATTCATGGAATTACTATCGTATTGTGAGAGTCCTCTACAAGCTGCGTTATTTGTAAGGGAGAAGGCACGGCAGTGTGGTCCGCAATGGCGACTTTCGAACGTTACTTGGGAAACCTTGAGCTCTGGAGGTTTACTGCTTGGTGCACAGGCACTCATTTCCGAGGACTATTATGCAGTTGCAGTAATGGAACAGGTCACAAAAATGCTTGATACATTGACGTCAACAATATCGAAGTCAAGATCTGACAACTGGCGTCACTTTTGCTCTCTAGAAAAGCTGCCTCAACAAGACACTGATTTGGAAGGCAATAACGCTCACTCTACCACTTTCGCAGAGGACGGATTACACAATCGTTCACCAATTTGCTTGCTTTTATGGATGGCTCGCTCGGTACTCGAAAGTTCCCAAGTGAAACTGCTTAACTTGATGGATGTGGCTTTAACGGATGGTGTATTTGGGAAAACGGTCGCAAAGACCAAGCGGCTGTCTGGTGCCGCATCTTCCAATGTCGAGAATATCAATGAAATAATGAGTACGGATGGTGGGACCGATGCCGAGCCTTCAACCCTTGCTCAACACATTAGCGAAGAGACACCGGAGAAAGTGCTGCTCAGCGGTGCAAGTGGTTTATCTGTGAATGATATCTTTGCCTTTGTCACTAGCTTTGTTGTGAATGGAGGAAGTACAGATCTACGTGCACACGCTAAGAATATTGCAGCAATCTTCACTTCTCAATTCCAAAGCGACAGTCTGGACTCCTTCCTTCGTCGAATGGGTACTATATGCATTAGAGAAGTAGGATCCTTGGGTCACCAAAGCATTGATTTTTTGCAGATGCTCATTGATCTTCTCTGGAATGATAGACTCATGTCCGGCGTGGACACTGAATACCTCGCCCGAGTCTCAATTGCTTGCTTCACTGGGCAAACTTCAACAAATACAAACGTCATGAAATCGTTTTGGAACAAGAATATTCTAGAAGTCAAGACTCCTGATAATGAATCATCAGAAAGCTTTGATGTGACAAAGTGTATTCATTGTCAACACTGTTACAAAGGAGATACCCAAGGGGATCCAATCACAGCTGCATCTGATTCTTCCAACTCGGCAGCTGCAAAGGCTTCTAAACCTTCATCCCCTGGAGCAAAGAAGCAATGCCAGGAAAACGAAGCAATAATTGAATGGGCACCTGAACAGTTGACATAATATCGTAGGATGCGCCTTGATCAGCATCATACTGTCAGTACAGAGTTTAGCTCCTACGTCCAGCTGAAAACACGACTTTCGATTCACGAATTATTTGTGAATGTTGCAGAACAAAGAGGTCGTTTCGTAAAATCCATTGTTGTGTACTTTTCGCCGCGCCCTGTCAATGATGTGAACGAGTTGAAAGATGAGTACTACGATCCTCTGTGGCAACAATGTGGAACGATATCATTGCCAAGAGGCGCAAGCAGGGCCACCCTGCATTTTCCAGAAGGAGTTGTAGCAGCCAATTTGAAATTTGAGTATGTGGACTTTTACGAAAAGATCACAGGTTCTCGGAGCTCTACTGGCGCAATGGTACTTCATTGTCCTCGCTGTACCCGTGTTGTCAACAACGCCCTTGGTGGTGTCTGTGGGCATTGTGGGGAAGTAGCGTTTCAGTGTAGAAAATGCCGTCATATCAACTACGACCGTTTAGATGCATTTCTGTGCGTTGAATGTGGATACTGTTCCAGTGGATCATTTTCGTACAAAGTTCAGGCAGGAGAAGCCGTTTCAGCGGTCGCAATCCTTGACGAGAGAGACCTCGAACGTACCGTAGCTTCTTTACATGCCCGTAATAGAAAATACAGCGAAGTAAAAAACCTTTTGAAAAGCAAATAACAAAATGAAAAATATCTGGCTAGAACAAAGAGAGCACGGGAATGTGGTGGTGATATTGCAGATAGAATTGAAGGCTACAGCGCGCCCTTGAAACGTGCTTTGTTAGGAGAGTTTCCCAAGATAACAGTCAATAAATCTGGTGATGATAAGAAGAAAGAGTCGAAACGTTCCGAGCCACCTAGCCGAGCATCTGCAAGTACAAGAGCTAGATCTCTCCTGAGTCTAGTGCGCCAATTACGCGGAGATTCAGAGAGTGACGTGAGGTCAAATCTTGTGGATCTTTTGGTCCAACAAGCCCGATTGAGTTCTGGATCTAGAATCAGCTTTCCATTTGACGATGCAGAGGGCGACATGATCATGCGCAGTCCAGGAGAGAAGGGAATCCCATTCTGCCATTTGAGATGCAGGATCCACTGAGCCGTTTAGTTGTGAACATCCAAGCAAGAGCTCGTGGAGAACTTGATTCTTCTGCGCGACGTAACGAAGGAGAAGCAAAACATGGCGAAAATGACGGTGATGGAAGCAACCCCAAAGCATTGGAAGTTGCGAAGAAATGCTACAAGCAATTGAATGGGATTGCAAAGGATTGTTCAGAGATTTCAAGGAGGATAATGGCATGGAAGAGGCTGAATCAAGATGCCCTTTCTGACTATGGTTCAATCATTCCTGGAATAAATTTCACACCAGTGCATTGTTCCAAGTGCGCACCAGCCGTTACTCATAAAATTGTTGGAGCCAGTTTGCGCTTTACTATCGTGCAATACGGAATCTACGGAGAAGGTCTTTCAGTGAAGACTTCATCAGATGTATCTTTGATGGTCAAATGACGGATGATTCCGAGTTGGTGGAATTGTAACGTGCAGTCTTGGTGATAATATCAACAACCACTGTGGTGGGCTCCGAAATGATTCTGGAAGAACTGAAACTGCGCCTAAATGGAGGAAAAGATCCAATCAGTGCAGAGATACTTGGTCGACTGATTGGAGAAGACTGCGTCAAGTCTCATGCCAGGTTTGTAGACTCAGCTGTTATGACACTCAGTACCAGTAGGTAAACGAATTCGAATGCCAATTCAGCATTGATTCATATAGACACATTTTCATTTTCAAAGTATGCTTTATCGACGAGTAAAGTAACAACGAACATCTATTTGTATTTACGATATGACTTGTATTTACACAATCATGGCGCACCATTACAATACAAAGAACAGTATCAACGAGAACAGATGAAAACAAGAAAGAATATACAACAACAAAGTCATGCCCCCTTCATAAACTCATGATTACATATAAACAATTGACAAATATTCTACCCCGCCGCACTCCTCTCCCGGATGACATTGAACACTCGAATCTCTCTCAACTCCCAAATGCTGCATCGACGTAAATATAAATGATTTTCTTTCTCTTCATCGACAATTGACGATCATAAAAACAGATTGAAATAACGAGACCTGGATCCCCCTGGAAATTGTTACCGAAGCATTTGCTACAGCACTGGAGTCCTCCTACCGACGGACCAAAGAGCCTCACGTGTTATTTCTGTTTTTACCTGTCGCTTGCCATTTTTGCCACTGTCCCCTGAATTGAATTTGTTTTTGTTGATGCCGCCCTGGCCGCTACTGTACCCTTTGCCACTGTACCCTTTGTCGACCAGCATTTGAGAGAGATTAAACGCCAACAGTTCAAACATCACCCCGCCAATCTTGAAACCCCGTCAAGACCCCGCACCTGGTTGGTAAGCACGCTCATATTTATATAGCGCCCAGGAGGCAAATGTGTTCGTCCCAGCGTTTGCCTAGCTAATTCGAATGTACCTGGAATACCAGCCTTTGCCGCTATCAACCAACCAACTCCATTCACCAAGACATCAAAAACGAAACGAACGAGAGAGAAAAAAATATAAGGTACAGACGATACCACCACGACCACCACCACCAAAGTCAACAATCAACCGCACGGGGAGCAGACAGAATAAGCGGAGCAAGCTCCATACGCTCAATAGTGGAAAGACCAATCTAATCATCCATTCATTCCAATTCCTTCCTTCCAATCCATTCATCCCAATCAAATCGTTCCAATCCATTCATTCCAATTCATCCAATCAAATCGTTCCAATCCAATCCATTCCTTCCAATCCATTCATCCCAATCAAATCGTTCCAATCCATTCAATCCAATTCATCCAATCCATTCATCCTAATCAAATCGTTCCAATCCATTTATTCCAATTCATTCACTGCACGCCTTCTTGTTCGGTTAGATATTCTCCTGACTCTCCCACGCTTATCAATCTCGGAACCGCTACCAAAGATCTGAGCTATATTCTCATCAACTGTTGGTTCTTCCTCAACTCGCACAAGATCCTCTGCGGTCTGCTGGACTTCACGGCTTCTTCTCCGGTTAGATATTCTCCTGACCCTTCCACGCTCATCGATCTTAAAACCACTGCCATAGTTCTGGCTATTCTTATCAACTGTTGGTTCTTCCTCGACATGAACAAAATCCTCTGCGCTGTTAGAATCATTGATTTCGTCCTCCTCATTCGCCTGCATTTCGAATGCACTTGGGATCGGCAAAACTGTTTCTTCTTCGACATGAACAAAATCCTCTACGCTGTTAGAATCATCGATTTCGTCCTCCTCATTCGCCTGCATTTCGAATGCACTTGGGATCGGCAAAACTGTTTCTTCTTCGACATGAACAAAATCTTCTTCGCTGGTGGAATCGTCACTTTCGTCCTCGTCCTCATTCGCCTGCATTACGAATGCACTCGGGATGGGCACCTGCTTCTCCTCCTCCTTCTCTCCAATTCTTCTCTTCTTTCGTGGGACAAAATCTGCTGTCGACTTCTTGTTCGTAGGAGTCGCGAATACCAATACTTTTGTACAAAGCAAGTTGCACCAATCAGCCTTTGCCTTGTTTCTGGGCGGAGCATTTGGCATACACTTAATCTCATCATGGATCTTGAGAGGAGTAAAAGGTACGGCGGGGTGCTCCTCCTTCTCTCCAATTCTTCTCTTCTTTCGTGGGATAAAAGGAGAGGACTGCACAAGAACTTTGACCTCTGCTGCTGCTGGATGAGCAAAATCAAGAACCCGAGCCGTTGTGAAGCTGATGTTGGACGACGATGCTTTTACCATCTTGCGCGGCGCAAAAGGAGCTTCGCCCACCAAATCAAAAACGAGACGAACAGGTTTTAGGAACATCGTCCTTTCTGGAATGGTATCCTTTCTTGGTTTCTTTTTGGGCGCACGGAGAAGTAGTTTTCTGGCCATCATTTTCTGGTAGATTTCATCCTGCTGTTTAAGGATGTCCTCTTCTTGTTGCATGGCATCCACCATGCGCTGGGTAATCACGACAGTTGACTTCGGATTATGTACTTCTCCAGACACCTCAGCCGTAAAATTGGATGCGAAATTCTCGTCGAGAGAAGGAAGAAATTCAGAGGGCGACTTGAGAGAGAGCCGTCTCTTTCCAATGTTAAACGTCAACTGCTCAAATTGAAATTGTGTACGCTCCTTCAATCGGCAAAGGCCTCGGCGCCTATGATCCGGAGCTACAGGCTCTAGTCCATAACAGTCATTTGTGCTAGATCCTTCTCGCAGAGTTATCCATTCAAATCCATCATTCGAATCTGATGCAGGCACAAGCTGTAGAATGATGTTTTCCAAGCTGCAAGAGGGCAAAGGAACATCAAATCCACCAACCACACTCTTTTCTTTTCGGGTAGAGAAAGAATGCTTCCAAGAGGATGACATTGCTGGAGGGACCCACCTGGGTGTAACAGCAGGATCACGAGGACGATCAGCAGGAACAGCAGTAACAGCAGGAACAGCAGTAACAGCAGTAACAGCACCACGAGGAGACATCTGTTCAATACGACAATGAACACGAGATGTGCAGGCCAAGAAGCGTGTCTTCATCCAAAGCACCAAAAGCAGAAGAAGCATGGTAATGGGCATGCATTCTGCTGTAGGTGCGATGGTTGGAGTACGTCGGGTATTCATAAAAGAGAAAGAATTCTCCACAACGTGATCTCCTGAAACTGAAAGGTCATCGCGATGACGATAATGGTTTTTAGCATCGACCACAGATTCCTTGGACTGTACAAGACTCAAGGTCGAGTTCCAGTCGTGTTCTTCCATTCTTACAAACGGAACAACAAACATTTCATTCTGCAGCAGCATGAGAGATCATTTTAGTCAATACCGGTAGAATAGAATGTAAAGATTAAAGCAAGGTTCATACACGTACCTCTACATCATTGTTTGACGCAATCATTCCATTGGAAACTGGTGTGGTTCCGAAAGCAAAGGGACGATTGATCGCAACGCGACGAGAGAAAGAGGGAAGGCGGAGAGCTACTTGCGTAGCAACACCGGAAAGGGGCAACATGGTTGCGAACATAACAAGATATTTCATGATATTCATTATTAACACTTCTTTTGGTTTTCAAAAAAAGTGACTTCTCGATGAGTGGTTGGTGTGGAAAAAAGATCCAAATTTAGGAATTGGAAAACAGGGTCGATTTCAATGATGAAAGAAAATATTATTGACTGTTCTATCCTTTTCTTCCTTTCGAATTTGAAGATATTAATAAGAAGAGGGCGGGGAAGAACACAACCGTTACAATTGATGCAATTATAGAGTTATAAT
>Ga0209712_10002265_pt1 | contig 15954 bp, 16 predicted proteins | sample ArcOceMetagenome_FD_187443 | JGI IMG/M metagenome (GOLD analysis project Ga0209712, IMG submission 187443) | Marine eukaryotic phytoplankton communities from Arctic Ocean - Arctic Ocean - Greenland ARC118M Metagenome (SPAdes) (version 2) | ecosystem: Environmental > Aquatic > Marine > Oceanic...
AATAAAACTATTGAAGCTGGCAATACTGGGCTGCTTTTAAGCAGTGCGTTTGAGCTAACAGCAGCGCAAATAAAAAATATAGACACTATATTGCAAAACTTAACAATCCAAAAAGTCACTACATCTAATACTAATAAACAGTTCCAACTAAAACATCAGTTAAAAACCGAGCTTATCAGTGGTATTGAGCTTCGCTCAGATGAGTGGAAAGTTACATGGAACAGTGAAGATTATCTAAAAGTACTGCAAACACATATTAAGCAACTATTTGATGAGCAGCGTACAATAATAAATAGCAGAATTAATAGCCAAACAACGCCACTAAATACCACACTTAACCCAGCTAAAGATTCAGCATGACGCAGATACAATCCAGCACAATACGATCAACTTTAGACGCCCTATACACTTTGTTAGAACAAGGACGGTTAAATGTAGAGCCAGATTTAAACGCACAAGAAATTGGTTTAGTAACCAGCGTATCTACTGGTATAGCTATGGTGAGAGGTCTGCCAAATGTTGGTTTTGACGAGCTCTTATATTTTGGCAACAACTTATATGGTATTGCATTCAATCTTGATGAGGAAGAATTAGGTGTAGTGCTGCTAGGCGATGCTTGGCGTTTAAATGTAGGCGATGACGTTAAGCGAACAGGTCGAGTGATGGACATAGCTGTTGGGCCTGAGTTACTTGGCCGAGTTATTGATCCCCTTGGTCGTCCGCTTGATGGTAGTCAACCGCCAGTATTAACACAAAGATTGCCTATAGAACGTCCTGCCCCTCCGATCATAAAGCGCTCGCCTGTAACCGAACCGTTGCAAACAGGAATTAAAGTAATTGATGCATTACTTCCCATTGGCCGAGGACAGCGGGAATTAATACTGGGGGACAGACAAACGGGTAAAACGGCTATTGCCATCGACACAATATTAAATCAAAAAGGTAAAAATGTTTTATGTGTTTATTGTGCAATAGGACAAAAAGCGTCTTCGGTTGCAAAAACTTTGGCCATTTTAAAAAATAACCATGCGATGGAATATACAGTTGTTGTGGTTACAGAAGGTAATGATCCGCCAGGGCTTGATTATATTGCGCCTTATGCCGCCACTAGTGTCGCCGAATACTTTATGGAAGCTGGCGAGGATGTGCTTATTGTGTATGACGATCTCACTCAACATGCTCGTTCTTACCGTGAATTGTCATTGCTGCTGCGGCGCCCACCAGGTAGAGAAGCATTTCCAGGGGATATTTTTTATCTTCACTCGAGGTTACTTGAACGTTCTACCCATTTGAACTCAAAAAATGGAGGTGGTTCGTTGACTGCTTTACCTATTATTGAGACAGAAGGACAGAATATGTCGGCTTATATTCCAACAAACCTGATCTCGATTACAGATGGACAAATCTATTTATCGCCTACTTTGTACGATCTAGGTGTTTTGCCAGCTGTAGATGTTGGCAAGTCAGTATCACGAGTGGGAGGTAAGGCACAACGAGCCGCCTATAGAAAAGTGGCTAGTGACTTAAAACTGGCATATGCACAATTTGAAGAGCTTGAAAATTTTGCCCGATTTGGAGCACGACTAGATAACAACACCCTAAATATAATAAACCATGGTCGACATATTCGCGCCTATTTAAGTCAATCCGAATCAGACCCAGTTACCGTAGCACAGCAAATAACTTTGTTATTGATACTTGGCCAGGACTTATTTGATAACGTACCTTTGAGTGATATGACAAAAGCGCAACTAAGCTTACGCAGCGCAACCAACAGCATGCCTGAATCATTATTGACACGTCTAGAAAATGCCCAGAGTTTAACTGATAACGATCGACTGTTAGTCACCAGCATTGCTAGTCAAGCGTTAGCACCTTTTAACAATAAAGTGACTGAAAAGTCTAAATCTAGCGACTCTGAATTACCGTCGATTCAAGGTGTATCCAACAAACTCAATGAGAGTGAAAATTATCATGAGTAACTCTCTCGCTAACTTACAACACAAGATAAACAGCGCAAACGATTTGCAGTCGGTAGTGCGCACCATGAAATCTATGGCCGCAGTCAATATTACTCAATATGAAAACGCCGTAAATTCCCTTTCTGACTATTATCAAACGGTTAAGTTGGGGTTGAATGTGTGTTTTCATCAAGCCAGTACTGCAGGGGCAATATCGCACTATATGCTGAATAACAAACACAAAAACATGGGTGTTATTGTGTTTGGTTCTGACCAAGGGCTGGTGGGTCAGTTTAATAATCTGTTGGCAGAATTTTTAATTAAAACATTGCAAACCTATCCTGAGGAAAAGCACATTTGGGCTATTGGCGAGCGTATACAGTCTTTATTATCATCAGCAGATTACAATATTGGGAACAGTTATCGACTTCCTGCAAGTTTAGATACCATTTCAGACTTAGTAGGTGAGCTAATATTAGAAATAGAATGGCAGCGAGTAAACAACGGTGTTAACCAACTACTCGTTTTTTATAATAGACCCACTTCAAAATCAAGTTATGCACCCACCTTCCTCAAACTGCTGCCTTTTGATCAAAACTGGAAAGATGAACTTATCATGGCTAAATGGCCTTCTAGTAGTTTGCCCGAATTACTCAATAACAAAGAAATCACCTTTAAGGCCCTAATCAGGGAGTATCTGTTTGTATCCATTTACAAAGCATGTGCAGAGTCTTTAGCGAGTGAAAATGCTAGTCGACTAGAGGCCATGCTCCGAGCGGAAAAAAACATTGAAGAATTGTTAGATGGTCTACACCAAAATTTTAGACATCAGCGCCAAACGGGTATCGACGAGGAGTTGTTTGATCTGGTCGCTGGTTATGAAGCTTTGCTCGAAAAAAAAGTTAATGTCTCTCGTTTTTGATCTTCATCAATGCACAGAGCTGGATTACATAGATAAATAGACTCATTGCTCCATTATGGTTTTTACCTATGTTTGTACCAAAATCAATGTTGAAACAGCTATATACCCTTGGGAGCCTGAGGGAAAGTCCTAGTGGATTGAGTTTTTCTTTAAAAAACAGGATTAAAAGTGCGCATTTTAATAAGATTTTACACTTATCTATTAATGGTCAAGAAATCGACAAGCATAAAGTACTAGTTACGCTAAATTCAGAGCCACCAATAGATCTAGTTACCCTTGGTCAGAACCAAGGCATCGAATTTCTACTTGGCTCTACCTTAAAAGTATTGGTTGATGGTGTATTTGAATCAGATTCAAATACCTTCAAAATTGATATTACTATTTCGACCAAACCATTTGGTGATATTAATTTAAGTTTGAAAGATAAAGTGTCAATACCAGGCACTGCATTAGGTGAGCTTCCACGCAGTACCGAAAATGACTTACATCCAGATATTGTTCAAGCCCGACAAAACTATGTATCCGAGATAACAGGCGTTACTCCCACCCAGTTATTTAAGGTTGACGCTGAGTTAGCATCTTTTAGAGGCAACATTGAACACTTTTGTGGTACTGCGAAAATACCTGTTGGCATAGCTGGGCCTATTAAAGTAAATGGTGAACACGCTAAAGGAGAGTACCTTATTCCATTGGCCACCACCGAAGGCACGCTTGTGGCCTCCTATAACCGAGGTATGAAACTGCTGAATAAATCAGGAGGCGTTAAAGCCACTGTTGTTGATGACGCGATGCAACGCGCCCCCGTTTTTGTATTTGATGACGCCAGAGAAGCAAGAGATTTTGGTTTTTGGGTGACTGAAAATATTGTTGAAATTCGACGTCAGGCAGAGGCAACCGACCCTTTTTTAAAACTACGCAATATTGAACATTATAAATCTAACAAATTCGCTTTTCTGAGATTTAATTTTACCACTGGTGATGCAGCAGGTCAGAACATGGTGGGGCGCGCAACTTATGTGGCCTGCGGTTGGATACTCGAAAACTATAGCAATATCCGCAACTTTTTCCTTGAGTCCAATATGGCAACAGATAAAAAATCCTCGTCTATCAACATATTAAATACCCGAGGGAAAAGGGTCACAGCCGAGGTAATCATTAAGCGAGAAGATTTGATTGAAGTGATGCGGGTAGAGCCAAAACAGATCGCCCAGCATCAGCGGGTGGCATCGGTAGGTGCATTTTTAGCTGGCACCCACAACACCGGATTACATTCAGCAAATGGTATTACCGCGATGTTTATCGCAACCGGTCAAGATGTAGCTAATGTATCAGAATCATCCACAGGCATTCTCTATTCAGAAATCACTGATGATGGGGATTTGTACCTTTCTCTAACCCTACCCTCATTAATCATCGCAACCTGTGGCGGTGGTACCGGACTTGGTACGCAAAAAGAGTGCCTTGAGATGTTGCACTGTAGTGGCCCTGATAATGCATTGAAATTTGCAGAAGTAGTCGCTTCTGTTGTTCTTGCAGGTGAAATATCACTGGCATCGGCTATTTCATCCTTAGACTGGGTAACATCACATGAAGAGCTTGGTAGAAATTAACGGCATAAAGAACGACCCTAAGTTCTGCAGGCTCAGAGGAGAGGTTTAAACTCTTTTAAAAAAGATACTCTGGGATTAATAGCAGCATAATACCTAAAACAATAATAAAGCTGCCACTGATCAGTTTTAACCAGCGCCCTTGTTGTTCAGTCACTTTATATTTGTGTAATGTGAACACCACAACAGAGACCATCAGTGCATCATCAAAAATATAGGCCAAATTATAAAGAAGCAAATAGCTGTAATATTCCATAGGTTGCAGTTGTTGTATGGTAAGCACATGTGTATAAATTACTGGTAGTCCAGCAGTGCAAATTAACTCCAAAAGATTAACCAATACAGCAACCGCTATTACACCTAACAAAGCAGCGGTTATATTTTCAGCCTGCACAATATTACGGACTTTATGATACAGACCTGATTTTGATGCTTCAGGTATACCAAGGGTTAAGCCTTTTTTAAACACAAAGTAATCCTTTCTATTAATGCTACCAACAGTTATGGCCAATGCTGCAATCAAAATCTGAATATTTCGTGAAATCCCAATAATAAACAAAAGATTCAACCATGCAGCCATAAATGCGAAATACACAACACCGCTTACCAGTACAAAAGTACCGGCAATGATTATCATGCGTTTACGACTTTTAACATTTACCAACATCGACAACAGAAACATTAAAACCCACATCGCACAGGGGTTAAAACGTCTAACAAGCCTGTCAAAATGGAAAAAATGGGCAAACCATATTGTTGTGTCGTTATCTCTCCGAGTATGGGTAGATACACTAAGTTATTAGCAAAGCTATCGTCAATATGATCTGTTGTTCCAAGGCCAGAATATAAAACAATCTGCTTTGATGTGAATACAGGGGCAAACCCAACCCAAAAGTTTCCACACATATTAAATGAAGGCACTCCAGGTTTATCTACTTTGTGAGAATTATTGAGGCTAACAAAACGTTCAAATTTTTCTTCTGCTTACTGAATATCACGTTTGATAACCGTTAGTTGTGGATATAAAGCAGTAAGATCGTCTAAAGCTTCATAAGCCGCTTTGCAATGAGGGCAGCCTTGTTTTGAAAACACTTCAATGTTTATGCAATTTACACTGGGTTGAACTTTAACATCCGCATTTTGGGAGTACACAACAGATGAAAATAAAACGCTTAGCCAAATCCCATAAAACATTAACCCTTTCATAAAGCCCCTCGATTATTTTCACATCTTTCAAAAATAAATTAACTAGAAAAATGAAGTTTGATCGGCATCAATACTTCAATTTGTAATTATGTAAATTTAACAACAACATGTATTGCACATATGGCTACCTCAAACGAAGTAGTAATTACTTTATCGATTACCCAAGGTGAACGGCGATGTACTGGTGCAACTAGATAATCACCAATAAACAGCTTTAACGGCCAAAGCGTCTGTTCATCTAGCTTCAGCGAAAGCCAACTTAGAAAAACTTCGAAATAGTGCTAGACATTAAGCGTTTGCCGCTGCAAGTGCTAAATTAGAAAGTGCTAAAGCTGCATTACCTGAGAGTGAAGCAGCCGTTCTTCGAGTTAAAAACTTTGTTGTTGAGGCGTGGTAAGTCAAGCAACTCTGGAGTAGGTTTAGGGGCTAAAAATTCCAATAATGCTGCCGTTCATGCTGCCAAAGAAGGGGTACTGATATTCTGCCTGATGTTTACTGGCTGATATTATTTATTATTGCGGGTCTTATCATCACATCTGTGCGTTTGAATTTGAATTAATTGCCTAGTATCTGCGATATGGATAGGATAATTCATGATTTGATTACTTTAAGTTGTAATAAACAACCTATTCAGTAGTATTTTTCAATAATAATTCAGTAAGTCAACGGCCTAAAACCACATCCGTCAGGCCAAATAGACCGTATAGGATGGGTTGATGTATCAAATAAATAATCAATGAATGACGGCCTAACAAAACTAATTTGTTTGAAATTAAACTGGGTTGAAGTTTTATTTCAAATAATTGTTTGTGCATAACAAATACACCCATTAGTACCACACCTATCCAAGGAAAAAAGCTAACTAAATCGACTGTTCGTGTGGGTATACCTAAATGTAAAACACTCCATTCCCAAAAAGTGGCTAAATTTAATAAGCCAATCCAATAACCTGCAATACATCCAATCCCAATGATTAAAGCAATGTAAGGAACGCGGACAAATATCACTGATATGGGCAATGCCACTGTAATAAAATGTATGATCCCAAAATACACCCATGTACTAGGGTGCATTAAAAGGCTACCTAAAGTGATAAATAGAGAAACAGCAAAGAGCTTACCCACGGCAAGAGCAAGTTTCTTTCTGTTAATAGATTTTTGATATGCCAAATAACTACTCATACCCACAGCTAACAGAAAGCCGCTTACAATAATTGTTCTAAATGCTTTCCATTCGATATCTCTACTGGTACTGAAATCCGCCCAACCAAAAACGGTTAAGTCATAACCAAAATGGAAAATCACCATTAACACAATGGCTAAACCTCTTAGAAAATCGATCTCATAATTTCTACTGGGTTTAATACTCGTAGGATTTTCCATATTATTTATCGTGATCCTTCAGCCATTCATTTAAAAGCTTAATTTGGCCACACTTATAGGCTGCGTAGGTTATGCGTAACGCATTGGATAACATTTCACTGTCAGTCCATCCCGTTTTATCCGACAACTCTTGGTAACAGTCCATAGCCTGAGGATTAACATATCCCCTGACCTGCTTTTTACCCTTTTCTTTTTGTTTGTCTCTGAAACGTTTTTGTTTCTCTGCGTTAGCACTGCGTTGATTTCCAGCATTTGTATTGCGTTTAAGTGTGCTCATATTGTTCTAATAATCATTTGTTTAGGTTTAAATTGGATAAAAGATAAAATATATCACTGTTCAGAGTTGTTTAGGGTACAACTGTTCGCTAAATTACCCCTACAGATTATTTAGGCAGTATATAGAATGACAGTACAACAAAATAGTTTCACAAAAGAAGAGCTTTTATCTTGCAGTACGGGTGAGTTATTCGGGCCGGGAAATAGCCAACTTCCAGCGCCAAATATGTTGATGATGGATCGCATTGTCGAAATTCATGAAACCGGTGGTGCTCATGATAAAGGTTATATAGTGGCTGAGCTTGATATCACAGCTGATCTTTGGTTCTTCGCATGCCATTTCCCTGGCGACCCAGTTATGCCTGGTTGCCTTGGTTTAGATGCTATGTGGCAATTAGTGGGGTTTTTCTTAGGTTGGTCTGGTGGACCAGGTAAAGGAAGAGCTCTTGGTGTGGGTGAAGTTAAATTTAAAGGCCAAGTGTTACCTACTGCTAAGAAAGTAACTTATCGCATCGATTTGAAACGTGTCATAAAACGTAAACTGTTTATGGGTTTAGGTGATGGTACGGTTGAAGTTGACGGTAGAGTGATTTATGAGGCTAAAGATTTAAAAGTGGGTTTATTCCAAGATACGAGTAGTTTTTAAGCGCTGATATAAAATTAAAGCCCCTTATGGGGCTTATGTTTTAACGACTGACCAATCCTATACTTCGGTCACCGATGGCCTCTCTCCACCCTCCTAACCATTCTGAACGTGAATTTGTAGTCTGAAATGGACAGTTTTCTTTTGAACGACCTGTAATGCCTGCTTGGTAACCTTTAGAATGTGCTCTTGAAAGTTTATCTCTCTTTTGTCGCTTCATTGAGTTTCCTCTTTTGAATGATTAATGACTTGTGTCTGATAACTTGTACTTAATGTCTCGTGGCTCAAGATAGCCACGTAATAGAGATAGTAGATGTGGGGATTTGGTTCAATAGCAAATAACACTTATATTATTTGACATTATTTAACTCTTTGAATAAGTGTATTTTTTGTCTATAAACTAAATTTGTATATAAAACCGACGTTTTAAGTTTATTTGTAATAAAAGAATCATATTTGTAGTAGATACAAAAAACCCGCCTATTGGCGGGTTAGTAATAATAAGACTCAAGTCAGTTTAGAACATATTTTTAAAGCGTCTCCAACCTAAAAATACAAATCCAAGTGCTAATATCCAAGTTACACTTCCTCCTTGCCTCTCTCTGTTAATTTCATCAGCAGGAGAATCACAATTCTCTGCTTCACCACCTACAATCGGTTCTAATTTAACAGCAGTAACTAAGTCTACAATCACTTCGCTACCATTTGAGTCAAGTATAATTTCACCCATTGAATCCCTTGCAGGGCCTTCATATAAAGCAGTAGCAGCTATTTCATTTTTATCGTTAATACTGTTAGCTTGAACTATTGTATAAGGTGAATCACAACTGATTAGGTCTCGAATTCCAAAGAACTCTTTGGATTCATTATCGTATAAAAAACCTTCTGTACGACGCCCAGTTAAAGAAGCATCGACTTCTCCATAACCGACAACTAAACCATTGTTATTAATATCTAAGGCTATACTCGATGAGCCTAAGAAAAAGTCATCTGGAAAAGTCATCTCACTTAAATTCATATCATAAACAAAAAATTTCGTTCTGTTGGTACCATTTACAGATTTAATCTGATAACCCACTACTAGATTGTCGTTATTAATATCTGCAGCCGAACTAATAGTGTTGGAACTTCGAGCTACATTACTATCTGGATCTGGGGTTAGATTGATAACTTCATCTTGGTCAAATATTACGCCAAAGTTTCTCGCAACCGTGACACCATTTTCAGTGTATTGACCGTTCGAAACCCCAACAGCAATGCCGTTGTCGTTAATGGCTAATGCTTGACTACTATAATTCGCAGTATCATCGGCTTCAGGCTCAAAAAGTAACCCTAGCTGTTTAGTATCTAACAAGTTTCCCTGACCATCTAATTGCCAAATCAATCCCCTTAGTTGAGCAAATGAAGTCACAGAGCCAGTAAATGAGCTCACAATACTACTGATGCAAGATTCGACTGGGACGTCGCCTCTTAATGGAAAGTCCACTGTGTCAGGATCTTCATCATCTATTATGCTGTCATCTTCACATTCTGTTATAGAAGTTTGTATCGCATCGGTTAAAAATAAAGTTGTTCCGTAACCTACTACTTGATTACTTTCATTAATCCCATAGGCTTCACTAAACCCACCTGCTAACCCCTCAGGTGCTGGCAAACCTACAGCAGTATTATCACCAAGACTAACAAAACCTCGGGTACCAAATTCATGTACCACAAATGTTACGTCTTCACCGCTTTCAAACGAATAATCAATTTTATTATAGAATCCTTCGCTACTGCCCACTGTAAAACCAGAGTCGTTGATATCTCTAAGAATGGTATTTGTACTAATAGAAAACTCGTTATCTGGGTCAGTACGTTGATCAAAACCAGGAATATAAGTTGTTTCATTTTCTGATGCTAAAAAACCAACTGTATTTGCGATTTGTTGAACAGTTTGTAAACCGGCGGCAGATCTTATGAATGACAGTAATATTTCATAGTCAGTACTATTAAAGTCACCGTTGCTAGCGGACTCTACGTCAGTTAAGGCGTTCATTAACGTGTCTGATTCAAAATCTAATAACTCTAGATCAATAGGAACATTGAATGCAGAGGTTACATTTACAGTTATGTTGCCATCTTCGTTGATTGCATTGGAAAAACTACTTTTTCCTTTATCAGTAACAGGTAGTTCAACTACTATGTACTTAGCTGCTTGGCTAACAGGTGCCACCAAAAGGGCTAAAGATAATGCGGCGGCCAGCCTTGTTTTAATCATGTATAATTAATCCTACTTACTACTAATATGTTAAATGGTAACGTCTATTCGTCATCTACTATTCGGTCATACCTTCAATCTCATCCCACCTTTCATACGTTTGTTTTAGCGATTGCTCAGCATTAGCTAAATCTGTAAGTACTGGATCTGATTTTGATGCATCTTGTGTAAAAAACTTTGGGTCATTCACTAATTTTTGTAAACTTTCAACTTTTAGGTCAAGAGATTCAATTTTTAAAGGTAATGATTCTAATTCAAGTTGCAACTTATATGATAACTTTTTACCTTTTACATCTGATGAACTGTTTTTAGGACTCTGTGATTGTGATTTAGTTGCAGTTGGTGCGACTTTTTGTGTCAACTGCTGTGCGTACCAATCGCTGATATCGGTACAACCACCTACAAACTCTCTTACAATGCCATTGCCTTCAAAAAAGTAACTGGATGTCACTACATTATCAACAAATTCCCTATCATGGCTAACCAAAACAACCGTACCTGGATAATTGCATATAGTATCTTCTAGCAATTCTAGAGTTTCTACATCTAAGTCATTTGTCGGCTCATCTAAGATAAGCATATTGCTAGGTCTTAACATCAATTTTGCTAACAACAATCTATTTTTCTCACCGCCTGATAATGACTTGACGGGAGAGTTCACTCTTTCAGGCGTAAACAAGTAATCTTGCAAATAACTCATGATATGTTTTGTTTTGCCATTAATGGTCACTTCACGTCTACCATCAGCAATAGCATCAATCACTTTAAGCTCACCGTCTAACTGGTCACGGTGCTGATCAAAATAAGCCACTTCCAGTTTTGAACCTGATTTTACCACACCAGAGGTAGGAGATAATTGACCCAACAACAACTTAATTAAGGTACTTTTACCACAACCATTTGGACCCACCAAGGCTAATTTTTCGCCTCTAATAATTGTGGTAGTTAGTGATTCTACAATAAGTTTGTCGGCAATGGTGTAATGTAAATTTTCTGTTTCAAAAACAATTTTACCTGAACTCTTAGACTCACTAACGCTAACTTTTGCAGTGCCTAGCTTGTTTGCTCTCTGTGAACGTTCAGTTCTTAATGCCTTAAGGGCTCGTACTCGGCCTTCATTTCTGGTCCTTCTGGCTTTTACGCCTTGTCTAATCCATGTTTCTTCTATACTTAACTTCTTATCAAACAGCGCATTCTGAGTTTCTTCAACTTCTAAATCATGGGCTTTTTGATCAAGATAGGCCTGATAATTGCCAGGATAACTGACTAGGTTCCCGCGGTCTAAATCGATTATACGGCTGGCGACTTTACGAATAAATGCCCTATCATGGCTCACAAACACCACAGCCCCAGAATAACCAAGTACCGCATCTTCAAGCCACTTGATCATATCAATATCTAGGTGGTTGGTGGGCTCATCTAAAAGAAGAATATCTGGCTCACTTGCCATGGCTTTGGCTAACGCGGCTTTTCTTCTCCAACCACCAGACAAGTTACTTAGCTGCTGATTAGGATCTAACTGAAGTTTAGTCAATACTTGTTGAATACGTTGCTCAAGCTGCCAGCCATTATGGTGATCAAGTTGAGTTTGAAAAAACTCTAATTTGGCCATATTGGCATCAGACGGGTCTTCAGCGACTAAATCTGCGGTATGAAAATATCCTTTTAGATACTCGCCTACCTCTGCTAACCCCTCTGCCACATAATCAAACAAGCTACATTGAACACTGGCAGGTGGATCCTGTGGTAGTCGTGAAATTTTCACTTCTTTATTTACTAAACGTTGTCCATCATCTAGTTTGATATCTGCTTCAATCACTTTAAGCAGAGTGGATTTACCGCAACCATTGCGACCTACTAAACATAATCTTTCACCAGGGTGAATAACTAGTTCAATACCATTTAATAAAGGGGGATGACCAAGGATGATACTGGCATTTTTTAACTGCAATAAACTCAACGTAAAAACTCACATAATTGAAAAGAATCGAACGGCCAAGGCAATTCACTGTGTATATCTTCGCGGTATAACACCGGAATTCGGGCACCATATAGATGGTACAAATCTGAGCTAGCGCGCACATCTACTTTTTTAAGAGAGATAGCAGCGCTTTTGTCTACTTCTGCTACCAAGGTCTCTGCTTGTTCGCACAAACAGCAACCTTGTCCAGTGTATAAAATTAAATTCATACTATTTATACTTGTAGTACTTAACATTTGCACTATTTTGCTCTTTCTACTGTTTAACAAGAGACCAACAATTATGAATTTTAGGATTACGTTGAAAATCTTCTGGCAAAGTTTGCTTAGAAATATTTTCGATGTTCAGCCCTAACTCAACCAATGCTGCTTCGTCTAACTTAAACTGGCGTAAGTTATTAGAAAACAAAATTTCTCCACCTGGATTAAGACAGGTAACTGCATCGGTAATTAATGCAATATGGTCTCTTTGTACATCCCACGTTCCTTCCATCCTTTTTGAGTTGGAAAAAGACGGGGGATCAATAAACATTAAATCGTATTTACCATTATGGCGGTTCAACCAAGTCAAACAGTCGGCTTGAATAAATTCATAAGCCCCAGTTAACTTATTAATTTTGAAATTCTCTTTAGCCCAATCAATATAAGTATTAGACATATCCACTGTGGTGACAGATTTTGCTCCACCTAAAGCGGCATGTACTGAAACGCTGCCAGTGTAGGCAAATAAGTTAAGTACATCTTTGCCTTTGGATTTACGTTGAAATAATTGACGTGTTACTCGATGATCTAAAAATAAACCGGTATCTAGATAATCGTAAAGATTTACCTGAAACTTGGCACCGTTTTCAAACACTTCAATAGTTTCTTTGCGCTCCGATACTTTTTGGTATTGGTTCTTACCTTTTTGTTGCTCTCTGACCTTAAGAACAATCTTATTTGGATCAATACCAGTCACTTCAGGCAAAGACATCATCACTTCTTGCACACGTCTTTTAGCTTTATGTTCTGGCACATCTTTAGGTGCTGAATATTCTTGGACCACTAAATAATCTGCATATCTATCAACTGCAACATTGTATTCAGGTAGATCAGCATCATAAATCCGATAACAATTGGTATTTTGATTCTTTAACCACTTGTTAGTTTTCACCAAGTTTTTACCTAAGCGGTTTGCAAAGTCATTATTAACCGTTTTGTTTTCACGTATTTGGCAATTTTTCTCATCTAATTCATAGTTAACTAATAAACATTCCAATTTACCGTTCATTAGTTTGTATTCTTTTTTGGCGGTTAATTTCATCTGCCGTAATAAGTTACGGTCAGATGTTAATAACGACAGGTGCCAAGTCTTAAATTCTTGTTTTAACCAACTTCCCCATTTCTGAAAAATCGGAACAAGTTGCGTTGTTTCACTCAACCTTTCGCCGTAAGGCGGATTACTCACCATGTAACCGCTGGGTAAATCTGAACAAGGTAAACGGCACGCGTCTTGTTGGGTAAACTTAATAAAGTCAAATACGCCTGCTGAATGCGCGTTTTCTTTTGCAACAGACATTATTGATGCATCAATATCATTTGCCCAAATAACACCGCTATGAGGGCGACTTGCTTGTTCTGCTTCTTTAATTAATTTATCCCAGTTCGATTTGTCATGTTCTTTCCATGCATCAAAGCCCCAGGACTCTCGTTTTAAGCCAGGCGCTATATTAGCAGCCATCATTGCTGCTTCAATAGCAACGGTGCCAGAACCACACATCGGATCTATTAATGGTGATTGAATATTTTTAGGCCACCCGCTTCTGATAAGCATGGCACTGGCTAAATGTTCTTTAACGGGGGCAATACCAGTTTTAGATCGGTAATGCCTCTGATGTAAACTTTGACCGGTTAAATCAATATAAATACCTAACATGCTACGCCACATTCGGGCCTGAACTCTGATGTTAGGTGATATTTTGCTGACCGAAGGGCGTTCATCAAAAAAGGTCGAAAATTGATCAACTATGGCATCTTTAACTCTTAATCCGCCAAACTGGGTATTATTGATACTTTGGTTGGTACCGGTAAAATCCACCATAAAGGTATCGTCTACCCCAAAATGTGTTGGCCAGTTTGCTTGGTCAGTAACTTTATATACATCGTCTGCGGTATTAACTTCACCTTCAGCAAGTTTGACTAACACTCGGTTTGCCAAGCGTGACCATATACAGACTTTATAAGCGTCAGCGAGTTCGCCACTAAACAAAACTTGTCCGGGTTTAGATTTTAGTGCCACGTCTGGGCATATCTCTGCTATTTCATCTAATAGCATTCCGTCTAGGCCCTTAGACGTAGTGATTAAAAATTCGAACGTGGTTTGGCTCATAGTGCGACTCAAGATACTCATAGTTTAAAACGGGCGCGATTATACGGTAAATGTCGGCTAAGCGCATGTTTAATCGGAATTTAAAAGTAACGGGTTATTTACGGTATATAGTTGAAATAAGTATTTTGAAAAACTATGCAGTTAGTTGGGAAGTCGCTTCTGGTATTAAAGGTTCAAGACGTGTTTTTGCTAACTTGATTAAATCAAACTGTCTTAAAGATTTGTTTTCGTTAAGTTGTAGCTTTGACGAAATTAGCATGCAAGTTGCTAAAGAGTGCTCATCAGTCAAAACCAATACAACCCCTGAATTAAATTTATTAACTACCCTGGCTAACCTGTGATGAAACCCAAAAGATTCAATCTCATCAAAAAACCAACTTTTTGGTGTCACAGGTTTATGAAACATCATCGCTGCAGTTGCGTTAATTAAAATATGTGTAAGTTGCGCATCTGAAAATTGGCCTCCACTGGCAAGCAAATGATTAGCTAATGTAAGATAACATTCAGTATCAGAAAGGCTGAAAAGCTGATCAGATTTTGGTAAATCTATAATCTGTTGTTGTCCATATGCAGATGTACACTGCCACTCTTTTCCCATAGACAACATAAGCCGACTATTTTCAGAAAACCAATACCAATCTGACATGGGTTGAAGCATAAAACGGAATAAACTCTGTAGGTAACAATCACTAAAAAACTAACATATGTTTTTAGCCTTTGGGCGATTTATTACCTTTTTATTTAGTATAAAAGAAGCAGATCATCTCAGGATCATTATATAGAATCAACGATCTCCTTGATCACTTTTGGCCCTTGGTAGATCAATGATGAATACAGTTGGATCAAAGTGGATCCAGCCTCGATCCTTGCCTTTGCAGAGTTAGCGGAGTGAATACCCCCTACCCCTATAACCGTTATTCTGCCTGCGATCGCATCCACAAGTTTCTCAGTAACAGCTTGGCTTTTAGCGGTTAACACGGCGCCACTTAGGCCACCCATTTCATCTGCATATTGTTGACCATGTACATCAGTTCTATCTAAAGTTGTGTTGGTTGCAATAACCCCATCGATCTTGGCATTGATCAAAGAATTAGACATGTCGACAATTTCTTGGTCCGTTAGATCAGGCGCGATCTTAACGAGGATCGGCACATACTTGGCGTACTGTTTTTCTAATAATTTTTGTTCATTCTTGAGGCCGGTTAACAGCTCATCTAAGGCTTGACCATGTTGTAAATTTCTTAAACCAGGGGTGTTGGGTGAAGAGATATTGACGGTGATATAACTGGCATAGTTATACACTTTACGCAGACAAATCAGGTAATCATTTAGCGCCTGCTCTTCCGGGG
>Ga0209712_10002268_pt1 | contig 15943 bp, 13 predicted proteins | sample ArcOceMetagenome_FD_187443 | JGI IMG/M metagenome (GOLD analysis project Ga0209712, IMG submission 187443) | Marine eukaryotic phytoplankton communities from Arctic Ocean - Arctic Ocean - Greenland ARC118M Metagenome (SPAdes) (version 2) | ecosystem: Environmental > Aquatic > Marine > Oceanic...
TAAGTGCTAACTCATTTAAATAAACAATTTCAGAAATTAATAAATTTTCTTTCTTGCAATATTCTTCTAATTGAAGAGCTCTATTTATTGGAAAAGGAAAATTCTTTGTATTAATTTCTATTTCCTCTTCTAAGTGATTATTTTCTTGCACAATAAAACCTCCTCCAATAGAATAATAAGTTTGTGTAGAAATTTCTTTGCCTTTAAAAAATCCTCTAAACCGTATTCCATTTGCATGAAAAGATAGAAAGTCTTGATTAAAAACAACATTTTCAATTGAAAAGGAAATTTCTTTTTCGCCGTTAAATTGTAATTTATTACTAGCTTTTATTTGATTGATGATCTTCTCAATATCATCAATAGGAATGTATTCAGGATCCGTGCCACTTAAACCCAATAAAATGGCATAATCAGTGGCATGCCCTTTTCCTGTCAAAGATAAAGAACCAAATAAATCAATTCTAATTCCATCAATTTGGTAAAATAGCTTGTTTATTTTTAAAATTTTAATCCATTGTTGAGCAGCTCTCCAAGGACCTAAAGTATGCGAACTTGATGGACCTATACCAATCTTAAGCATATCAAAAACACTAATAAATTGTGACATTCGTAAAAATTAAACTTAATTTGGCTGTAAATGTAAAAAATCCAACTCAATGAGTTGGATTATTATTCATTTATTAAAGTATAGTCAATTTCTTAAGAAATATAAACGTCTTGTTTACTAAATTTCTCCATTAACATATAATACACTACTGCTCTATATTTTTTTCTTTCCGATTTCCCTATCGCTTCCATAACCTCTGCCATTGCGACATCTAACACCCGAGTATCCTCCAAACCTAATTTTCTAATTAAGAAATTATTTCTTACCGTTGCTAGTTCTTTAGCACTAGAAAAAGAAACTGTTTCTGCATCTACCTTATAGATAGATGGCCCTAAACCTTTTGTTACAGCTTTTAATAAGTCCGCATCGAAATTTAGACCATTATCTTCCATAAACTTAGAATACTTTGCTACTTTTTCTTCAAATTTATTCATAATTTTGTTTGTTTAATTTGTTAAATAAAACGCTAATTTAATTGCAATAACCAAATATAAGCAATTAAAAATGTCTTTCGAATATTACTCCTATTCAATATAACAGAAACAACTAATGTCATTATGTCACACCAATATTCCTTGTTTTTTTAAAAAAACTGACATTATCAAGTCAAAAAGCAGTTGGCACACACTTTGACTAGTATAAAATGTAAAATTGAATTAAAATATATTAAAATAAATATTATGAGTAAAATAATTGGAATTGATTTAGGAACAACAAACTCGTGTGTTTCTGTAATGGAAGGAAATGAGCCAGTTGTAATTCCTAATGCTGAAGGAAAAAGAACAACACCATCTATTGTTGCCTTTGTTGAAGGAGGAGAGCGTAAAATTGGTGACCCTGCTAAAAGACAAGCAGTTACAAACCCAACGAAAACAGTTTCTTCTATTAAACGTTTTATGGGGAATAAATTTTCTGAATCTTCTAACGAAATTAAGAGAGTTCCTTATAAAGTAGTAAAAGGAGATAATGATACACCAAGAGTAGATATTGACGGTCGTTTATATACGCCTCAAGAAATTTCTGCAATGGTATTGCAGAAGATGAAAAAAACAGCCGAAGATTATTTAGGAACGGATGTTACTGAAGCTGTAATTACAGTACCTGCATATTTTAATGATGCACAAAGACAAGCTACTAAGGAAGCTGGTGAAATTGCTGGTTTAAAAGTAAGAAGAATTATAAACGAACCTACCGCTGCTGCTTTAGCTTACGGATTAGACAAATCTCATGACGATAAGAAAATTGTTGTTTTTGATTTTGGTGGTGGAACACATGATGTTTCTATCTTAGAATTAGGAGATGGTGTTTTTGAAGTACTAGCTACTGATGGAGATACACATTTAGGTGGTGATGATGTAGATGCAAAAATAATTGATTGGTTAGCTGCTGAATTTAAAGCGGAAGAAAACATGGATTTAACGACAGATCCAATGGCTTTACAACGTTTAAAAGAAGCTGCTGAAAAAGCGAAAATTGAATTATCTTCTTCGGCACAAACAGAAATAAACTTACCATATATTACCGCTACTGCTAGTGGACCAAAACACTTGGTAAGAAGTTTAACGAAAGCGAAATTTGAGCAATTAATTGATGATTTAGTAAAACGTACTATTGAGCCATGTGAAACTGCTTTAAGAAATGCTGATTTATCAAAATCTGATATTGATGAGATTGTTTTAGTTGGTGGTTCTACAAGAATACCAGCTGTACAAGAAGCTGTTGAAAGATTCTTTGGAAAATCACCAAGTAAAGGTGTAAACCCTGATGAGGTAGTTGCTTTAGGAGCTGCGATTCAAGGTGGAGTTTTATCTGGAGATGTTAAAGATGTTTTGTTATTAGACGTTACACCTTTATCTTTAGGTATTGAAACAATGGGAAATGTTTTCACAAAATTAATTGATGCAAACACAACCATTCCAACAAAAAAATCACAGGTATTTTCTACAGCTGTAGACAATCAACCATCGGTAGAAATTCACGTTTTACAAGGTGAAAGAGCTATGGCCGCAGATAATAATACTATTGGACGTTTCCATTTAGATGGTTTACCTCCAGCACAAAGAGGTGTTCCTCAAGTAGAAGTAACTTTTGATATTGACGCGAATGGTCTTATTAAAGTTTCTGCATTAGATAAAGGAACGAACAAATCTCATGAAATTAGAATTGAAGCTTCTTCTGGTTTATCTGAAGAGGATATCGAGAAAATGAAGCAAGAAGCAGAAGCAAATGCGGATGCTGATAAAGCGGCTAAGGAAACTGCAGAGAAAATTAATGAAGCAGATTCTATGATTTTTCAAACAGAAAAACAACTAAAAGAATTTGGTGATAAATTATCTGATGATAAAAAAGGTCCAATTGAAGCTGCTTTAGTTGAATTAAAAGCTGCTCACGAATCTAAAGATCTTGGACAAATTGATCTTGCAATGGCAACGATTAATGAAGCTTGGAAAGTAGCCTCAGAAGAAATGTATGCTGCTGAACAAGGAGCTGCAGGAGCTGATGCTGGTGCTGGTGCACAACAAGGAGAGCCTGCGGCAGAAGATGCTAAAGGAGACAATGTTGAAGATGTAGAGTTTGAAGAGGTAAAGTAACTTGTAATACTGAACTTGTTTCAGAATCTCACAAGAAAAACATATTTCTTAAAATAAGTAAAACGCAATCATTCATTTGATTGCGTTTTTTGTCTTTTAGGAAACTGTATATTTACACGTATTAAAATTCCATGAAAATGAAAAAATACTTTCTTCTTTTAGCTATTTCCTTATGTATAGAAAGCTGTACAGAAAATAAAGGAACCTCTTTTAAAATAGGGATTATTTCAGATTGTCAATATTGTGACTGCGATGTTAAATGGGATCGATATTATAAAAAAGCACCGCAAAGATTACAAGAGGCCGTTGCAACTTTAAATAAAGACACTCTAAGCTATACGATTCATTTAGGCGATTTTATTGATAAAAAATTTGAAAGTTTAGACAACATCTTACCAACTTGGCAACAATTAAAATCACCTGCATATCATGTTTTAGGAAACCACGATTTTGAAGTAAAAGATTCCTTAAAAGAAGAAGTGATTAAAAAATTAAACTTAAAAAATAGGTACTATAGTTTTATAAAAAAAGATTGGCGTTTTATTGTTTTAGATGGCAATGATTTAAGTTTTCATGGTGCATTAACTGAAACTAAAAAGGAACAAACAGATTCTATTTTTAATTTATTAAAAGACAAAGAATTACCGTATTTAAAAAAATGGAATGGCGCTTTAAGTTCAAATCAATTAAGCTGGGTTAAAAGAGAATTAGATTTCGCCGTAAAAAAGAATCAAAAGGTTGGTTTTTATTGCCACTTTCCAATTTTCCCAATAGACCACCATAATATTTGGAACAGAGAACAGTTCTTATCTCTCATAAAACCTTATTATAATGTAAAAATCTTTTTTAATGGTCATAATCACGCAGGTGCATACCAAATCGAAAATAATGTGCATTATTTAACCTTTAAAGGAATGGTAGACACAGAAAACACCTCTGCTTTTGCAAAAGTACAGTTTGATAAAGACACGATTACTATAGAAGGATATTACAGAGAACCCTCGAGAAAACTAGTCATTAAATAAAATATTCTTTTGAAAACTTATAACAAAACCAACTTCTTTAAACATACCTTCTGCGAGTTTCAACAAGTTGATGACTTTACGTTTCTAGAGAACGAAAACTATAAAAGCAAATCTGAAAGTAGTTATTTTTATACTGAAGAGGGTGTTTACCGAAAATCAAATCACTGGGGAAGAGTTGCTAATTGTCGTTGGAAAATCGCTGCTAATGAAAACTACAAAAATCAACAAATAGTTATTGGCTTTGCAAAATGGCTTGACTTCTACCCTATCAATTCACCTGAAAAAATCTATTTTGTTAACGTTAATTTTAAAGAAAAAACAGCCAGCCTTCAAACAAAAGCTAGTGAAACGGACAAGAAAGAAACCTTTACAAATCATTTATTTACTTTTCCTGAAGCACAGAAAAGAATAAAACAAATAACTCATTTATTTAAGGATACGCATTGGACAAAACATTTCGATTTAGAAATTGAAGAATTACATTTTCAAATTATTTCTAAATTTATAACTTCTAATAAAACACTTCAAGAAATAAAGAGAAGTTTAAAATAGCCGTTCTTTTTTCTAACAAAAACGCTTACCATTAGTCAAAACAACTCATCGGTATAATTCAACAACTCAGATAGTCTGTTTTTAGTAACCCAAGACATCTCCACATCTTTGTATCCTCAAAAACAGCAAACTGATGAAACAACTATTCTTATTCTTTTGTATTATATTTCAATTCTCTTTAATTGCACAAACAAACATTTCGGGCAAAGTTACCGACAAAAAAAACAATCCAATTTTTGGAGCAAACATCTACTTAGATGGCACTTATGACGGTGGATCAACCAATGAAAAAGGTGAATTTTCTTTTGAAACAGCCGAAAAAGAAATACAAACTTTAGTAATTTCTTTTATCTCTTTTGAAACATATGTAAAAACGGCAGATGTTTCAGCATTCAACAATTTACAAATAAAATTAAGTGACGATGTAAATGCATTAGACGCGGTTGTAATCAATGCAGGGATGTTTAAAGCTGGTGAAAAGGCAAAGGTAACCGTTCTAAAACCTTTAGATATTGTAACAACCGCTAGTGCTATGGGCGATTTTGTAGGTGCATTACAAACATTGCCAGGAACAGCAACTGTAGGCGAAGATGGCCGCTTATTTGTTCGTGGTGGCGAAGCTGAAGAAACGCAGATTTTTATAGATGGCGCAAGAGTTTTCACCCCTTTTACACCAACAACGAATAACATTCCTACAAGAGGAAGATATTCTCCGTTTTTATTTAAAGGAATTAGCTTTTCTACAGGAGGTTATTCTGCAGAATACGGCCAAGCTTTATCGAGTGTTTTGTTGTTAAGTACAATTGATGAACCGGATCAAGAAAAAACTGACATTTCTTTTATGACCGTTGGCCTAGGAGTTGGAAATACTCAAAAATGGAAAAATAGTTCTTTCAGTATAAATACCTCCTACATAAATTTAGCGCCCTATTTAGCCATTTTTGAAGATCGGAATACATGGAATAAACCTTTCCAATCTTTAAGCGGAGAAATGGTTTTTAGACAACAATTTAAAGATGATTCTATGTTGAAATTGTATGGTGCATATAGTTATTCAGATTTTGATGTTTTGCAAGACAATATAAATTTTGATGACGGTTTTAGAATAGGGCTGAACAATAGAAACCTCTACTTTAATGCTTCTTATAAAAATAAATTTGGCAATAATTGGAAATATGAAACCAGTGCAAGTTTTACAAATGACCATACAAATACCAAAATTATTAAAGATAATTTGAACAGCAATGAAAATTCATTGCATCTAAAAGCGAAACTAAAAAAACGTTTTTCAAGCAACGCACGCTTAAGTTTTGGGACTGAATATTTTAACACCAATTATGATGAAAGCTATACTCCAATAAACACCGACGCATTTAAATACGGGTTTAACAATAGTATTCTGGCCTCTTTTATAGAAGCTGATATTTTCTTTTCGAAGAATTTAGCTGCAAAAGTAGGTATTAGAGCAGAAAACACAAGTATATTAAATGAATTCACCCTTTCTCCAAGAGCGTCCGTTTCTTATAAATCTGGCAAAAACAGTCAGTTTTCATTCGCTTATGGACAGTTTTATCAAAATCCAAAAAATGACTATTTAAAATTTAGTCAAGATTTTGATTCTGAAAATACATCGCATTTAATTGCCAACTTTCAATCTGTAAAACAAGGTCAGATTTTTAGAATTGAAGCTTATCATAAAGCCTATAATAGTTTGGTAAAGTATTCCGATCTTCAACCAAACTTTACAAGTGACTTTAACAACAACGGCGATGGCTTTGCAAAAGGATTTGATATTTTCTGGAGACAGAATGGAAAAATAAAAAACACAGATTATTGGGTTTCCTATTCATACTTAGATACAGAGCGAGATTATAGAAATTATCCAACGGCCGCAAGACCGAGCTTTGCATCAAAGCATAACTTATCAATTGTAACAAAACATTGGATTAAAGATTGGAAAAGTCAAATTGGTTTTAGTTATCAGTTTGCATCTGGAAGAAATTACACAAACCCAAATGAACCTGGATTTTTAAACAATGAAACTAAAAATTTTAATAATTTAAGTTTTAACTGGGCCTATTTAATAGATCCCCAAAAGATTTTATATTTCTCTATAAACAATATTTTAGGAACTAAAAACGTCTTTGGTTACGATTATAAAAACACCCCTAATACAAAAGGTAATTTTGATAGACAAGCGATTATACCAAATGCTGATAGTTTCTTTTTTGTAGGTTTCTTCTGGACCATTAGCGATGATAAAAAGTCGAATCAATTAGATAATTTATAATTTTTTTTGAAGCTATTTCCTGCTTTCTATTATATCTTTTTCTTTAATTCGACAGAAAAAAAATTAAAGCAAGCCCCTAATAAAATAGTTTTTAAATAATAACAGCAAACTTTAAAAGAAAAAGGATGCCATTTCAATCAGGGCTAAAACATATCGAATATCTTAAAAAAACAATCTTAATTAAAACATAAATGTAATCCTAACTGCTAAAAACCAAAGACGAACAACTAACTTTACAACTCATCAATAAAAAAACACAATTCGGTATATTTCTTGTTTTAAATATCTGGAAACATCTGATATTTGAAACATCAATAATAAATAAAACTACACTCATGAAAAAGATACTTTTAACAATCCTGATCCTCTTCACCGCCATTTTATCCGCTAGCGCGCAAGAAGAAACGTTTAATTTAACCATAAACATTGCGGGTTTAAGCTCTGATAAAGGGAGTTTATTAGTTGGTGTTTACCGCACAGAAGAGAACTTCTTAAAAAAGTCATTTAAAAGTGGTATAATAAAAATTATAAATAAAAAATCTAGTGTAACTTTTAAGAACATCCCAAAGGGAGTTTATGCCGTTTCATTTATACATGATGAAAATGATAATAAAAAAATGGACACCAATTTTATAGGAATTCCAAAAGAAGATTTTGGTTGTTCTAACAATGCAAAAGGTTTTATGGGACCTCCAAAATATGAGGATGCCAAATTTCAATTAACGGAAAACAAAACAATCAACATCAAAATTTAAAACCATATAACATGAAAAAATCAATCTTAATTATCGCACTTTTATGTACCGTAATTAGTGCAGCACAGTCAAAATATCAAACAGGAATGCAAAAAGCGTTTGGCCTTTGGGAACAAGGAAAAATGACGAAAGCTTCACAACTTTTTGAAAGAATATCGAAAGCGGAACCTACAAAATGGAAACCTGCTTATTACGCAGCAACTGTAGAAATTTTAGGAAGTTTTGGTTTAAAAGATGAAGCCATTTTACAAGCAAAATTAACCAAAGCACAAGAATTTTTAGATGTTGCAAAATCGAACTCAGAAAACAATCCTGAAATTATAATTACACAAGCATTATTAAATACAAGTTATATTGCTTTTGATGGCCAAAAATACGGAATGACATTATCAGGAAAAAACAGTCAATTGTATGCAAAAGCATTGGCAATTGCACCTAGCAATCCCAGAGTTATTTTAGGATATGCAGAATGGAATATGGGTGCTGCAAAATTCTTTGGAAAATCTACACAACCTTATTGTGATCAAGTTAAAAGAGCTATGCAATTAGGGAAAGAAGAAAAAATTGATGAAGAATTTTATCCGAAATTCATAAAATCAAGAGCTGAAGAAATTTTAAAAGGGTGTGCCAAATAATAAGTACTTCAACTGCAGTTTTCAGTCAAAAACCAACTGAAAACTGCGATTGAAAACTGAAATTTTATTTAAGTATTTTGGCAATCAAATCTTGTTTGGCTTTCTCATCATCCCCAAATAACCAACGCAATGTATTGTCTTCCCAAATTTGATCATACTGTTTTTGGTTGATAATATCTCGGTCTCTCGCTAAATCTAAAATTTTACCTGGATAAGACGATTGCTCATCACTTTCCATTTCTCCTAACGGATACGGATCATCTAAACCCATTAATACTTGATTAGAACCTTGTCTTTCAATCATTAATTTCAAGGAATCTGTATCATGCACCAAGGTGTCAAAAAAGATATTTGGATGACCAACTGCTTTTCTTGGGTGCGTTTTTCCTTCAAATAAATCGGGTCTTCCATCAAAACCTTGAATCCTTCTTCCTAAATTCATTTGCGCCAACTGACCTCCATGCGCAAAACAAGTTCTTATGTTGGTAAAACGTTCTTGCATTCCGTTTAAGGTATAAAAATGATAGGCATCTCCACACTGTGCCAACATCCAAATTAAATGAAAACGCCAATTGGTATTTTCTAATTTTATCATTTTATCTCCATCATAAGGATGAATTTCAATCGCCAATTTGTACTTATCTGCCAATTCAAAAATACGATCATTTTCTTCATCGAAAACACAACGCCATTGACCAATAGAATCCATAAAATGTGTTGGTAAGCACAACACTTTTAAACCTAATTCTTCAACACAACGTTTCATCTCATCCAAGGCGCCGTAAATAAAACCAGGATGCACCACAAAACCACAGGTAAATTTATCTGGATGATTGTGTTGCACTTTGGCATTAAAATCGTTCTGAAAACGCAATGCTTTTTTCATTTCTTCCAAACGCAAACCGTTTCCATATAATTGAGAAAGATTTAAAACGACGGCATGATCTAGTTTATTTTTTTCCATCCAAATTAATTTCTCATCTAAGAAAAAACTAGAATCTGTTACAGGTCGTTTCCATCCTTTTTGCAACATATGTTTTCGCTCATCATCCACCCAAAAAATTTCTTTATCCTTCATAAATGAAGGAATTTCCTCTGGATAAGGCAATAAATGTGAATGTCCGTTTATGCGTAGTTTTCGTTTCATTTATTAATTTTTAATATGAAATACTGATAACAAAAAAACAGTGATTTTTCTTGCAAAATTACAATTACCACCAATTCTCTAGCTGATAAAAAAGAAATATTCTTAAATAATTTGTTAAAATAAAAACAGGGTAAATACTAAGAGTAACAGAGCTCTTAGAATGTAATTGCTGTAATATTTATTTTGAGTTACCCATACTTATTTTATTTTTTTAGGAGCAGCCATAACTTCTCCACACTTAATACAAGTACATTTTTTGGTATCTGAATAGTACTTATCAAAAATTATAGGCATATCTGTTTCAATATTATCCAGAGCAAATTCTTCTCTGTATAATTGATTTCCACAACTTTCACAATACCATTCTAGCGCATCTAACATTCCTTTAGAACGCGGATACTCTATAACCAAACCAACTGTGTTTTCTTTTCTTTGCGGTGAATGCGGCACTTTTCCTGGTAATAAATAAATATCTCCTTCATTAATTTCTACATCAATCAGTATGCCTTTGTCATCAATAATCTTTAAGATCATATCCCCTTCAACTTGGTAAAAAAACTCTGGAGTTTCATTATAATGGTAATCTTTTCTATTATTTGGCCCACCAACAACCATCACAATATAATCGCCATTATCCCACACTTGTTTGTTACCAACGGGTGGCTTTAATAAATGACGATGCTCATCAATCCACTTTTTAAAATTTAAAGGTTGTACTAGATTGCTCATATTCTTTAGATTTTTTTTGACTTTTAGAAACTAGCGTCAAAACTGCTTAAAGGTAGTTAAAATTGTCTTGGTTCTTAAAATCTTGTTTCTATTATAACGATTTCGTTCTTCCTCCATCAACAGGAACATTAATTCCGTTGATAAAACTTGCTCTTTCACTTGTTAAAAACACAATGGCTGCAGCGACTTCCTCTGGTTCTGCAAAACGCTTTGCTGGTGAAGCATTTTTCATAGCTTCTGCAATAGCCTCAAACGACTTTCCTGTCTTTGTAGCTTTGTTGTTTATAATTTCATTTAAACGTCCTGTTCCTGTTGCTCCTGGTAAAACGTTGTTTACTGTAATTCCGAATTCACCTAACTCATTTGCCAAGGTTTTAGACCAACTTGCGACCGCTCCACGAATGGTATTTGAAACTCCCAAACCATCTAGAGGTTGTTTTACGGATGTTGAAATTACATTTACAATTCTACCAAAACACTGGGTTTTCATAAACGGTACTAATGCCTGGACCAAAATATGATTACATTTTAAATGCTGTGTAAACGCACTTTCAAATTCTTCGATTTTTGCATTGAATACAGGACCTCCTGCTGGACCTCCCGTATTATTTACTAGAATATGAAACTGTAATTTTGTGGATTCTAAAACCTCCTTCAATTCTTTTGGTTTCGAAAAATCAGCAATCAAATAATTATGCGATTGATCTCCATTAGAAGGCAATTCTAATAAAACAGCCTTTAACTTCTCTTTATTTCTAGCGATTAAAGTTACGTTTGCTCCTTCTTCTGCTAGTAAAATTGCAGTTGATTTTCCGATTCCTTGGGTGCTTCCGCAAACTAAGGCATTTTTGTTTTTTAAGTTTAATTCCATAATTTGATTTCTATATCTATGTCTGGTCGAGCGCAGTCAAGACCGCAATTATTTATCTGGATTATATTTATGATGCGATGCATTTCTACATTCTGATAAAATTTCTAACATGACAAAATCATCATTTGTTAGCGCTAGTTTTTTCTTTATACTCCAATTTTAAATTTTCTTTTCAAAATAAATTAGTTGTTCAACGTCATTAAAAACTTGATGAAAAATTAATTATAAAGATATTCTTTTGAAAGTAAGATAACTTTTATTTAATCCTTTTGCTGTGCATTGAATCTTCTTTCGATATTATTTGTAAATCCTCTTTAAAGTAAATTATCAGAACATTTTAAAATATAAATAAAATACGTTTTCATAATAAACTCTCAAGAATTAAGCTTGCTGCTTTTAATCAAAAACTATGTTGATTTCTGCACTACTCGAGCAGACCGTTTAATTTTAATTAATTTCTTATCATTAATCTAATCTTCAAAGCTTTTTCAAAATGATGCAATTGATACGCTTCAATCCACCACTTTGCAACTTCCTTCAATAAAATTAGATATTCCTTTTTAATTTAAGAAAAAGTATGCAATAGTACTCCTAGATTTTCTCCTATTTTGACAATTTTATCATTACAATTTTGATTGATTTATTCTTGAATTTCTCTATTCATATTGAATACAAATATTTTTTGCTTCTGTAAAAAAACGCAACGCTTCAAACCCACCTTCTCTGCCAACTCCTGAGTCTTTTTGCCCACCAAAAGGCGTTCTTAAATCTCGTAACATCCATGTATTTACCCATACAATTCCTGTTTGTAATTGTTTAGAAAACTGCATCGTTCTATTTAAATTATTTGTCCATAAAGTTGCTGACAATCCGTATTTAACTTCATTTGCCAAAGTTAACGCTTCTTCATCCGTTTTAAATGACATTAATGTTACCACGGGTCCAAAAATCTCTTCTTGATTCAGCCTGCATTTATTATCAAAAACCTCTATAATTGTGGGTTGTAAATAATACCCATTTTCACTTCCTTTCACTTCTACTTTGTTTCCTCCAAAAAGAACCTTTCCTCCTTCTTGTGCTGCGAGATCAATATAAGATTTTACTTTTTCTAAATGTTCTTTAGAAACCAAAGCTCCAATAGTTGTTTTTTCATCGGATGGATTTCCTACTTTTAACCGCGCTACTTTTTCAATAAAATCTTTTTTAAATTGGGCATAGATTTTTTCTTCCACCAAAATTCTACTTCCGCATAAACAAATCTGTCCTTGATTTGCAAACGAAGAGCGAATTGTTGTTGTCAACATTTTCTCATAATCGCAATCTGCAAAAATAATATTCGGATTCTTACCTCCTAACTCTAATGATAATTTTTTAAACATTGGGGCTGCAACGCTGGCAATATAGGCACCTGTTTTTGTTCCGCCTGTAAACGAAATTGCTTTGATATTTGGATGCGCTACAATTGCCTGTCCTGTTGAAGTTCCTAAACCGTGTACAATGTTCAAAACACCTTTTGGAAGACCCGCTTTATTACAAATATCACCTAATAAATAAGCGGTCATTGGTGTAATTTCACTCGGTTTTGCTACTACGCAATTTCCAGCCGCAATTGCTGGCGCAATTTTCCATGTAAATAAATACAGTGGCAAGTTCCAAGGCGAAATACAACCTACAACTCCGATTGGCTGACGAAGCGTAAAATTAACTGCGTTTAAGCCAATACTTTCATGTGATTCTGATGAAAACTGTGTAATTGCATTTGCAAAAAACTGAAAGTTACTTGCAGCTCTAGGAATATCAACTTCTTTTGCTAAACTGATTGGTTTTCCATTATCTTTTGATTCTGCTTCCGCTAAAAAGTCTAATTTCTCTAAAATTAAATAGGCTATTTTAGAAAGGATTTTACTTCTTTCTTCTAAGGATGTATTCGACCATTTTGGAAAAGCTTCTGCTGCAGCTGCGTATGCTTCTTCTACATCTTCTTTTGATGAATTTGGTATATGACCGTATACTTCTCCAACTGCTGGATTAAAATTATCTAAATATTTACCAAAAACTGGATTTACAAATTGGCCGTTGATATAGTTTTTTATGTTCAATTTATTTATTTTCTAAGTTTACGAATGTATATAAAGAATTTAATCATTGTTTTAGTTTTTGTTAAGTCCAAAATCGACTATTTAAAACAAAAGTATAGTGGAGTAAATATTTTTAGTTTCCAAATGCTGCTCAGATAATCCATAAATCCCACCAATTGTCTGATTGAGTTCACTAAATAGTTTACTTCATTCAGAATTATAAATTCTCATTTAATGCCCTTTTTTATGTTCATATTAAATAATTTTTTTTTCTAACCAATCCATAGGAATTTCTTGACTACAAAATTCTAAATGAATGACTCTCCTATCATTTTCTGAGAAAGACTTTTGAGAGGAATGCAATAACAAAGGTTTCATCAACATAATCCCTCCTTTTTCAACATTACAAGTTACTTCTTCTCCTTCTTTTGATGCGTCAAAGTTTTCATCCACTCTAATAATTCCTCTTTTATGAGATTTTGAAATTACTTTTAAAACCCCATTTGTTTCATCCGTTTTATCTAAATGAATTCTGACAGTTACGATGTTTTCTAAAATACTTAAAGGCGGAATTACACCTAATTGTCCTTTTTTATTCGTCCAACTGCAATACCCTTCTTGCGCTATTTTATTTTTAACACTAACACTTAAATCTTGATGATAACTCACAAACCAATTAGATTTACTAGGTTTGTTAAAATAAATAGCTTTTGATAAAAAATAATCCTTGTCACAAATTGTATTTAATAATTCTTTGAATAACTTATTTTCAAAAATAGTTTCTTGAAGTTTTGGAAATCTATTTAATAACTGTCTTTCTGAAAAATCAAAATTATATACTGCTATTAAATTGTTAATTTCAGCCAACTCACTTTCACTAAAAAAAAAATCAGTTATTGAAAATCCGATTTCATTAAGTTCTTTTTTATGTTGATTAAAATTATACATGTTTACAGCTTTTAATAAGCGAAGTATTATAAGTTCGTATTTAAAATAGATAAACAAATTTTAATTCCTTGCCTAATATTTCCAATTCTGATATTCTCATTTGGGTTGTGCTGATTGTTATCCATGTTCACCATAGGAACAATAATCGCAGGAATATCTAATTCCGTAATCGCAGGAATAATTGGCACAGTGCCTCCCATCGTTCTAATACTCACTGGTTTTTTACCAAATGATGTTGTTAAAGACTTACGTAATTTTGCGCCAAAAAGTGAGTTTAACGGCGTTCTAAAAGCATTTACTCCTGCATCTTTTTTAAAAGTTACAATTTTAGAGTTTTCTAGTCTTTCAATATCTGTTGGCGCTCTATCTAAAATCAAAAACCCTTGCTCTTTAATATGATTTTTAATTTTATCTAACTGCATTTGTCCATCAGTTTCTATCACTAAACGAACATCAATATCTGCAACAGCATATTCTGGAATAATTGTTTTTAAACCCTCTCCCTTCCATGAAGTCCCAATTTGTCTTATATTTAAAGTTGGGTACTGCAAAGCTTCTTGATAATTATTCCCAACATTTTCTGCTTTATGAATCAATAAAGCAGTATTAATATCTGCTGTATTATCTGGAACTGCATTCAGAATATCAGACACATTTTCAGGAATAATAATTCCTTTGTAATACTCCTTAATGAGTACTTTTCCATCATCAGATTTCATGGTAGCTAGCAACCTAGACAAGGTAAAAACTGGATTTGAAACATAGTTCCCATAATGTCCACTATGCTGTGGAAATTTAGATCCATAGGTTGTAATACTGCACGTGGCAATACCCCTGCAACCAAATGTTAAAGTTGGATGATTGGAATTATGCGCCGGACCATCCATAATAATCATATAATCTGACTCGTAAATTTTCTTGTATTTTTTTAAGGTGGAAAGAAATCCTTCAGAGGAATATTCTTCTTCTAAATCAAAAATAATTTTAATATTAAATTTCGGATTTAAGTGTTGCTTTTGCATCAATTCTAAAGCTGACAGCATCATTATAATCGGTGCTTTGTCATCTGCGGCCGCTCTTCCAAAAATTCGCCAATCATCATTAATATTTCCTTTTAAATTAGACCAGGGAATTGCTTCCCATTTTCCATCTAATTTTTGTTCTTTTAAAACGGGAATAAATGGATCTTTTTGATTCCACATTTTAGCATTTACCGCTTGTCCATCTAAATGAAAGTAAAACAGCACTGTTTTAAATGCTGGGTCCACAATTCTTTCGGCAAATAATACAGGCAATGTTGGCGATGCTAATGTTTTGAGTTGAAAACCAACTTTTTGATACCTATTTTTGACCCAATCAATGTTTTCGTGCATTTTCTGAACATCTGAAGGCAAATTAGGAATGCTCACAAACGCTCTATGACTCACCAACACTTCCGGAAGTTTAACACTTATTTTCGCGTCCCAATTTTCTTGAGCATTCGTAAAGTTCAGAATTAAAATAAGAAATGATATGGTAGCTATTTTTTTCATTATTTCTTTTTATAAGCAGTCACCTTAATCTCCACTACCAAATCTGGATGTGGCAATTGATGCACCGCAACGGTTGTTCTTGTCGGACCCGTTTCTTTCTCAAAAAATTCTGCATAGGCTTTATTGTATCCTGCAAAATCATTCATGTTCACTAAAAATGAAGAAACATCAACGACATCTTTT
>Ga0209712_10002269_pt1 | contig 15943 bp, 16 predicted proteins | sample ArcOceMetagenome_FD_187443 | JGI IMG/M metagenome (GOLD analysis project Ga0209712, IMG submission 187443) | Marine eukaryotic phytoplankton communities from Arctic Ocean - Arctic Ocean - Greenland ARC118M Metagenome (SPAdes) (version 2) | ecosystem: Environmental > Aquatic > Marine > Oceanic...
AAACATGAAAAGAATAATTTCCATAACCGCAGCATTACTAATAACTTTATGCTCCTGGGCACAAAGCCCAGAGAAGCTGAGCTATCAATCCGTAATCAGAAATGCAGGTAACGACTTAGTGGTCTCTGCCGGAGTAGGTATGCAAATAAGCATCTTACAAGGGTCGGTTTCTGGTACGTCAGTGTATGTAGAAACACAAACACCATCCACCAACATTAATGGATTGGTAAGTATAGAGATCGGCACCGGCACGGTAGTTTCGGGTGCATTTAACTTAATAGACTGGAGTACTGGACCCTACTTTATAAAAACAGAAACCGACCCAGCGGGAGGTACTACTTATACTATAACAGGTACCAGCCAATTAATGAGTGTTCCTTATGCGTTGTACGCAAAGACATCAGGCAACGGAGCAGGCCCGGCAGGAGCAGATGGAAATGACGGAGCTGACGGAGTAGATGGAGCAACTGGACCCCAAGGCCCTCAGGGCAACATCGGTTCTAGTGGAGATGATGGAGTAGATGGAACTGATGGTATTGGTATTGCCCAAACCCTATATGTTTCTGGAGACACGTTATTTATAAGTAGTGGGAATTATATTATTTTACCATCATCAGCACCCACTTTATTAGGTTGTACAGATTCTACAGCACTTAATTATAACTCTTTAGCAAATACGGATGACGGTTCATGTATAATTCCTTTTTCTGGAGGCATAGGTGATACTCATCAAGGAGGAATTGTCTTTTACTTGGATGGAAATGGCGGAGGCTTAATAGCTGCCCCTACAGACCAATCTACTGGTGCAGAATGGGGTTGTTATGGAACTCAAATTTCTGTAGCCACTGGCACTGCAATAGGCACAGGTGCTCAAAACACGATTGACATAGAAGCAGGATGTACAACATCTGGAACAGCAGCAGATATATGTGCTAATCTAACTCTTGGTGGTTACAGTGATTGGTTTTTACCTTCCGAGGGGGAATTGGATATTATGTATCTAAACATAGGCCAAGGAGATGCTAATGGATTAGGAAATGTTAGCATTTTTGCTTCTACTTACTACTGGAGTTCTACGGAGTTCGGTAGCCATAGCGCGTGGGGCATTTTTTTCGGCCATGGTGCTCACGGTTACATCGGTAAGAGCTCCACAACCAGTAGCGTGCGTGCAGTTCGAGCTTTTTAGTTATTTAATTATTTATCAATTTAAATAGTGCCGCGTAAGCGGTCGGTTTTTATTTTTTAAAAATGGCATTACATACTGAGTTACCGGTTTACAGAGATACTTATAAATTAGTTTTAGAAGTTTTTATAAGCACCAAAAATTTCCCTAAAGAATACAAGTATAGTTTGGGTAGAGATTTAATGTAGAGATGTAATCGTAATAATGAGTCATCGGGGTGTTGTTTTGCTCTGACCTACTGTAACATATTCTCTTATAAATACCTAAAAATAAGTGGTTTACAGAAGGTATGTTTCAGTGTTCATTTTAACACGGCCGTAACCCTTTATTCATTCTCATAATCATGCACAAATGTGATGTGAGGACTGCTGGCCATCAAGTTAGGATTTGTTCCTTCAATTCCCTCAGGAATAGCCTCCTTGCGTGTTTCGTAATAAGTTGCCCAACTAGGCATTGGGTTTCCTGTGCTGTCGTTAAATGTCATTGGGTGAGTAAGAAAAGGAATAGAATCTTTAGGTAAATCTTGAGAAGAAAACATTTTGTAAACCAATTCGGAGCAATAATAAGAATCGTCTTCCCATAAAAAAATATCATCATAAGGCGTATCTAATCTTTCGAGGGCATACTCTATTGCTTTAGAAATGTAAGGTTGGTAATAGCTATCGAGTCTGGCAACGGTGGTTTGAGATTTGTTGAATTTATTTTTATTCCTGTTCAGAAACTTTATAATAGGAGTTAGGCAAATTCCTTCTTTTGGAATCGCCTCCACTACAAACCATTTTTCATCTTTTTGCAATGCCATGCCAACATGCGAATAATTTTTAGAAAATGAAGTTGCAGTTACCTCTTTAATCGCATTATCTATTTCGCCTGTTCCTGTATTTTGAAACAGTAAATCTCCCTGTTTTATTTCGAAATTAGTATTACTTTGATTGCTATTGCAACTCAACAAAGCAAAGGAGAATACAAGGAGGATATAAGTTTGCTGTAGGGTTCTATTCATGATTGTTTCGCTGTTAATTTCAGGACGGATGTTTTAAACTGTCGGTATGGTTATAGTAGCATGGTTTTTCTGATAGCTGTAGAGAGTTTTTGTGGGTTATTTCCGCTCCGCCTTTTAATCATTTTAACCGAGTGTTATGTTAACCAAATTGTAGCGGGTGACTGAATTATAAACGAACTAGAGAAAAGAACTGGTGGATTTTGAGTCCAGCATCTTTTAGATTAAATAATTCCCAGACCTTTGTAAGGTTTTATTTTCATAGGACTATTCACCTTGAATTCTATCTCATCGCCTAGCTTAATGGTGTTTCCGCTTCTTCTGTTTTGGTTATCATTCATGTGAATAATCTTTAACATGAACTTGTAGTTTCTCGCATTATTAGAGATGTTCTTATTTAGAAGAACTCCATGATATAGTTCATCTACAGTAGTATCAAATTCCCACTTGTCTCCGCAGAAGTCCTCTATTATGTCTATATCATAGCCTGATGAAGTAGAGTAGTAAGGAGCTATAAGTGTAACGGTATCTCCTACGTTGTAATCTTGAAAATAGTGCACCGCGGTTTCATTAAGGTATTTCTTGCACTCTCTCACAGGTATCCATCTTTCCATTAATTCTTTATAATGATTCTGCAGATCGTATAATGAATCCTGCAGGTAATCTTCATAACAGTCAGATAGCGCTTTGGGCAGAATATCCAGGTCTCCTAAACCATTCTTTTTAAAAACGTCAAGTAAAGAATCATCTGTCAGCAGCTGTGCTTTAGCATACTGTCTTATGGATTCATATTCCTGGCTAGTCAATTCGGGGTCAGCTACTTTAAATCTTCTCTTTTGCTCCTTTGGAAAAGTTTGGTCTAAATTGTTAAATACAGTTTCTTTAGCAGAATCTAGTTCAGTTTTAGGGCCAGAACCGCATGAAGAACTAACTAAAATTAGAAAAAGGAAAGGAAGTAGATTTTTCATAAAATAAGATTGCTAAACGAAGGTAGGATATTATTTAGAAATGAAAAGAGAAAGTGAGATTGGCTCAAGTCTTAAATAATAAAAATGATGGACCAATTTTCTGCTGAATCCTATAAATTTGCACCAGCCGTATTGGCTAATAAATTAAATTGATTGTATGGCATTTGTTAAGTGGATTGGAGGAGCTCTTGGTTTTGCTATGGGAGGACCTATAGGGGCATTAATGGGGTTTGCATTTGGTTCTATGTTTGATGGAGCAGAAGAGGACCCTTCTCAGCGCAGAATAAATCCTGGAAAGGGAGGTAGGGCAGCAGGGTATGAGCGCTACCGTCATCAAACCAAACAAGGAGATTTCGCAGCTAGTTTACTTATTCTTTCAGCTGCGGTGATGAAGGCTGATGGAAAACACTTGAAGTCTGAACTAGATTACATCCGAGAATTTTTCCAACGACAGTTTGGGGATGAGCAAGCTGCTTACCATATGGGTGTGCTTAAGGAACTTCTGAAGAAAGATATTCCCCTAAGAGAAGTATGCGGCCAGATTAAGTACTTCATGGAACATCCGGCACGTCTTCAGCTAATGCATTTTATGTTTGGTATAGCTTTGGCAGATGGACATGTGCATAGCTCGGAAGAAAGAGTAATCAGTCAAATGGCTTCTTATCTAGGCATTAGTTCTAGAGATTACCAGTCTATTAAAGCTATGTTTTATAAAAATGACGCTGCCAGCGCTTATAAAATATTAGAGATAGATAAAAACGTAACAGAGGCCGAATTAAAGAAAGCACATAGAAAGATGGTGAAAAAGTACCATCCAGATAGACTTAAAGGTCTTGGAGAAACTCAAATGAAGGCTGGTGAATCCAAGTTTATTGAGGTTCAGAAAGCGTATGAAAACATTAAGAAAGAGAAAGGGTGGAATTAAGGTTTAATTATTAATTCTAATACTGGGTTGTTTGAAGTTTGAAGTCTTGCTTCTTAACTCTAAATTTCTTTTTTCAATATACGAATCACTCGATAGAACTCTTCAGAGTAGCTAGAACATAAAGAATATTTTTTTTCTTGAATTTTGAACTCTAGAGTAGCAGCATGAAGCATCATAGTATCCATGTGGTACGTCTCTTTCCAGAGTTTATTCTGTTTATTACATCCATGAGGCCTGTCGCCAAGAATAGGGTGGAAGACATGTGCCATATGCCTTCTTATTTGATGCATTCTGCCAGTAGTCGGGCTAAGTTCTATTAATGAATATCTGCTCGTTTTATGCGAGCCAGAAGCCAAAAGAATCTCGAACCTTTCTAGTGTTTTGTATTCTGTAATAGCCTCTTGCAGATTTCCTTTTTCAGACTTTAAAGAATAGTCGATTACTTGAGCATCTGGAGTGAATCCTCTCACTATAGACAGGTATGACTTTTCTACTTTTCTCTCCTTAAATAATTCAGAGGCTTCTTTATGGGCTTTTTCATTCAGCGCAAAAAGGAGTACACCGCTTGTTTTTCTATCTAGTCTATGACATGGATATACATGCAGATCGAGTTGGTCCCTTAGGCGTTGCAACGCGAACTCTTCTGCATCCTTAGCTAGCTTACTTCTATGAACTAGTAGGCCGTGTGGCTTATTAATGGCTACATAAGAGTCGTCTTGGAAAATTATTTCTAACTCCAATTCTAGTTTGATTCAACTTCTTGAGTAGAAATATTCTTAGCCAATTTCTTCTGATACCTTCCTTGCACTAAATCTACTATTACCAGAACAAGGATTACGAAATAGAAGGTAGTCTGGCTCATCGGAACAATTTCATTTCCGAAGATCCTTAAATGAGCTAAATGCCCGCCTTCAGTGACTAACATTATTCCTACGATGAAAAGAATAAACAAACCAAGAACCTCGTACATTCTATTTTTAGCTAAGAAAACAGAAATTCTATCTGCCAAGAGAAGCATTAATAACCCGCTAGACACTATGGCTATAGTCATAATTATAAACGCAGTGGTAGGGTCTTCTATATCACTAGTAAGACCTATAGCTGCCAGAATAGAGTCGAATGAAAACACTAGATTCATGAGCACGATACTAGCAATCACAGAATTACTCGACTTCCCTTTTCTCTCCTTTTGATCTGCAGCTACATCAAGGTCCTCAGTAGCTATCATATGCCAAATCTCTTTTATAGCAGTGTAGATTATAAAACCTCCACCCACAAGCACGATAAGACTATGACCATTGAAAGCAAATTTCAAATATCCTTCGACCTCACCTGTTAAGAATGATAAGGGCTCCTGGAAAAAGTCTATAACACGAATTAGCACAAAGAGCAAAACAATCCTTAGTGCTATAGCTATTAGAATACCAACTTTTCTAACTCTAGGCTGTTGATCTAGAGGAGCTTTTTTAGACTCCAGTGAAATATATAATAGATTATCAAACCCTAAAACGGCCTGTAATAATACAAGCATTAATAAGGTAAATGCAGCTTCCAACATGTGTTAAATTTTAAGGCAATGTTACAAAAAAATAGCTCTGACCCCTTTTCTATTCGAGAAGTGAATGTGTAAGATGACCTCTTTGATAACAGTTGAATAGTGAGGACTTATACCGTAAATAAAAGCAAAGAATTTTGAGTTATAAGCAGACTAGAGATTTCATGAGGGGATTTCTAAATGAATAAATTACTTTTGCCTAAAAATTAAAGTAAATGACTGCAGAAATACACACAGCAAAAGGCCTTATGAAGGTGGAGTTTTATCAGAAAGATGCTCCTAATACAGTAAAGAATTTCACGGATTTGAGTAAAAAAGGATTTTATGATGGGCTCACATTTCATAGAGTTCTTCCTGATTTCGTAATCCAAGGTGGTTGTCCACAGGGCACCGGAGTAGGTGGTCCAGGTCATGAAATCGACTGTGAGTTAGATGGTGGAAATCAATTTCATGATAAAGGTGTTTTAAGCATGGCTCACGCAGGTAGAAATACAGGTGGGTCACAATTCTTTATCTGCCACAGTAGAAATAATACTTCTCATTTAGACGGAAATCACACGTGTTTCGGTAAGGTAGTAGAAGGTGCAGATATCATAGATGCTATCAAAGAGGGTGACAAAATTGAAAAAATAGTAGTGATAGACTAAGGTTTGGAAAACATAGTTGAAAAAAAAAGGCTTTTTATTAAAAGCCTTTTTTTGTTTATAAGAAAGTCAAAAGCCTCCCATAATGCTTATAGCGGGAGGCTTATGAATTAATTATTGTGTTTATTTTAGAGAAATAGAGTATTAACCTAATAGAACCAAACTCAATCTATTTCTTTAAACCAAGGAAGGATGTTCAACGTTTTGAACGTTCCATGGGCATTATCTATAGGTATATACAAATGGAAAATTCATGGGTTGCGTAGATTTAACAACTAAATCTATTTTTTTAGGTAATCATTTGATAAGTAGTTACATAAATTCAATAATCACTTTTCCTTTTACTCTCCTTTCGGAGAGTTCGGAGAAGGCTTTATGTGCCTCTGTGAATTGAAATGTCTTATGTATACTAGGTTTTAGTCTTCCTTGATCGTATAGCTCTGTGAGGGCCTTCATATTGTCTCTAGCTATCTCAGGATGTTTTTTGCTAAACGTACTCCAGAATACTCCTATTATAGCAGCGCCTTTAAGCAGGGGTAGGTTTAGTGGAAGCTTGGCTATAGATCCAGAAGCGAATCCGATCACTAATAACTTCCCTTCCCAGGATAAGGATCTAAAGCTAGCTTCGGAGTGTTTGCCGCCTACCATATCACATATCACATCTATACCGTCTGCCGCAGTTTCTTTTAACCTTAGTTTTAAGTCTTCTTTCTCATAATTAATAGTAAAGTCAGCTCCTTGAGTTAGGCAGAACTCAGCTTTTTCATCAGATCCTACGCAGGCTATTGTTTTACAGCCTAATGCTCTAGCCAATTGCAACGCTGCTACTCCGACTCCACCTGAAGCTCCTAGAATGGCCACAGATTTCCCAGGAGAAATGGAGGCTCTATTAATTAAGGCATGATATGCCGTTCCATAGGCTACAGTAAACGCTGCGGCCTCATTAAAGCACATATTTTTTGGCGTAGCAAATACATTTTCTACCTGAACAGCCGTGAATTCTCTTATAGCACCAGTAATCATATGTGCCATTACTTTATCTCCTTTTTTAAAGAGGTGAACGTTTTTCCCTACGTATTCTATAATTCCTGAAACTTCTCTTCCAGGCACGAATGGAAGCGTGAGTCCATACTGATCTAATCCTTGAATGGTAAGCGTGTCTGGGAAATTAAGTGCAGCAGAATGAACTTTAATTAGAACTTCATCAGATTTCACACTTGGAATAGGAGTATCTATAATTTTTAAGTCAGACGGACTTCCGTAAGAAGAACATACCAGTGATTTCATGTCTCAAATCTAATCCAAAACCAACTTGAAAGATTATTTTAATTATGATCCTAGGAATGTTTTTCGTGTCTAGGTTCTTCCGTGCTTGAATATAGGATTGAAAGCTATCCAGAACAGCACAGGAAAGAAGTGCATGGGAATAACTAATCCAGGAAATAATTCGGGAGAATCAAGTTCTAAAGGAAGCTGGACAGAAAAAGGATAGATACAACTTAAAAAAGTAAGGGTTAGAAAGGTGATGTTAAACAATACATCTGTAACATCTCCATCGGATAGTTTAGTGCTCAGAAAATAATAGCCAGCTGAAGCAATAAGTGAACCAAATAAGCAGGTCCCCATTACGGAAAAAATATTTATAACATCAGAAAAGTCAACCTGCAAAGAGGTGCTGTAAACTTCACTATAAAATAAACACACTATGGCTGAAACTAGACCCGCTAACAGACCATGTAGAAAAATTTTCTGCATTTAATTAATTAGAAACCGGAATACTTAAATCTATAGCAAGCGTTTGACTAGCTTTTTTATCCATGCCGTTCATGGTGTCTATATTAAACTCCAATCTATTCTCACCAAAAGTACCTTTAAACGTATTGACTTCGAACTGAAAAGGCAAAGTTATTTCTTTCGTGATATCTTTTATATTGAAAATGGATTTAACTCTCTAGTATTATTCGGTTTACGTAAATTATTTGGGTTTAAAAACACCGAGAAGGAGATGGGTGTATATTTATTTTTTAGTGGAATTAGCTATAAATAGACGCCATGTGTTGAATGAATAATCCACAGAAATAATACTAAACCTTAAGAGTTCTCTATTTAAAATAGCTGTAAGGCAGTAACGACTCTTTCCATATTCAACTCACTTATACATTTCGGAGTCTGAAAGATGCATTTGTTAGATACACAAGGTGCACATTCTAAATCAGGTTTTCTAATTATCTTTAAGTTTCGAGAGTTGAATGGTCGGGTATTCCTTTCATCTCCAGCACCGAATATGACGACTGTATTGACTCCGAAAGCATTGGCTATATGCGCTATTCCAGAATCAGTACTTACCACAAAATCCATGCTTCCTACTAATTCAAATAGCTCTTTTAAAGATGTTCTTCCCGCCCAATTTTCAATTCGAAAGTCCTCAGGAAGTAGATTTAAAACTTCCTTCACATAAGGAATCTCTTTATTAGAACCGCTTAAGTAGATCGTGTAATTATTAGTTTCTCCAAGTTTTAATAGCAGGCTTGCAGCACTTTCTACAGGGATTCTTCTAGAGAATGCTTCAGAGTTTATATTTAACAGCAAGTTTTTTTTGACTGGAGTATTACTTACGTGCGAATGCCTCTCCGTGAGGTGCAATGAAGACTTAACTTGAGCTGCATCTATATTTGAGAATTCTTTTAGAAGATGTAAATAGTCATTTACTCTGTGCTGTCCAGTTGGTTTCGCGCATGCTTCACTGAGCAGAAAGTTTCTCATTTCATTCTTAAACCCTATCCGGTTTTTACTCTGTGTAAAATATCCCATCCATGCTGAGGAAAAGGAGTTAGGTAAACAATAGAAAAACTCATAATTGAATTTTTTTGAGAGTTGTTTACCGAATTTATATCCACCTATTAGACCTTTATATTCTTTTTTAGAATAAGTGGAAATTGTATCTATTCCTTCTGTAAAGGCTATGATGTCTTCAAGCCCTTTTTTAATTACGACATGGATTAGATGTTCAGGAAAAGTTTTTTTTACTGCATCTATAAAAGGCAGAGCCATAATGACATCACCTACCCAATTTGGTAACCTTATGAGAATATGCTTCTGGGAATTATCTTTCACTGATTTCATTAAGAGTTTTCAAAGCTAGTAATACTAATAGATTTATAACGTTAAGTTGAGTTAGTATTTTATTAGCGTTTGATAATGTTACAATTAGCGACTAGGCATTATTTACTGAATTCAAAAAGATGCTTCACTTATATTTGAGTTTATTTTGAATGAACGAATTATTGACATACATAGATTATTTGGGAACCCTAGCATTTGCTATTAGCGGAGTTCTGATAGGCACAGAGAAGAAGTTCGATTTATTCGGAGTGCTGATATTAGGATTTGTTACTGCTATAGGCGGAAGTACATTGAGAGATTTGCTTATAGGAGTGAGACCAGTGGGATGGATGCAGAATGAAGTTTATTTATACCTGATTTTCTCGGCTGTTCCTATCGTTTACTTTTTTAAAAGCACCATATTAAAATGGAGAAAAGGAGTTTTTATGTTTGATACTATAGGGATAGGCGTTTTCACCATTATCGGAGTTCAAAAGACACTATCTGTAGGACTTACTCCACTAGTGGCTGTTCTTATGGGAGTCGTTTCTGCCGTTTTTGGTGGAGTGCTAAGAGATGTGCTGTCCAATGAAATACCGTTGATCTTTAGAAAAGAGATTTATGCGTTTGCTTGCCTAGTAGGAGCAGTAACTTTTTTGATCTCCGACTACTTTTTATGGCACGAATTGGCGATTGTAATTTCCATTGCTGTAGTTATTCTGGTGAGGATTTCAGCTATTCTACTAAAGTGGGAGTTGCCGTTTAATGTGAGGACTAAGAATTAGAAATTTAAGTTGATACTATTATCCAGGTTCTCCATATTAGAAAATAAATATGGACCTAGAATTTCTCGTTGAATCGCTTTAGATTTTTCTTCTTTAGCTGTGAAAACGCTTGTAAAAGAATCATTATTAAAGGATATTCCACGCGTATTTACTTGAATATAGAAAACTACAAACGCTGCTGAGAAGACGCCTACGGTTAGTTCTTTTTTTCTTCTGTTAATGAGCAGTATTAAACTATTTATAATCACTACAGATGCTGCGATAAGAAATAGATCGTAGTTATTCCACCACCATATTTTCCCCAATCCACCGTAATATTCAGTAGAAGGAAAAAGCAATCGTACTCCATTCCAAGAGCCTGATGGAGTAATCATATCCTCCAACAAATGCATCACATAACCTATGATAAAGGATACCATACCTAGCTTTCCATCATGCCATCTAGTAGATAATCTAGCCTTTAACGGGCGTTTATTTCTGTTGGTTAAACCGCCTATAAGCCACCACACAAGTGGTGCTAAAAATGCCATAGATAAAGAGTGCATGAACCCGTGATGAGAATACCACAGTTTACCAAAGTAGATTTGTCTACCGGTATGGTTAAAGCCAAAAGTCTGTCCGATGACAGAATCAAACTTAGACCATAAGGAAAGAGCATCTAGATCAGGCATAGCACCCGCTAAAGTCCCCGCTAAAATGATGTAAAGTTTAGATTTAAACTTCCTTTTAGAAAATGCAGCTACCACTGTTCCGGCAGCTATTCCTGTTACTGTATGTGATAAAATATCCATTAGATTCCAAAATGGTAAAGAAAATAAAAAGGAGCGGGGTAGATTATTTGCTCTTAAGTAGTTGTTGACATTCAGTCTGATAAAAACTAGATTAGTTTCTTTTAGTTTTACGCCAAAGATTCTAACTCTAGCTCGAAATCATAACGCAAATCTTCATGGACGAGTAGCATTTTTTTCTTGATCATGTCTAGCTGCCTGCTAAATAGATTAGCCAGTGTAACATTATAATCAATGCTCGGGTTCAGCTCCCTCATTTCATGACAGAAGTAAATTAGAAGTTCTATTTCAGTTTCTTTTTTCTTAGAGTAACGAATATGTTTTTTAACGTTTCTGAGAATTTTTCTGATGCTTTTCTTCATGAAATAGTATGAGCTTACATTAATTAAAGAGAACTCTTCTTTTATTTCTTCCTTGATACTCTCAATGTAACCCCGCTCATCTTCTGCCTCGAAAAGAAGATAGGTAAGTAGTTCCTTATTCTCTTTTTTAAATTTAGTAAGACTTAGGCATAGTTCTACAAGCTGTTGATTATCTCTGCTTTTTAATTCGTCTTTTAGTTGTTTTACTGTAGCAGGTTTCATGATTTAATCTTTTTTTAAAAACGCTTTTTCATAGATGGAATTCAACTGTTGGAAAAATAGTTAAGTTATAGAGCCCCTCTACTTTTAACTTCCAGATACTTATTTATTACATCTGCTGTAAGTGTTTCTGTAGTGACTGAGATATTCAAAATTCCGTGCCTGTCTAGCTCAGCATGAATCAAAGATTTTTCACGACTTACTTTTTTAGCCAATGTTTGGTCATAAACGTCATGGAGATTCTTAGCTGGTTTTTTACTGAAATCTTTAAGCTCAGTGTTCTCAAAGATAACTATCAGTAGGAGATGTCTCTTAGATATAGCTAGTAATTGAGCCATCACTCGCTGTAATGCATAAATACTCTCGAAATTAGTGTAGAGAATACAGAGGCTTCTTTTAGTGAGATGCTTTCTCGTGGAGTAAAATAGTAGCTCATAGTTTGCCTCGTTCGAGCTTTCGTTTTGAGCGTAAAGGCTTTTAAGCATAGACTTTAATTGATAGCTGCTGTTATTCGCTTCTAAAAATGTGTTTACGTGCTTGTCGAAACTTATTAGCCCAGCTTTATCACTTTTTTTAAGAATGATATTAGAAAGAGCCAGGGCGGTATTGATAGAATGGTCTAGTAGAGTAAGTCCATTAAAAGGCATTTTCATACTTCTACTCGTATCTAGAATTTGATACACGGGTTGAGAGCTTTCTTCTTGGTAATGATTAGTCATAATATGACCAGTTCTAGCAGATGCCTTCCAGTTAATAGTTCTAGGGTCATCTCCTGGAATGTACTGCTTTATTTGCTCAAATTCAGAGCCGTGCCCCAATCTTCTGGTTTTCTTAACTCCTTCATCATTACTTAATCTTTTAGAAGCATAGAGCTCAAATTTTTTCATTTGAATTATAGAAGGGTAGACATCTACTTTCTCATTACAGAGCTGAGTAAGCCTTCGTTCTAAAAGAGGAAAGAACGTTTGTACAAAAATGTAATTATTACCAAATGTGTACACACCTCTTGCAGTAGGTCTTATAGAATATTCTATTTCTTTAGTTGACTGAGATAATAAAGTCAGTGTATGAGTAGAATTTCTTATTCCTAATTGATAGGGAAGTGCTTCAGTTAGGGTAATATTTAATTTGAGCGGACTTTCGTTAGTTATTTTTAGACCTATTCTCTGGTTTTCTCCCAGTGACAAAATTTCAGGTAAAATCCTTTCAGCAGTTACTTTTATTCTCGTGAAGAAAAGAAGGACAAACTGGATTAGAAAAGTAAGCCCGGCCAAGGCCAGTAACATCAAAGAAATAGTCCATAGAAACTCAAACGAGAAGCTCAGAGCCATTAATAAAGCAGCAGAACCTCCTATATAAAAGAGGTTCGAATGAACGTAAAGTTCAGTACCCCTAGTGTAAATGTTTTTTATGATAGAAGTAATTAATTTCACTATCTAGGAACTTCTAGTTTAGCTGTTAGCTCATTGATAACATCCTCAGTAGTTTTTCCTTCCAGTTCTTTCTCGGCACTAAGTAATATTCTGTGGTTTAATACAGGAGAAGCCACTGATCTAATGTCCTCAGGTGTTACGAAAGCTCTGCCTCTAATAGCAGCTAAGGCCTTCGCACTTTTCAAAATAGCTAAAGACGCTCTAGGGCTAGCACCTAAATAAAGGTCACCATTATTACGCGTACTATTTACGAGCTTAGCTATATACGCTATAAGCTCTGAACTGATATGAAGGCTCTCTACTATCTCAGAACATTTTTTAAGGTTATCTACAGACAGAACCGTATTTATATCATTTACTTTTTTCTGTCCAAAGTCGTTTTTAAAACGTTCTAAAATTTTGGTCTCATCCTCTAAAGAAGGGTAGCCTAGTTTAAGCTTAAAGAGAAATCTATCCAGTTGAGCTTCGGGTAATTTATAAGTTCCTTCTTGGTCTATAGGGTTTTGCGTAGCAATAACAAAAAGAGGATAACCCATTTTATAGGTGTGATTATCTGTTGTCACCTGGCGCTCTTCCATCACCTCGAAAAGTGCTGCTTGTGTTTTAGCTGGAGCTCTGTTAATTTCATCTATGAGAATAAAGTTTGAGAAAATAGGTCCCTTCCTAAACTCGAATTCAGACGTCTTCATATTTAGAATAGAGGTTCCTAGAATATCTGAAGGCATTAAATCTGGAGTAAACTGTATTCTACTAAACTCACAGTCGAGTGTCTTAGCAGTAAGCTTAGCCAGAAGAGTCTTAGCTACACCGGGCACTCCTTCTAATAGCACATGTCCATTGCTAAGTAAGGCTGTAAGCAGCATCTCTATGGTTTCTTCTTGTCCTACCAGAACTTTCTTTAATTCCTGTTTGACCGCCTCTACACTGTTCATCACGAAGAGCACTTCATCACTTGTTTGAGGCAGTTTTATTCCTCCAGCTTCAGAAAACTCTTCTAGGTTTTCGCTACGAGTTGAATCTTCATTTCTTAAAGAAGAATTTTCTGTATTTTTCTCTTCTGGAATGTTGTTTTCTTCGTTCATTTATTTACAGTTTAAGTAAAAGGATTCTAATGCTTTATAAAGCCCTATTAAACCTTTAGATTTAGAGTCATCACCAAAATTTATTTTAAATTCTTTATCGAAAATAATAGAAACATCTACCTCAGGAAGGCCAGAGTTTTTAGCTATGAGCGGTATAAGTTCTTCTTTTTTTAGGGTGGTATTTAGTCTATACCTATTCCTTAGATAGTGTCTGAAATTGGCCATCATTTCTTCTGCTAAAACAGTATGGTCTTTAGCGCTTAAGTAAAAACTGCTTAGTGCTTTTACATAATTCACAGAGGTGTTTTTAGGTGAGTTGAAATACGGTATTACGGGCAGCCTTCTCTTGAATGAAAATAAGACGTAGAGCAGACTTAGAATAAGTATAGTGTAAAGAGTCCATTTTAAACTTTTATGCTTCAGCATAAAGGTTAGCGCAGAAGGTCTGTTTCCATTGTAATCTTTATTATAACCGGCACTTAAATAAGTGTAGTGCTGGTTATAGTAGACGTGTCCTTCATTAAAATCTTCTAAGATTCTATTGGCATAGTTAAACCCTGAAGTTTCCTTAAAATAAATATTAGAGAATAGGATAGGATTTAGGTGCACATAAAGCGCTCCTTTTCCATAATTCATGCTGAAGTAATAGATTAAAGAATCGTTTAAAACCGAAATAGGAGTGAAGTCTTCTTCAGTGTTATAATTGTCAAAAATTACACTATCCATTCCATGCCAAGTGAATTCTTCCAGTGAGTCTTTTTGAATAAATTTAAACGTGTAACTAATAGTATCTTGATCTAGAAATTTAACGTGAGCCACAGAGTCTACCAGATAAAGATTGTGTGATTCCTCGTCATCGTTATCAGAAGTAGACTCTTCTATCTGGTAATTAGCTAAAGAAAAAGAATTGGCATTAGATTCCTGCTTAGGTGAGATTATCTCTGAGTAGGTCACATTAAAATCGACACCTGTAATTTCTTCTATAAGTTTCACTGGTATGACGTCACTACTGAAAAATGCAGTGTTTCCTCTGTCTATAAATCCTAAAAGTTTCTCTATATGATCTTCACTTAGTTTAATTCCATCTTCCACGTAGACCATAGTTCCATAGCCAGAGTCTGCTGCTAACTCGAATTGCGTACTCTTTTTTATCAGTTCGAAATCATCTTTAAATGTTTCGGATAATACCTCTCTGAAAAACCCGAGGTCATAAGGCTGATAACTATCTTCTCTCAAGTTTACATTCCATTCGTAGGATTTATTTCTGTTTATTACGTAAAAGATAGTGCCTACCAAAAGAGTCACTAATACCAGAGCTGTTATGTAGTTTTTCTGATTCAATTAATTGCCTTAGATTTCAGGCTATTGATATGACCGGTATACTGGTCTAAAGTTTGAATTAGTGCTGAGTTAGAAAAGGAAGTAGAGCCATACCATAAATTCTCGAAAATTAGTTTACAGTAATTAAACGAGTCTTTAAACGGATTTCCTTCTAGCTCTTTCAGGTAGTCATAATTGGTTTTTTGTTTTCTCCATTTAATGATTCCATTCTCGTCTAATAATCGGATGATATAAATAAAACTAAACCGAATAGCTAGCTTATAGTCTCCCTCTAATTTAGCTTCATGAATATACTTTTCTAAATCATTATCGAATAAATTTTCTTCTATAGATTGAATATCATCTTCAGAGAGACTTGCAATTCCAGTTTTTAATTCTACACCAGGATTTTTAAGAATAGTGAATACAATGAAAAAGACCAATGCGCCTATAATCACCACCATTAAAGAATAACTTACCCATGAAGGGATAGAGAAGTTAAATGAGCTGCGAGGTGTTGCTGGTTTTGAGTCTTCTTCGTTCCTCGGTGTTTTACTCGTATTAGATTCTACAGGGG